>Ga0066639_10004242_pt1 | contig 12255 bp, 11 predicted proteins | sample CryGeyCG2114_010_2_FD_59504 | JGI IMG/M metagenome (GOLD analysis project Ga0066639, IMG submission 59504) | Groundwater microbial communities from aquifer - Crystal Geyser CG10_big_fil_rev_8/21/14_0.10 | ecosystem: Environmental > Aquatic > Deep subsurface > Groundwater | place: USA: Utah...
TTTGACATCTGAATTGCCTCTTGGAGAGTGTTTAAAAAATACATATGAAAGAACAATCCCTTATTGGAAAACAAAAATTGAGCCTCTTTTGCAAAATGGGAAAAATATTCTTCTTTCAGCCCACCATAACTCGCTTAGATCAATAATCAAATATCTTGACAATATTTCAGATCAAAATATTGTAAATGTAAATATTCCCTATTGTATTCCACTGGTATACGAATTTGACTTACAAGGAAAACCAATAAAACATTTTTATTTAGCAACTGACGAAGAAGTAAAACGAGTAATTGAGAGTATCAAAAATCAAACAAAATAAACGTTCTATGCAAATCATTCCCAGCATCCTTGAACCAAGGGCACAACATTATGTAGATCAAATTATTCGTCTTACCCCATACCTTAGTCATTTTCAAATTGATATTGCCGACGGCATTTTAGTTCCAAACAAAACCGCTCCCTTGCAGCAGATATTGCTCTCTCTCACCAATCTCCAATCCCCAACCACCAATCGCTTTTCCTTTGATTTCCACCTTATGGTTTCAGATCCAATTTCTCATATAGATTATATTAAAGCCTTAAAGTCTCATATCCAATTAGATACCATTTTTATTCATTATCAGGCGCTCTCTTCCAATGCTCCATTCTCATATTTTATTAATAAATACTCTGTTCTTGCACAAATAGGATTAGTCTTAAACCCTGAAGATGAGGTAAATACTATAAACAGCGTTATCCCACTCAAAACTATCCCTATAATACAAATAATGACAATTCACCCTGGCAAACAAGGAAATCCTTTTATTATTGAATCGCTCAATAAAATAGGACAATTGAGGTATCTTGGCTATAGGACTAAAATTGCGGTCGATGGAGGAGTAAATCTAGAAACAGTTCAACTGATGATTTCTCGGAAACAAATTCCTGATATTATCTGTCCCGGAAGTTATTTTTCAAAAGCTGAAAATCTTGAAAAACGAATTGAGGAAATGAATAAAGTAATATTAAGTTACTAAACGTCATTCTCCAGATTCTGGACAATCGGAATTGGTGCCAGAATGACAACACAATATATTAATTATCTACGGAATTAAATTGAATAACAATGCAGGTTTTTTTAACAATTCCCCCACGTCTCCCCAATCCAACTTCCCATCTTTTGAGAAATCAAGGGGGTACATTTTCTTGAACATAAACTCATTTTGACCCTTTTTAAAGATTATAAATGTTTGTCGTGGCAGATAATAAGGCTTCAAAAGCACAATCCTATACTTTTTTCCCAGTGCAATATTTTGCACCTGGTCAACAATTCCATTTCCATCTCTTACCCAAATTCCCTTTTTCTTAAACACCAATGTTTCATCACTATCAAAAAGTTGAAGTTCAAAATCTTCTCCTGTAGATTTTAGCTTTGGAAAGAGGCTTGCTTTAAAATTCAAACTCGGTAGAGGATCGATGATAATATTCATTTCTTTTGTTTGGATTATTGTTTTTCCTTTTTTTACCAAAACAACTTTTGTGTTGAATTGAGCCGCTGGTTTTTGTGTCTTAACAGTTAAAGACAACTCCATATCTTCTCCTGGTTTTATTTTTACAATATCGGAGAAGAAATAATCAAACGGGAGCTTGTTTGGATTTTGAAACTGTAGTTCATATCCCTTTTTTTTATCCCAAAATCCTTGTCCTGTATTTTTTAGGGGTATTTTAAAACGATAGCTTGAGTTAGCAACTAGATCAATACTTAATGGTATTTCTAGTAAACCATTTTCTGTTATTTCGGGATCTCCCTTTTGCTTGGAAAGTTCTTTAACGGTGTTGTATTGAGAATAAAATCCGTCTCCAGGAACTTTCCATGAAAATCCCAAAAATGGAGGACTTTGATAACTAAACACAAAAGGGGTTACGGCAACAACACGTTCATCCATCCCCCATATCTTTTCATATGCAACTTTATAATTACTCGCAATTCTTTCTTCTTCACCGTTTTGACATTTGACATTTGACATTTGACATTTATTTTCCCATCCAGTTTCCGTAATAAAAACAGGCAGCTCTTTTTCTATACCATTTTCTTTTAGTAATTCCAATTCCCATTCATATCCGCGAATCGATCTTCTTCCTGTGTCCCAAGGACTTCCAGCAAATCCAGGATTAGGATAGGAATGGGAGACAAGTCCATCTAGGTTGTTGAAGATAGAGATTTGAATATCGATAATAGAACGATAAAATGAATCTGCACTTTCGTAATTTGGATAGGATGAGGGCGCTGATAAATCTAGCCCCGCCAACATTACAAAAAAATCCTTGTTTTTTTCTTTTAATTTCTTTGCAAAAATATCAGCGACTTTTGCATATTCATCCGGATTAGTTTCCCCTCCCCATTCCTGCCCATGGTTTACTTCATTAAAAAGTACAACATAACGGTCCTTAATGATCCAATTCAGCGAATCGAGAAAGTTAACCCATTCTTCCGCATCTTTTTCTTCAGGTTTACGCCAGTTTTCTCCTTCAAGCTGAGTCGCTAATCGGATAATGGGAATTAAATTATTTTCACGAAGTTTTTCAAACAAATCCTGCCATTTTCGTCTATCACGATCATTCTCTTGAATTACTAATGTGACATATCCATAATCTCCTCCATTTGAATTCACCAGTTCTGCAGTTTTTTTAATATCATCGTCAGAAGGTTGAAGAAGCGATATGCCAAATTTATTGTTGGGACGATCTAATTTTTGTGCAGAAGCAACAGGTGTCAAAAAAATTAAAAACATCGCCAATGACAAAAGAACTCCTTTTTTCATATATATATGATAACATGCGCCGATAAACCGCGACCTTTAAGGTCAGAATCAGCCTCTTATAACACTCTGATATAATAACTTCATGAGTAAACGTCAGTTATTTTTAAAACTAATTGACCTTCTTTTATTTTCTCTATTATTAAAATCACAAGCTGGTATTGATAAACTCGAAGAAAAACGAGGAACATACGTAACCTCTCCCCAAGAATATTTCTGGATTTTCATATTAAATCACAAGCTAGGAATTAGTTTGTCACTTAAAAAACAAAATACTCTCGTACGTGCCAATTTTTGGATTTGGCAAATGGCATGGGCAACAAAACGCTACTATAAAGAGCAGCCAAATCGATACATTCGATATCGATGGCAAGATGTTATTACAAAACCCATTCGCTGGTTTCGTACAAAACTGGAAACCGGAGACTCATCTGGATGGCAAAACTTAAAAATCTACCATTACCTGAACCAATTCAATAAGGTAATACAAAATAGCGATCTTAGTCCACATGAAAAAAAACTAGTAATATCTTTTCGTGATCAAATTGGTAAAGAAATGTATTCTGCAACTCGCATCTTTATGAGGCAGGATTTTGATCGTTTAAGTTTAAATCAATTATTAAGTTGGTATAAAATTACCTATCAAAAACTGTCTGAATTTTTCGGATCATTTTATTTAATTTTGAATGGAATTAGTCAAACTGATCCTCGTTGGAAAAATACAATTGACTTTATGAAGCAAATGGTAATCATAGCTGCTTCCCATGATGATGTCTCTGATATTAAGAGTGACATTGGTACGAATGGAAGGCTTCAAGAACCAAATTTATTTGCCTTATTCCTAAAAAAAGAGGATCGAATAGCAATTGGAAAACAATTTAGCGGACAATATATATTTACTTCAATGGATGATATTAAAAAAAGTTATCCATATGCGTACAGATCATTTATGAAATTCATAAGAGAAAATTTAAGAAAAATTGATTTAATTCCAGGAATTAATCTACACCCCTTACTTGAATTTTACTTTTTTTATTTTCCTGACTACTTTATGATCCCAATCTCTCCAGACAGTAAAACAAAATCAAATATAAGAGTTGATTCATTACAATCAGTGGCCTCGTTGGAAAAAAATGTTCATATTATTGCTCGTTTTCGAGAACAAGTTGAACAAGAAAAAAAAATTAATAAAAAAGTATTTAGTCGTTGTTATCAAGACTTAGTAAGCTATCTCTACGCACAACAAATGGCAAATTCAGGCTTACCCCTTGCTCAAATCAGTTCATATATAAATAAACCTATTTCAACCATATCTCATTGGTTAAACGAAAATCGTTTGCCAATATCTTTACGTACAAAAAGGATAAAAGAACTATTTAATTCAAATAAATTATTTTTTTTACTGGGTGTGTTTGCTTTTTCAGGATCTATAAATAAAAATGCAATAAAAATCGAAAGTAAAAATAAAAACTTGTTAATAAAACTAAATAACATCGTTTGTACTGATAAAAAATTGGTCTTTAAAACCAAGGGTGGATATTATTTTCGCTATTACAATCAACCATTAGCTTCGAAACTAACACCCTTAAAAGTAGATTTAATTTCAACTCTAACAAAAAGTTCTCTTTTTGAACATAAACAATTCGTTCAAGGATTGTTTGACTCTCAAGAAAATAAACAGATTCTTCGTTTGAATAAAAAAATTGGAAAGGAGTTTATTGATTGGTTAAGTAGTTATTTTCAAAGAAATAGTCAGACTGTTAAGATAAATATAAAAGGCAACTACTATTTACTATCCATTCATGATGGTAAAAATAGACTGGTTAAACCGCAACAAAAAAATCTTTGGCATATGCTTATCCAGGGCGATCAAACAGCTAAAAATAACTTAATCGAACAGTACCAAAAATATGGGAAAAAGATAATCCACCAGTATTTTGGTCAACAAAAAAGCGAGTTCTGGAGCGAATTGCCAAGCCTTATGTATATTTGTATTTCCCAAGCGCTTGATAAATATAAAGAAAAATATACTAATGATAAGCTTTTATCTCCATTTCTCAAATATCAAATTCTTGACTATTTCCGAGACTATTTCAAAACCAATTCATCCGTTTCCCCTACTACTTCTATAGACGAGGTATTTGAGGAAAAAAAGAGTATTGATGAGATCGTTGAAATTAATTGGGAAAATGAAAAAGTTCATCAAGCGTTAAAAAAACTCGAGAAAAAAGATCGCCGGCTATATCTTGTGCTAGTTTTACGTTTTGGTCTGTATGACGGAAAAGAACACAGTCTAACCGACGATTTATCTAAGCGATTGTATGAACTTGGAGTCACTGAGCCAAAAAATAAAATCTTGACAAAATCCCAAACATACCAATTATTTCAAAAAGGGCTCAATGCTCTAAAACAAAATTTCTAAAAACTACCTGTCCCTTATTAGTTTGTTAAACAGAATGCGCTATCCGTGGGTTTGTTTATCGATTTGTGGAGTATGGCTAGCTACCCTCATTGTGGCAAGCTTTAAGATTGTTGATTCAACTACGATTTATATATATACCACTATTACTACAATTGTATTATTTTCACTGGGTTTTTCAAGGAACTAGCACATGGAACGAATAATATCTCTTTTATTTATTTCAACAAAATTCTTTATTTTATTCTTAATGTCTTACCTACCTTTTAATACGGTTAACAAAAAACACCTCCTAAAAAATTACTTAGAAGAAGCGGGCGGTTCATTTATTAAAATTGGACAGATAATTGCATTGCGAGTCAATATTCTCCCAAAGGAATACTCTATTGAATTACTTGATCTTTTTGATCATGTAAAACCGTTTTCTTATAAAGAAGTTGAGATAATATACAAAAAAGAGTTTGGAACAACCCCAGATAAAATATTCAAAGTTTTTGAAAAAATACCTTTTGCTTCTGCTTCTTTTGGTCAAGTTCACGCAGCTAAACTTACTAATGGAAAAATTGTTGCAGTTAAGGTTCAGCGACCAGATATTCGCGAATTAGTTTATGCTGATTTTTTTGTTATTAAGTTGGTGATCGCTATATTAAGTATTTTTATCAAGATAGATGGTCTATCGTGGAGTAATTTTTTTAAAGAATTTAAACATTGGACGATTGAAGAATTAGATTATCATATTGAGGCGAATAACTCTCAAGAAATTTATGACAATGCCATTCATAGTAACAATATTACTATTCCTAAAATATATCATAAATTATCAACTGATAATATACTAGTCCAGGATTATATTGATGGTGTACCACTAAGTCGAATATTGAAAGAAATAAGAAAGGGCAATATGGATATTGATAAGTTAGAAAAAATTGGTATTAATGTTAAGCTGGGCATTGAAAATCTGGTTCATGAAATGACCCGCCAGTATTTTTTTGGCACCTCTTTTCATGCAGATCCGCATCCTGGAAACGTGTTGATTATGGACAAGGGTAAAATCGGACTTATTGATTTTGGAATTGTAGGAAATCCCGCCCCAAATAGATATGCTTTTAGGCATTTCTTAAAAGCTGCAGCACAAAATAAGTTTGAAGAAACTGGATATTATTTTATATCTTTTGCAGGTGAAGAACTCGAAAGAATGATTACCAACGCATTTCCTACAAGTACAAAATATAATCACGTTGATAAAATTATGAAAATATTAGCAAAGGATTTTCAAAACAAAATGAATAAAACAGTGATGAAAATACGAGTTGACCTTACAGATATGAAAATTGACTATACTCTTATGATACTTCAAGTTTTAAAAACCGTTCAAAAATATAAGATTAAATTACCAGATCAATTAATCTCTTTTCTGAGAGCTCTTAGCATCATTGGTTTCTTGGCAAAAGAACTCGATTCAAGTTTTTCTTTAACAAAACTTGTAAATAGTTTTTTTGAAAAGTACTCTGAAGAATCTTTCCCAACCCTCGACGTCACTTCTATACCTTACCGTCGTATGAGTCGGGAAGAGGCTCTTGAGAGACTAAACAACTGGATTATCTACCTTATGGAAACAGAACCTGAACTATATCATTCAATTAGCGATTATGTTACAAATTACAAAAAATAAATATGTTTGGAAACTTATTAAATTTCTATACAAAATACCCTTGGGTCGCTATTGTAATCGTTATCCACTGGCTCGCTACAACATTTATGATTGTTACCAAGCCTGAAATCGATATCGCAACTGTTTTAGGTCTTTCATTTGTTGCGACAATTTTCTTTTCATACTCTGGGTTTAAAGTAGCAAAATAAAGTTACAATTTGCGCACTATAACATTTGCCTTTGAAAGAAGATCTATTCCTTTTGTGTCAACTCCCTCTGTGGTGTGGGGATGTTTATAAATTACTTCAGCAATTCCCGCATTGATAATTGCTTTTGCGCATTGGAGACAGGGGGCAATGGTACTATATAAAGTTGCACCTTTTGTGGAGGCGCCATGATAGGCCGACTGGAGAAGCGCATTTAATTCTGCGTGTACACAAATGCACAGATCCTTTCGTTCATTTGTTTTTAAGATATTTGCATGACGATCTGAGCACCGTTTACATCCCCCGTCAACGCAGTTTTTTATCCCTGCTGGCGTACCGTTGTAACCTGTTGCAATGATGCGTTTTTCTTTAACAATAACTGCGCCAATTGAATTACGAATGCAGTTTGACCGCGCTTCTGCGCTTTGTGCAATTTGCATAAAATACTCATCCCAACTCAAACGTATTTGTGTTTTTGACATTGTATTTAAAAAGTGATTTAAAACTGATATTTATGGAGGTTGTGGAATTTATTCGACTTGGGAAGCCCAAAGGGCGGAGCACCCGCCGGAAAATAAATTACACAACCAAACAACTAAAAAATATTAAGCTACAATTTATAACCAATTTTTCTTAAGAATTCTTTCCTAACTTGTTTTGATTTATCATCTTCAACCCCAAACGGTGACTCTCCATCAATCACTCCTAATATTCCCCTTCCCTGCTTAGTCTCAGCAACGATAACCTGTGTTGGATTGGCAGTTGCACAATAAATATGAACAATTTCCGAAATCATTTTCAGTTTGTTCAACACATTTATCGGAAATACATTTCTAAGAAAAATAAAAACAGAATGACCAGCACCAACTGTTTTTGCATTCTCTGAAGCTAGTATAATCATCTCTTTATCCGTACCTTCTGTTCGTATCATCCTTGGACCTGAAGCCTCACAAAAAGCTATACCAAATTGAATACCAGGAGCACTTTCCACAAGCGCTTCATACACATCCTCAACTGTCTTAATAAAATGTGATTGAGCTAAAATAAAATTAACGGTTTCCGGTTTTTGTATCTCAACAATATGCGTTTTCATACTTATTCTCCACTCTCCACAGAACCTTCATTTTGAGATGGATTTTTGTCTGTTTGTTCCATAATTTTTTTTAACTCTTCCTGTAGCTTCTCATTATTAATCTGAGTCGTCTTATCTTGTTTGTCTGTGGGGACATTATTCATAAGATCTCCAAATCCCGTGTTTATTTCTTTGATTGGTGAAGGAATAATGATGGTTACAGGTTTATAAGATAAAAGTGTTTCTGTTAATCCCCCTGTTTTGTCATCAACCTTCGTTTTACGAAGCAGATATTCTTTTGTATCTATATACATATACTGCTCCATTGTTTCTCCTGCAAACTCAGTAGTAACCTTATATTTAATGCAGGTTAAATTTTCACATGGCTCTGTACCTACTTTTATATATTTTGTTTTATCTTCAATTTCTTTCATGTCCACTTTCATTCTTTTTCTAATTTCGTCAAATGATGACATTGATTTTTCCTTACTAGTTTGCACTGCGGGATATTTCAACCATTTATTGTCAGTATAATCTTTCACATATGTTACTCCATCAATCGTTATTATATTCGACTCCTCTTTTCCGTTTTTGACGGTAACAAAATGAAACTTCTCTTCTCCTGCCATTTCCCACATACTTTCTAACTTCTGACCTTTTGAATCAATAGAAGTTGATTTGCCGGAAAAACCCGCCTTTATAAAGTCTGCAGACGCTGCTTGATTCATATATCTACAAAGATCCGGATCATTTAATTTACAGTTTGGATTAAGAGCCAAACCGCCCCCCCTATTAGCTGATCCCCCATTATTTGATTTTTTTTGAGTTAACATATAACCAGTTCCGCTGGCCAGAGCAACGACAGCAATAATTGCGATAATAACAATTGGAGCAAATCCTTTTTGGTGCTTCATATGATGTATTAATTAATAATCAAGTACATGGTAAATCTTTTTGCGAAGATTGTCAAGAGAGTCTAATGTCGGGGCGGGCAGACTTGAACTGCCGACCTTTGGACCCCCAGCCCAACGTTCTAGCCATCTGAACTACGCCCCGAATTGTAGTTCTATTGTATCAAAACTATATTATTACAGTTCATAACTTACTCCCACTCCATTGTTGCAGGAGGTTTGGTGGTAATATCATAGACAACGCGCGAAACTCCGGGTACTTCGTTTACAATACGCGTTGAAATCCGTTGTAAAACCTCATAGGGAAGATCTACCCAATTTGCAGACATGCGGTCTTTTGAATTTACAATACGGACAGCAATAACATCTCCAAAAAACCGCGCATCTCCCTTTACTGCAGTGCTTTTTGAATTAGTGAGGATTGTCCAGCATTGAAAAACTTTATCATACCATTTACTTTTTTTCATCTCATCGATAAGGATCGCATCGGCCTGAACTTGTTTTGCTAGTTTTTCAGCTGTCACTTCTCCCAAAATCCTTACCGCATGACCAGGACCAGGAAACGGTTGTTGAAACACAACCACTTTAGGAAGCCCTATATGAAGCCCTATCTGCCTAACCTGATCAGTGTAATAATATTTTAAAGGTTCCAAGAGTTCTAGTTTCATTTCCTTTGGCAATCCCCCCACATTATGATGACTTTTAATATACGCTGCATTTTTTGTTCCTTTTGAATGAATAAAATCAGCATAGGTTGTCCCTTGCATAAGAAAACACGCTTTGGGATTCTTCAAAAGTTCTTTTTCAAATAACCGTATATATAGTTTTCCTATTGTTTTTCTTTTTTGTTCTGGATCAACAACTCCTCTGAGAGCAGTCAAAAAGTCTTTTTTAGCCTCAACAACTTTCACATTCATGCCAAGTATTTTGGGAAATACCTGTTTAATCCGTTCAACCGTTCCCTTTCTCATCAAACCGCTTTCAATATAAATTGGTTTAAATTGCTTACCTATTGCTTTTGCAACTAATGCTCCGGCAACTGCACTATCTGTCCCACCGGAAAAAGCTCCAATAACCATTCGATTCCCTACCTTTTCTTTTATCTGTTGTATGATTTCATTCGTGTCAATCTTTTTTGGCGTAAGAGGAATCTTGCAAATCCGAGTAATAAAATTATTGAACAATAATTGCCCTTTTTCTGTGTGAGAAGACTCTGGATGAAATTGTACTCCATAAATATTATGCATGTTGTGTTTCACTGCGGCATAAGATACGGTTTCAGTTGAAGCAACAATAGAATAATCAACAGGTGCTTTAATTACCGTATCTCCGTGAGATTCCCAAACAGATATTTTGCTTGGAAATCCATAAAATAAACTTTCAAAGTCTGAAATCTTCAGGTTTGCAGGACCATATTCTTTTTTTCCGGATTTGACTTCCCCATGTAAAAGATAGGCAATAATCTGCCATCCATAGCAAATACCCAATATAGGGATAGAAAAAGTAAAGATATTTTTATTAATTGTTGGAGCTCCATTTTCATATACCGATGAAGGTCCTCCGGAGAAAATAATACCCTTTGGATTTGTTTTTTTTACTTCTGAAACCGCATTTTTAGGATCAACTATCTTTGTTTCAACACCCAGATCTTTGATTCGCCGGCTTATGAGGTGGCACGTCTGGGATCCAAAGTCAACAATAATTATGGATGGTTGAGAAATTTGTTTTTTTTGTTTCATAGATAATAATGTATACTATACTATGGAATCTCAAAAGTTTCACACGGTTTCTTGGGAAAAGCTTCACACATCTTCTTTTAAGCTCTCGCAAAAAATTAGAAAAAGCGGGAAAAAATTAAACCTTATTGTTGCAATAGCCCGGGGAGGAATGACAATTGCTCAAATTCTTTCGGATTTTCTCACCCTTCCTGTCGCAACATTTACCATTTCAAGCTATAAAGACATGAAAAGTGGAGACCTATCAGAAATTGCATTTCATGTTGGCGCACGACTGGATCACAAAGACATCTTATTGGTTGACGATATTTCAGATACAGGAAAAACATTTATTCGCGGCACTAAATATCTCCAAGAACTGGGAGCAAACTCTGTCACAACAGCCTCACTTTTTATTAAACCCTGGACAAAACATATTCCTGATTTTTATACAAAAGAAGTTCACGATTGGGTGGTTTTCCCATTTGATATAAAAGAAACAATAGATGCAATAAATAAAAAAATGCTAAAGGAGGGTAAAAAAACATCTCAAATCCAAAATAAATTGGAACACATTAAAATCCCCAAAAAATATATAAAAAAGTTTACTTAAATCTATGTTTACGTCCGAAAAGTCTTTTCAGATATTAAAAAATAAGGTCTCCTCTTTTCCTTCAACTTTGATTGTTCTCGGTTCAGGCTGGAACAATATCTTGAAAGATGTAGAAATTAATTTTGAAATTGGATATGAAACATTGTTTGGGGTAAAAACAACAGTACCGGGACACACGGGAAAACTTGTTGTTGGAAAAATAAACAAAAAGCAAGTTACATTTATGTCTGGAAGAATTCATATGTATGAAGGCTATTCTGGTGAAGAAGCAACTCTTCCGATTCGCGTTTTTGCAAAAGCAGGAATAAAAAAGCTTATTCTTACCGCAGCTTGTGGAGCCCTGAACCCCAAGTATGGGGTTGGGGATTTTGTAATTTTGTCAGATATACTTACGCTTTTTTTAGCATTAGACAATCCCCTGTCAGGCCCCCAATTTATCGATGTATCTGAAGTATTTGATATTAAAATGAGAAACAAAGCAAGAAAAATATGTGTTAATAAAAGCATTCCATTTCATGAAGGTGTTTATGCATACTATCATGGACCTAATTACGAAACACCAGCTGATAAAATGGCACTGAAAATATTGGGAGCTGATGTTTGCGGAATGAGCACCGTACCGGAGACGTTGACTGCCCGATCTTTGGGAATAAAAGTACTTGGTCTTTCTTTTGTCACCAACCTTGCTTTTGTAAAACATGATCATAAAGAGGTGGTGAGAGAAGCAGAAAAAGGAAGTAAAAAAATGATGTGTTTATTACAAAATATATTAGCATAACACAGCCGCTGTGATAAAAGAGTTTTTACATAATATAGATAACTTCAATAGAAATCTGCTATGATGGAAAGATATGACTATTCTTGCCAAAA
>Ga0066639_10004248_pt1 | contig 12249 bp, 9 predicted proteins | sample CryGeyCG2114_010_2_FD_59504 | JGI IMG/M metagenome (GOLD analysis project Ga0066639, IMG submission 59504) | Groundwater microbial communities from aquifer - Crystal Geyser CG10_big_fil_rev_8/21/14_0.10 | ecosystem: Environmental > Aquatic > Deep subsurface > Groundwater | place: USA: Utah...
TAAAAAGTATGGAATATTTTTTTATTTTAGAACAGTATAGTTGGTTAGGAAACAGTTTGTTGATGTATTTATATGCTACCGGTGTATTTGCAGTTTCTATTGTAGTGCTCAAGATTTTTCAGGTGGTGGTACTTTCTCGTTTGGAAAGATTGTCAAAAAAAACAGCAACACCTCTTGATGACGTTGCAATTGATATTGTTCAACATATTCGGCCGTCGCTTTATATTATTGTTTCGCTCTTTATTTCTTATAAGTTTTTGTCTTTTCCTGCTGATTTTGACCGATGGGTAATACTGGTTTTGGGACTGTTATTTGTGTATGCGCTTGTGGGGGCCGGTAGTAGATTTTTGGATTATCTGGCAGATGCCTATCTTATCAAGCGGAAAAAGGGAGGTGACGAAAATACCGAGCACGAGCGAGCCATGATGAACATTTTGAAAGTAGCTCTTATGGTGTTGGTTTGGGTGTTGGTTGCGTTGGTGGTGTTGTCAAATTTTGGGATCAATGTTACCTCACTGATTGCCGGTCTTGGTGTGGGTGGAATTGCAGTGGCACTTGCGGTACAGAATATTTTGTCGGATATTTTTAGTTCGTTTTCATTGTTTATTGATAAGCCATTTCAGGTGGGTGATTATATTGTGGTGGGCCAAGATAGTGGTACAGTAAAGAAAATTGGGTTCAAAACTACCCGCATAAAGGCACTGCGAGGAGAAGAACTGGTGATTCCTAATAAAGAGCTTACGAATGCCCGCGTTCAGAATTTTAAAAATCTTAACCGACGTCGAGAGTCTTTTGAAATTGGTGTGGAGTATGGTTTGACTCAGGCCATCCTCAAAAAAATTCCCGGCATTGTCCGCCGAGTGATTACATCGGTAGATGATGTGAAGTTTGGTAGATGTCATTTTTCGCGATTTGGAGAGTCCTCACTTTTGTTTGAGATTGTCTACTTTGTGGAGTCGGATGATTATGAGGTATTTATGAACCGTAAGCAGCAGATTAATTTGGGGATTTACACCCAGTTTGGCAAGGCCGATATTTCTTTTGCCTATCCAACAAGGACTGTTTATGTTGAGAAAGTTGGTAGTTTGTGAATAGATTTTTTGTTTGTAAAAAATTTTATCCTCCACTCTTCGCGAAAGGGTGGAATCATAAAAATTTGAAACTCTCAATAATCTTTTCCCACATTGTTCCGTCTTGCACACATAAACCGGTAAAGGTATAGTTATTTGTTTCTCCGATTACTGTCGCCATCACAGAGTCACACAAACCGGAAGATGTATACTCTACCACCTCTAGCCCCGAAATATTTTTTATTGTCGGGGGATTTACTACCCTTTCGCCGTAGAGCTCCGGATTAGTCGTGTACATCTCCACCAATTGGGCGGCCGACACCGGTTCCGTCTCTACAATATTATAGGGTCTGCCAAGACCACCTTCGACATTTGTAAGTGGACCAAAAGTTATAAGAAGCACATATTTTCCATCCTGCTCGACCGCCCTGGGCTCGTATGGATTAATCCGAAATTTATCCCCACCCCAGGCCGGGTTGTAGGGTAAACGAACCTGAAATCCTTTGATTAGATCACTATAGAGAACATATGTATTTGGTTCATATACCGGGATTTGAATATTTCTATATAATGGATCATCTTGAATTTCTTGTATAGCAGTTTGGCCATCCAACAATTGGCGTGTATCGTCAAATGTCACCATTGGAATTTGTTCTTGTGTGGTTATTCGAGAGTAGTCTTCTCCCAACCTGGCAATCTGCTCTTGGAGTGTGGCAAGTTCTGTCATCATAGCCAATTTTTGTTCGGTTGCTATTTTTTCTTTCTCAGACTGAAGTCTGGCCGTTCTGGAATCAGCTTGCTGATTATACAAAAATAGACCCCCACCAATAAGGACCGCAGTTAAAATTATAGACAGAATTATCCATAACAAAGTATGAGATTTAGAATTAGGTGAAGGGGGCATAGTATGAATATTATTAGGTATATTTTCCATAAATATTATATATTTATTAAAGAGTAGTAAGGATTAAAACGTCATCCTGAGCGAAGCGCAGCGTAGTCGAAGGATCCCCCGGTTATCTGTACTAACAAGGGGATCCTTCGACTCCGTTTGACTACACTATCTTCCGTTCCACTTCGCTCAGGATGACATTTTAATTTATACTACTCATTATTTAGTATTATAAAATACATTATAACACATTATAAACATACACAATAAAAAAACAGCCTAAAAGGCTGTTTTAATGTTCACTGTTCACTGCTAATTGTTACTTGCTTGCCCGTCCGTAGCGTAGCGCCGTGCCCGCTTCTGGAAGGAAGGTGGTTTATTAGATCTCAGTACTTTCAAAAAGATCCATTATCCCCAGAACTTCAGAAGGATAAGATGGTAATACTGTACCATTATACCAATAAAGTTTTTTACGATTATCATCTGTACCGTAGTATCCGGATGTATTTGGGTTATTACCGGATAAATTCCAACCTACAACTTCAATAGCATCACCAAAGTTTTCAAATGGAATCTTTGCAGAACCCCATCCAAATGGGTTATTATTTAGAAGGCGTTTACCACCGGATGATTCACGAACAGATATGGCAGGTAAAAGTCTCCAATCAAGGCCATATCTATCGGCTACTTCTACAAAGTCCTTACCATAGCCTTGAAGGGGCATGTTACGCTTTGCAAAGTATGCATCGATTTTTTGTACACGTACATCTAATTTTATCTCTATTGCTTCAGTAACCTCTCTCTCGACAAATGTCTGCGTTAAATTGACATTAGCACTGCCTGTAGGTAATAGACTTGCAAAGGCAGTCATCAGAATAAAAAAATTGTTCATATATTTATGTATTACTTAATAAGTAAAAACCCCTATGTGGGGGCTTTACTTGATGGAGCATAATAACACTTTTTTGGCCTTTTGTCAAGAGGGTGCCCTTGCAAAACATAGAAAAATCCGCTAAACTAAGCCTATTATGATGAAAGAATATTTAAAGGAAATTATAAAAGAAGCTGGAAATATAGCAAAAAAATATTTCCAAGAGGGTGTCTCCCATAGTTCAAAATCACATCTGGGAGATTTGGTAACAGAGGCGGATCACGCCGTTAGCAATTTTTTAATAAGCAAAATTAAAGAGAAATTCCCTCTGCATACAATAAATTCAGAAGAAGTAAAAGAAACAATAAATCCGGGTCATGAATATGAATGGGTAATAGACCCCATAGACGGTACAAGAAACTTTGCAAACGGGATATCATTTTGGTGTATCATGGTTGCTGTATTAAAAGATGGAGAGTTATGTATGTCAGCAATATATAATCCTTTGGGTGAAGAGCTTTTCTTTGCGGAGGCAGAAAAGGGGGCTACCCTAAACGGGATACCACTAAAGGTAAATGAAGTAGATTCACTGGATCATGGATTTGGATTTATCTGTCGAGGAAATAATACACAATACGAAAAAGAGTTTATAAAAATGATTACAACATTGGCAGAAGAGACCAGTGTCTGGATGCACAACTACGGTAGTGTGCTTGGCGCATGCTATCTAGCTAGCGGGGGAGTGGACTTTTTTGCAGAAAATTGCGGATATGATTATGATTACCTGGCAGTAGCACTTATTTTACAAGAAGCCGGGGCGTTAGTAACAGATATAGATGGTAAGCCCTGGGCAAGAGATAGAAAAGATATAGTAGTAGCCAACCCAACCCTTCATCCCAAAATTTTAAATTTATTCAAATAGAACACAGATCAAACGGATTGAACGGATATAAATAAATACGTACATATTCGTTTAATCCGTTCAATCCGTGTTCCATCAATAAAAAAATATGAATAACTATAACCCAAAAGAAATAGAACCAAAGTGGCAAGCGTACTGGGAAAAAAATAAAACCTTTAAAACTCCAACAGACGTTACTTTGGAAAATAAAGAATATGTACTTCCTCAATTACCATACCCCTCAGGATCCGGATTGCATGTGGGTCATGCAGAAGTTTATACCGCCTGTGATATCTATGCCAGATTCCAACGTATGCAAGGAAAGAAAGTCCTCCAGGTCATTGGTTGGGACTCTTTTGGATTGCCGGCAGAAAACTATGCCATAAAAACTAATGTCCACCCAAAGAAGAGTACAAATGATGCAATAAAAAATTTTAGAAAACAAATAAAGTCTCTTGGTATCTCAGTGGATTGGGAAAAAGAAGTAGCATCACACAATCCCGATTATTACAAATTTACACAATGGCTATTTCAACTAATGTACAAAAGGGGGTTGGCTTATAGAAAAAAGCAAGCAGTAAACTGGTGCGAAAGTTGCAAAACAGTTTTGGCAAACGAACAAGTTACTCCAGATGGAAAATGTGAACGCTGTGACACTGTCATTATTCAAAAACAAATGGAACAGTGGTACATAAAAATAACAGATTATGCAGAAAAATTATTAGAAGGGCTTGGTAGAATAGATTGGCCAAAAGAAACAATAACAAGACAAAAAAATTGGATAGGAAAGAGTCAGGGAGCAGAAATAAATTTTAGTGTCATCCTGAGCGGAGTAAGCGAGGAACGAGAGAGCGAAGTCGAAGGATCCCCCGGTATAACAGTATTTACCACCCGCCCGGACACAATCTTCGGCGCAACCTACATTGTTCTTGCTCCGGAGCATCAACTAATTAAAGACCTCCAATCCTCAATTACCAACTGGAAGGATGTAAAAAAATATATAAATGAAACAAAAGAAAAAACAGACCTCGACCGCCAAATAGACCAAGAAAAAACTGGCGTAGAATTGCAAGGCATAAAAGCAATCAACCCGGTAACCGGAGAAGAAATACCAATCTGGATTGCTGATTATGTATTAGCCAGCTACGGAACAGGTGCAATTATGGCCGTGCCGGGACATGACCAAAGAGATTGGGAGTTTGTACAAACTGTAATTGCTTTAGAAACTAGAGAACCTGTTGAAAAATTTGTAAAAAATGTTGTACAGCCGAAAGAAAAGAGGGATGTTTCATCATTGTTGTTGTTTTTAAAAGAGGGCGAATTAGAATCTGAAAAAATTGATGAGTATATAGATTTAATTTCAGAGGGAAAGAGGTGTTTTCCAAAGGAAGGTATAACCGTTAATTCCGGCTTCCTTAATCATTTACCTTCAGACCAAGCCAAAGAAAAAATTGTTGAATGGCTCGAAGAACGTGGCCTTGGCAAGAAAAAAATCCAATATAAACTCCGTGATTGGTCAGTATCCCGTCAAAGATTTTGGGGAGCACCAATACCGATGATCAAAAATGAAGAAGAAAAAAACAAAAAACGCACCTTCATTTTGGTTCACGGCTTCACAGGATCTGCAACTTCCAATTTTTTCCCATCACTAAAAAAATATCTAGAAGAAATAGGGCACACAGTATGGTGCCAAGACCTACCAAACACAGACAAGCCATCAATAGAAGAACAGGCGGATTTTATTATAGAGAATAACAAACTAACAAAAGATACAGTTATTCTTGGTCACAGTCTAGGCGGATCGGTAGTAATGAAAGTTCTAGAAAAAACCCAAACAAAAGTTGCCAAAGTAATTCTCTCAGATTCATTCTATATTCCAAAATTTAGTGACAAAGAACGACCTGATGTAGTGAATTCTTCAGACTGGAAATTAGAACCAAAAAACATAAAACATCTCGCAAAAGAATGGACACTTATAATTGATAACAACTATCCAATAATTCCAAAAGACCATAGTGAAAAAATGGCAAAAGAACTGGATGCCAGAATTGTTAGTATTAAATCTTTAGGCGGTGGGCATTTTGACGGAAAAGATCAACCGGAAATGTTTGGAGAGGTACCTGTATCCGGTCTAAAACTTGTAGATTTTTTTGACATGCCTGTACTACTACCGGAAGACGTAGATTTTAAACCAACAGGACAGTCCCCACTAACATACTCAGAAAATTTTCAATCAGGAGTAGAAGAAAAATATGGTAAAGAATGGAAGAGGGAAGTCGACACACTGGACACCTTCATGTGCTCCAGCTGGTACTACTATCGCTATCTAGATCCAAAAAACGAACATGAGTTTGCTTCCCCAGAAGCATTGAAACAGTGGATGCCGGTAGATTTTTACCTCGGGGGAGAAGAACATGTAAACGGACATCTTCTCTATTCCAGATTTATAACTAAAGTTCTTTTTGATGCAGGGTACATAGAATTTGACGAACCATTCACAAAACACAGACATCAAGGACTAATTCTTGGTGACGACTCAAGAAAAATGAGCAAAAGATGGGGAAACGTAGTAAATCCTACAGAAGTTGTAGACGAATTTGGTGCGGACACATGTAGAATGTATGAAATGTTCATGGGACCACTAGAAGAAGCAAAACCTTGGAATACAAATGGGGTAAAAGGGGTAAGAAGATTTTTAGACAGAGTGTGGAGACTTTTTATTGATGAAGATACAGGAAACTTTAGTACAAAAATCACAGAAGATAAACTAACAGAAGAGCAAGAAAAATTATTACATCAAACAATAAAAAAAGTGGGTTACGACACAGGATTACTTGGATTCAATACCGCCATTGCCTCAATGATGGAATTTGTAAATACTGCAAACAAATGGGAAACATTTCCAAAAGAATTAGTGAAAAACTTCACCCTACTATTGTCTCCATACGCGCCACACATGACAGAAGAACTCTGGGAAAAACTTGGAAACACTTCATCATTATCAAGCGAACCGTGGCCGGAATTTGACGAAAGTAAACTAACACCTGACACAATTACCGTCGTTATCCAAATAAACGGAAAAGTCCGAGACAAAATTGAAGTACCCAGAGAAGCAAGTGAATATAGTATAAAAACAAAAGCATTGTCTACAGAAAAAATACTTCAATGGCTAGATGGAAAAGAACCAAAGAAGGTAATTTATGTTAAGGGTAAACTTGTTTCTATTGTAGTTTAATAGAACACGGATCTAACGGATTTAACAGATTCAAATAGATAAAATATGTTGGAGGGTAAACTTACTGATAAAATCATTAATGCTTATTATAATGTGTATAATACTCTTGGTTATGGTTTTTTAGAAAAAGTATACGAAAATGCCTTTATTATAGAATTAAAAAAAATGAATATACATGGGCGAAAACAAGTTCCCATAAAAGTACATTTCAGAAATGAGAGAATTGGTGGTTATTTTGCAGATATTTTAGTTGAAGATAAAATAATTATTGAGCTAAAAGCTGCCGAAGGACTTCGTGAAGAACACGAAGCACAACTTTTAAATTATTTAAGGGCCATTTCTATTGAAGTTGGTCTTTTGTTTAATTTTGGAAAGAAGGCGGAATTTAAGAGGAAAATATTTGAAAACAAATACAAAAAATCTGTCCCAATCCTTTAAATCCGTTAAATCCGTGTTCTATACAAAATATATGCTAGGAGTAATCACAAAATCAAAAAGCAAAATATTCTTCATATTATGCTTCAGCTTTCTACTTGGAACAGGCTTTATTTCCATACTGGACAAAAAAATAGACTTCGTATATCTCTACTTAGCATTATTTATCAGCATATCATTTCTCATAATAAACTGGAAAAACAAAAATAAACGTCTTATCCTACTTTGTTTAGCACTCTTTATCCTGGGCATCACCCGCTACTCGTTAGCATTTCCTTTTACAAAAAATCACATTAGTAATAAAAATGGAACAAAACAAACAATCACAGGATTCATATCAACAGAGCCGGATATTCGTTCAGATGGAGTAAGATATATTCTAACCGGCAAGGGAGACACTAAAGGAAAAATATATTTCAAAGCACCTTTATATCCCAGATACAGCTATGGTGATAAACTGGAAGTAAAATGTAGTCTGCGTGCACCGGAACCAATAGAAGATGTAAAAAATAAATCCCAAAAAGAATTTCGTTATGATCTTTTTTTAGCTCGTTATCATGTATTTTCTCTCTGCCAGCAAGCAAGTATAAAAAAATTGGAAGGCCAAGACGGGAGTGCTCTTCTAAGAAATATTTTAGGGGTAAAAGAAGTTGTAGCAGATAGAATAAACAAGCTTTGGCACGAACCACACGCCAGCTTTATGGCCGGATTACTATATGGTTACCGTGGGGGATTGGGGAACCTTAATGAACTATTTAGTAGAACCAGTGTCACGCATATTGTGGCAATTTCAGGTTACAACATAACAATAATAGCCACCATCTTAATTACATTGTGTACACAACTGCTCATCCCAAGAAAAAAAGCCTTTTGGTTAGTAGTTTTAGGGATTATTATTTTTGTAATATTTGCAGGGGCCAGTGCCTCGGTAGTTCGTGCAGGTATAATGGGGGTAATAGTACTATTGGCAAAAGAAGTAGGTAGAATTTCAAAAATAGCTAACGTAATGATCCTAACAGCTGTAATAATGACAATCCATAATCCATTCATACTTATTTGGGATGCAGGTTTTCAATTATCATTTATTTCAACACTCGGCCTAGTTTACCTTACACCATTAGTTAGAAAACCATTCGAGTGGGTTCCGGTAACTTTTGGTATAAAAGAATCACTAATCTCAACCTTAGCGGCCATTATAGCCACGCTCCCACTTATTCTATATCAATTTGGCAGATTGTCTATTGTTGCCCCAATAGTAAATATTTTGATCCTCTGGATAATTCCGTTTATAATGCTTTTGGGTTTTTTTGCGGTTATTTCAAGTTTTTTATTTTTACCACTTGCAAATGTAATTTCTTGGATAGCCTGGCTAGGCCTAAGTTTTATTATAGAAATTGTAAAATGGTTTGCCAATTTATCTTTTGCAGCCGTAGACATGCGTATTCCATTATGGCTTATGTTATTTTTGTATATAACGATGCTATATTTTATAAAAAAATCAGTTAATGTCGGTTCAATCCGTTAAATTTTCATTACATCAAAAAAATTATGAAAAAACTTTCAACAATAATTATAATACTAATCACAATCATAATATCCATGATTATTTATCTTCACGTAACAGATGAAAAAAAACAAACACAAATCAAAATAAGTGATACAAAAATAGAATTAACAGAAAAAGTAAAGATAACATTCCTCGATATTGGCCAAGGCGATGCAACATTTATAGAATTTCCAAACGGTGAACAAATGCTAGTAGATTGTGCAATAGACGCCCGCATTATAGAAGCTTTGGGTAGAGTTATGTCTTTTTATGATAAGTCAATAGATTATTTATTAGTCACACATCCTGACCTGGATCATTATGGCGGTTGCACAGATGTCTTGCAACGTTTTGATGTTGGAAATGTAGTCTATACCGGATTACAAAAAGACTACAATGAGCAGTGGCAAGCCTTTTGGCAGGCAATCCAAGCTGAAAAATCAACATATTTTGAAATAGATAGTGAAGATGTTTGGGAGATTGCAAGTACCACAATTCATTTTCTATACCCCGATCATTCCATCGGGCAAGATAGCCATATCCCGGGGCTGGCCAAAGAAGCCAATGCCAACAACACTTCTATCGTGTTCAAACTCTCCTACGGTGATATGGACGTCTTGCTAACGGGCGACGCCGAAGAAGAATTGGAAGCCTACTTGATAGAAACATACCAAGATCAACTTGGTGTGGAAGTGCTCAAAGCCAGCCACCATGGCTCCGGCGGTTCATCTATTGTCGACTTTGTAAATCTGGTTAGTCCGGATCACACCGTTATTTCGGCGGGTCTTGATAACCAGTATCACCATCCATCTCGTCGCGTATTGAAGCGTCTCGAGCGAGCCAAAAGTCAGGTCTGGCGAACAGACACGCAAGGGGATATAGAACTGACAATTTCAAGAGACCGAGTGGATATAAAAACTGCTCAGTCGGTTGACAAGTAACCACGAATATGGTCTACTGCCAAGATTTCTCCAGCATTATACAGGAAATGTGTTCATGTGTTATGCCGGGGTTTTCAACAACAACAGTAATGGAGGAAGAATGATTGCCATTCTTCGGGCTCTGGTTCTTTTTATATTCTCGGTGGGAGCGGCCCTCGGGGTGGTTATGGCCAGTGTACAGGGGAGCAATCCCCTGGAAGCAATCCTTATCACCGGCGCGCTCCCGGCCGGTCTCTTTGCCATCTTCTTCGACTCACTCTGCACCGGGGTCATACCCCACCGGGAAACCGAAGAGGAGAGAAAAAAAAGAGAAAATAAGGAGTGACCGGGAGGAGTCACTTCAAGGAGGGAGGCCGACGCACACCAATTCGTCGGCCACCCAAAGAAAGATCATCTTATCAAGGTGATTTTTCTTTTTAGAAATCAAAAAATTTGCTATACTTAAAAATATGAAAAAAACATTTTTTATATTATTTGGTGTAACACTTTTTTCCTGGCACACTTCTGTGTTGGCGGCATTTAATTTTGTTTCTCAGGGTGTTTGGCTATCTGACAATGATGCCTTTGCCGGTGATACTGTAAAAATTTATACAGTAGTAGTGAACAATGACTTTCCATTTTTTTCTGCGGATGTGGAATTTTTTAATAATGAAGAATTAATTGACGAAGTGCAGGTAATAGACCTGCCAATAGAAGAAGCAAAACAAGTATCTGTAACTTTCAAAATTCCCCAAGGTGAAAATAATATCATCGCTAAAATAACAAATTTTGTAGCAAAAAATGAACAAGGTGGAGTAGTCCCAATTTCTAGTGAGCAAGTAGCTGGATTTCAGTCGGAAAGGAGTTATACCGTTGACCTAGACACAGATGGAGATAACGTGGGAAACAGTAGTGACACTGATGACGATAATGATGGATTAAGTGATGATGAAGAAAAGGAAAAAGGGACAAATCCACTTAAAGCAGATACTGATGGTGATTCTATAAATGATAAAGAAGAGTTGGAGAAAGGAACAAATCCAACAAAAGCAGACACAGATGGAGACGGTGTATTAGACGGGAGTGATCTATTTCCAACAAACGGTGCGGAATGGGAAGATAAAGATAATGACGGAATAGGGGACAATAGCGATGAAGATGATGATAATGATGGCTTATCTGATACAGAAGAATTAAAATTAGGATCAGACCCAAATAATCCGGATACAGATGGTGACGGTCTTAACGATGGGGATGAAAAAAAATATGGCAGTGACCCAACAAAAAAAGATACTGATGGTGACGGAATAAGTGACAAAGACGAAGTAGACCAAGGGCTAAACCCCGCTAGTGATGATACAGATCAAGATGGGCTAAGCGATACAGAAGAAAAAGAGAAAGGAACAGACCCTAACAAAGCAGATACAGATGACGATGGTCTAATGGATGGAGAAGAAATCAAAAAAGGAACTGACCCCACCAAAGCAGACACAGATGGTGATGGAGTAAATGATCTATTAGATATATTTCCGCTAGACCCAAATGAATCAGCAGATTCTGACCTGGATGGAATTGGTAATAACGCTGACACAGATGATGATAATGATGGATTATTAGACGAAGAAGAAAAAGCTTCCGGCACCGACCCTCTAAAGGCAGATACGGATGATGATGGATTGCAAGACAAACAAGAACAAAATTCAGGTACTAATCCTCTAGAGGCAGACACAGATGGGGATGGTAAAATTGATGGTGAAGATGACAATCCACTAAAAGCTACCAGCTTCACATTCAAGCGTATGGTACAATTTTCTGCACTACTTTCATTCATATTGTTTATAGTTTTTTACGGAGTATATTTTGTAAAGAGAAAACAATACTAGAATAAATAAGCTGTGGCTATTGATTGACGAAAGACAAAAAAAGAGCTAATATTAAAGCTCTTTTTTGATTTAATAAATAATGTATAATCAACAGAAAAGTTGTATGTCATCCTGAGCGTAAGTGTAGCGGAGCGAAACTGTAGTCGAAGGATCCCCTGAATAGTAAGGGGATCCTTCGACTACACTACGCTATCGCTTCGTTCCGCTCAGGATGACAACTAATTTATATTATGCACTTTATGAAAAATCAAAGAAAAATCATCTCAGTCGGCGGATCGATCATCATACCTCACGAAGGATTTGATGTCGCATTCCTAAAAAAATTCAAAACCCTCATCCTAAAACAAGTAGCTAAAGGCCAAAAATTCATCTTAATAATAGGTGGAGGTGGCACAGCTAGGCAATACCAACAAACAGCAAAAGCAGTAGACAAAAATCTCACCAACGAAGATCTGGACTGGATAGGAATCAACGCCACAATAATGAACGCAAAATT
>Ga0066639_10004251_pt1 | contig 12245 bp, 10 predicted proteins | sample CryGeyCG2114_010_2_FD_59504 | JGI IMG/M metagenome (GOLD analysis project Ga0066639, IMG submission 59504) | Groundwater microbial communities from aquifer - Crystal Geyser CG10_big_fil_rev_8/21/14_0.10 | ecosystem: Environmental > Aquatic > Deep subsurface > Groundwater | place: USA: Utah...
CCCCCACCCCGGGGGAAAGGTGGAGGCACCGGCCAAGCCGGTCACGCCCGTCAAGTAGCCCCGCCCAGCGCAATGCTGGCGTCGTAGTAGTCACTCTTGTTTTTTAAGGTGACGGCTCGACGAGGGGCGAAAATCCCCAAAAGGGTGCCCGTCGATTCGTCGTCGGGCTACCTGCTTAGTAAATAATGTATTTGTTTATTGAGCAAAATAAAAAATCCGACTATTAGTCGGATTTTTTATTTAATTTTTATTGGCCGGTGATTAAGCAAACTACCGGTCCATTGAATTTTCGTTTTTGTTTGAGTGCTTGAGTTAATCCAACTATCGCTAGAGCGCTGTTGTTAGAAAGTCTGATTTTTTCATTTTTGTAAACTAATTTTTGTACATCTTTGATTTCTTTATTGTTTGCTACCCAACCAAATCCATGGCTATTTTTTATGTCCGCTACTACTTTTTCTTTGCGATGCGCTACTTTATCTACAATAGCTCCGGCAATAGAAGGAGAAGATGCTATTTTATAGTCCGCGCTAAAGAAATTTTTAGCTAGTGGATAACAAGCGGTTGTTTGCACTATGTAAATTTGGGGTTTGAGTTTTATTTTTTTAAAGCCATCATATAGTCCTTGAGCCGTAGTGCCGCTTGAAGTGGGTATAAAGATGGCGCTAATTTTTTTTATTTTACTTAGTTCTTTGGCCAGCTGGTGATACCCTTTCAGAGCTAGGTCATCTGTGGATTGACGCAAAATTTTAGCTTTTCTGGCTTTGTCTATTTTAAAAGCTTCTTGTTTTGGGTTTTTAATTTTTATAATTGAGATATTTTTAGTTTGAATTTTATTGAGTAAATTTAATTTTTTTTGATCAATTTTTTCACCTACAAAAATTTGTAAAGTCAGTTTATTTTTATGATTTTTATTGTACTGTTTTATATATAGTCCGGCGGCCAAAGCGGCATTACCAGACGAAGAGATAACAAAACTAGCGATCCCTTTTTTTTGGTATTCATTTATCATTGTTGGTATCGAGCGGCCCTTATGCGATAGTAGGGGATGTAAATCTTCACGTTTAAAATATAGTGGTACATTTAAACCTAGTGCTTTAGCTAATTTTCGCTGTTGACTTTGAGGAGTGATCATAGGGCTTGCCAAAATTGATTTTTTTTGTTATAATTAGGTACGTTTATTAAAATTTATTTATATGATTTTAATTTGTACTGAGTGTAAAAATCCTGTGGATCTCACTTCTTATCCGGATCTAGATACCGGTCACATCCTAGAATGTGAAATGTGCGGCATCACTTTGGAGGTTACTTCTATCGATGGCGAGAAGGTAAAAGCCGAAGTGGTAGACGAGGGTAAATAAAAATGTCTATAAAGACTCCGATTATTTCGGAGTTTTTTATTTCCTAGTGTTTATTTAAAAATAAAAGTTTTTAAGTCGTCCAATTTATTTTGTAATTTTAACTTGGCTACTCTTAATACTAGATCGTTGCCCCAATATTGATCGGATAAAATGATATCAATAAAGTCATTAAAATTTACTTCTATAAGTTCAATTTTTTCTCCGCCATCTAATTTTTGTGAAGCAACTTTTTTACACTGTCGAGCTACAAAGTAATATATATCCCAATCAATCTTATGAACTGGTGAGAACATGCCATATTTTTCCCAATCATTACTGGATAGGCCGGATTCTTCAAGCAGTTCCCGTTTAGCGCCGGAAAGAGGGTCCTCATTTTTTTCTTGGCGGCCACCTAGTAGAGTGTAATCCATTTTTTTTGTTGGCTGTTCTTCTTTGGCGATGATTATTTTGTTTCCGATTGTAGGAATTATTTGTAAAGTGTTTGGTCGTTTGAGCATTTCAAAATTAGCCACCGAACCATCAAACATTTTTTGGGGCCAGTGGTAAACTTCAAATATTTCTCCGGTGAAAACTTTTTTAGCTTGGGAGGGAATTTTCATATTATTTTATAGTTTCTTCAATCATTCCTCTAAAACTATGACTGCCCATAAAAACAACAGCATCATTAGTTTGGGGAGTATTTTTTAAATAGCTTATCAAATCTTCATCTTTTTCAAAATATTTTACGTTATGGTGTGTTTTTGATATTATTTTTGACAATTCTTCACCTTCAATACTGTCTGGTGTTTTTACTTTGGTCAATCGGGGAATAATGATTTCATCAGCATCGTTAAATTTATAATCATAGTCTAACAGCGATTCTTTTTGACGATTGCCGGTGTTGGGCTCAAAAATGGCATAAATTTTACCGGCATAAATATTTTTTAAATTAGTTAAGATAGCTTGAGCTTTAGCTGGCGAATGGGCGATGTCATCATAAACATCTGCCCCAAACTTAGTTTGTCCACGCTTTTCTAAACGACGTTTTAACCCTTTAAATTTTTTGATAGCTTCGATAATGCGGTTTGGTTCAACACCAAGTTCTTTGGCCATCACAAATACCCCGCAAATATTTTTGGCAGTGAAATCGCCCAGCATAGGCGATGACAGATTGTAGGCTTCGCCGAAATTTTCTATTGTAAATTCTACGCCATTTTTCGTTTGCACTATATCGGTATAAATAAAATTACTTTTGTTTTGACCGTAAGTGACTACTGGGGCAGTTGCTTTTTTAATGATATTTTTGATATTTTCATCATCACTACAAGCTACTATTAAACCGTTTGGCGGTACTGTGGCTACTAATTTTTCAAAGGCTTCCAAATAAGACTGTTGTGTAGGGTAAACATCGGCGTGATCCCATTTTATGCCGGTGAGTAACAAATGGGTAGGGTGATAGGAAAAAAATTTGGCCGCTATATTTTCTCGGCTAGTTTTATACTCATCTCCCTCAATGATGCTATATTCGCCACCTAAATCATCAGCGCTAAGGTCAAGGCTGTTAGAAATACCGCCAAACATATAGGCTGGATCAAGGTTTGCTTCTTTCAAGACAAAAGCCAACATGGCTGTCGTGGTGGTTTTTCCAAAAGTACCGGCGCAGACAATGGAATTTTCTTTTATTAAATTTTGAGCAATTAATTCTGGATAGGAAACATGAGGTATGTTATTTTTTATAACATGTTGCAGTTCAGGATTGTGACTGCCGGCCACATTGCCCACGACTACGAGATCTGGCGTACCCATTTTTTCTACGTGCCAGCCTGGATAATATGATATTTTATGTTCTGTGAGGTGGGTAGAAACGGGCGGATAGAACCCCACATCACTTCCAGTGACGTGCCAGCTTTTTTTCTGCCATAAAATAGCCAGGGCGCTCATCCCAACCCCGCATATTCCAATAAAATGTATGTGTTTTTTATCCATAATTATTTGAGGTCTTTTTTTAGTTTTTCCAAATCAGTTTGCCATTTTTGTCCATCCCACCATTCAATTCCTTCAAACTGAAGTTTGTATTTAGCTTTTTCATCCTTGATAGAGCCTAAATAAATATATTTTTTATTATTTTCTTTTGACCAGACAATCGCTTTTATCATCATGCCTAGGCCAATATTTTTGTTGTCATCATTGAGATCGTAAAAAGGATAACAATAATGCAACAGTTCATTGGTTTCGTAGCAAATGCAATAGCCAAGCGGTTTACTTTCTTTTTTATAGATTAAAAGTTTGTTGAAGTTGGTTTTGTTTTGGTCGGTTATCAGCTCTTTTATTTTTTGAGCCGAAAAAGTTTTTTCTCCAAATTTTATAGTATAAAAATCTTTGCCCAGTTTGTGAATGCGCCAATTATATTCGTGGTAGGGGATAGAGGCGATATTTAAATCTATGTTCTCGGTGTGTTTGAGTATGCGACGGTTCTCACTGTTTAAGTTAAATTTTGACAGATTAAGGCGTAAACTTCTGGTTTGATACATTTCGCCTTTTCCTTTTCTGGTAAATAAAAATCCTTCGCTATAGAGAGAGTTTGTATTTTTTTCAGAAAAATCAGTAATAGTTTTTGTTTCCCAACTTAAATACATGTTTAATTTATTTATATATGGCCATCCAAATTCCAGTCACTACCATCAGAGCGTGAATAATCCAGAAGCGCATCACGATTTTTTCTTCGCTCCAATTTTTAAATTCTAAATGGTGGTGTAAAGGAGCCATTTTGAAAAGGCGGCGACCAAACAGTCGACGAGAGATTACTTGTAGTATCACCGCAAAAGTCTCTAAATAAAAAATAAAACCAAAGATTGGTATAAATAAAGTTTTATCAATAGAGATCATATTGATAGCCAACAGGGCACCCAGCCCCAAAGATCCGACATCGCCCATTTGGAATCGAGCCGGTTTAACGTTGAAGTAAGTATAGGCTAGTAATGAGCCGGCGACAGTAGCATTAAGAGGAGTAAAAGCGGTGCGACCTTCTATCCAGCTGATAGCGGTCAATCCTATAAAGGTTATCAAAAGCGATCCGCCCGCTAACCCATCTAGACCGTCAGCAATATTGACAGCGTTGGCAGTAAACATCACGAAAAAAATAATGATTGGTACAATCCATAGCCCGGCATTGATGTGTCCATCAAAAGGTACACTTATAAAATGCCAGTGTGGGTCTAATTTAGTGTAAACCCACCAAGCCGCCACCGCCCCCGCTAAGAACTGAAATAATAATTTTTCGTGTACTTGAATGCCGCGTCCTGGATGAGAACCAAGCGTATGGGCGAGGTGTTTAAAAAACTCCCATGGTAATATCAAAACATACCAGAAGCGCATATACCAATGTCGGTGAACTTTAATCAGAGTAAAAGTTTGTTTCAAAGTACGAATACGTCGTTTGGCGCCAAAGATGTTTAGTAAATCATCGGCCGCTCCCAGTACGGCCGCTATGCCCATTACACCCATAGGAACATAAGTATATTTACGGTTCCAATTAAATATCAATGTTATAACGGTAACTGTAATTATAACCAAAAGACCGCCCATAATCGGTGTTCCTACCTTTACTTGGCGGTCGCCATATAGGGTAAAATCAAAATCAGAACGGCGGGTGATTTTGAATTTATATAGTATTTTAGTAAAAAATGGCGCCAAAAAAAATGAAGCGACACAAGCGCCAATAAAGAAAAGTAGCGAATTCTCCAACAATTTGATTTCCATGCTTTAATTTTAGCCTAAAATACTTAAAAAATCAAGAAAATCAATCTAACCATTCTTTGCTTTGTCTTACCAATAATTTTTTAGCTTCTAGCGGTTCAGCCATTACTTCTTTGACAATTTTTTCCATTCTTAAACCTTGGGAACCTTTTATTAGTACCACATCACCGCGACGGAGTTTTTCTTGTAAGAATTTACCAGCGCTAGCGCTGTCTGAGAAAGATACGATTTGGTCGTCGTCTAAGCCGGCTTCACGGGCCGCGGCCGCTGTTTGTTTGCTGGCTTCACCAACGGTGATCAAAAAATCTATTCCTAATTCAGCTACTTTGAAACCGATTTCTCGGTGAGCGTTTTCAGTTTCCGATCCAAGTTCTAGCATGTCAGACAGAGCAGCGATTTTTTTACTTTCAGCCGCCACATTTATTTTTGATAAAGTTAAAAGAGCCGACTTGGCCGCTTCCGGACTGGAGTTGTAAGTATCATCAATCAATAAAGTATTTTTTATACCCTCTATAATTCGCATGTGACCAGGTAGTGGTTCAAGTTCATTTAGAGCTTGGGCTGATTCTAGCAAATTAACTCCAAAAATATGGCCAATTGCCAGAGCGGCTAAAGTGGATGGGATGATATGTTCAGCAATAGCTCCTGGTAAAAAAATCGGGACAATATTGCCTTTAAAGTTCAGCTTGAAATTTAGACCGATAGGCCAATGCGTTTTTTCGTCAGTTATTACGTTGACATCTGTGGCTCTAAAATCCGCTCCTTCTTTAAAACCGTAGGTAACTATTTCAGCTTTGGTAGTATTGGCATTTTGCATCACCAGTTCATTGTCAAAATTTAATACGGCAAAACCATCACGTTGTAAATGGGATATTATTATTCTTTTTTCTTGAGCTATCTTTTTTATTGTTTTAAACGCCTCAGTATGAGCGTGAGAAATATAAGTCAATACACCGACTTTACAAGGAGCAATATCTACTAGATAAGAAATATCTCCAGGTTTATCCGCCCCCATTTCCAAAACTAAAATTTCCGGATAATTTTTATCCCTTATAAAAAGTAAATTTTTTGCCTTTAAAAAAACTTTTAACCAACCGATTATTGAACGACCAGGAGTTTTTTCGATACCGATGACGGTGAGTGGCAAGCCGATTTCGTTGTTGTAGTTTTTTAGACTTTTGCGAATATTAAATTTTTTATTTAAAATCGTAGCCGCTGCTTCTTTGGCGGAGCTTTTTCCAATAGAGCCGGTAATACCAATTATATCCGGGTGATATTTTTTGATTATTTTTTTGGAAAAGTATTTTAGTAGAAAATGTAAAGTAGTTTTTAACATATTTTATTTATCATTTGGTATCATATAATATTGTAGGGCGAATTTCATTAAGTCATGAAAAACATAAAGCGAAGTTTGTTCTGCCCATTTACGCTGAGGTTCTTCATATTTTACCACTAAAACGATTTGGGGGTTAGTGGCGGGTGCAAAACCAGCAAAAGTATGGTTGGTGCGGTCTTCGCTATATTTTCCGTTTTCAGGAATTTGAGCTGTCCCAGTCTTTCCGGCTACGTAGTAGCCGTCTATTCTGGCTAATTTGTAATGATTTTCTACCACCGATGTCAACATGCTGCTGACAAGTTTGGCAGTATGAGGAGAGATTACATTTTCATTTTTTTCCGGTTGAGTGACCTCTTTTTTCCCGTTTGGGTATCTCACTTCAGAAACGATATATGGTTTTGGCAGTATGCCTTGATTGGCAATAGCTGAGTAAGCGGTAGCCAGCTGCAAAGGAGTGATTGTTAAGCCCTGGCCAAAAGAACCTACCGCTCCAAATATTTCTCCTTTTCTTTGTAAAGAAGATATATCTCCCGCCGCTTCTGGCCCCAATTCAATTCCAGTTTTTTCTCCAAAACCATATTTTTTGGCGTAGTCATAAAATTTTTCTCGGCCCAGTTTTTCTTCTACAAAAATCATACCTGTGTTAATAGAATTTTCTAATACTTGGGTCATAGTTTGAGTGCCGTAGCATTTATCTAAAGCGTTGTGGATGGTAAAGTTATTAATAGTACGATAACAAGGATCAACAAAAGTGGTGTTGGGAGATACTATCCCTAAGTCAACGGCGGCTGACATGGCAATTGGCTTAAAAACAGATCCGGGTTCATAAGGGGTAAAAATATTATTATTTGTGAAGGAACGCAGATCTTTAACTTCAGAATATTTATTGGGATCAAAGTCCGGTAAGCTGCACATGGCTAAAATGGCCCCGGTTTTTGGATTCATCATTACTAAAGAAGCGCTTTTGGCTTGGTATTCCTCCAAGCCTTTTTGTAATAAATCGCAGGCTTTAAATTCTAAAGACCGATCAATTGTCAAAAGCAAATCAGCTCCATCCTGTGCATTTATTTGCGAGTGCATAGCCATAGTGATCCAACTGCCTAAAGCGCCGCGTTCTCCTAAAACAAAGCCCTTGCGACCGGTTAATATTTTATTCCAGTATCCTTCGATACCGTAACTACCGATCTGTTCAGTGCCGTCATCGCTTAAACGACAAAAACCCAAGACAGGTGCACCGGTGTTTTCTTCCGGATAGTAGCGTTGTTCTTGTTGAGTGTAGTAAATTCCTTCTAGATTTTCTGTTTTTAATTTTGCAGTCGTGTCCTCATCTATTTTTTTAGCTATCGGTTCATACAGATCATTTGGTTTAGATAATTTTTGCATCAGTAGATCGCGATCGGTAGCGGGTAAAGATAATATCTGTATTAGTTTGTCTACGGTAGTGGAAGTATTTTCCGGTTTTATTTCTTTTGGTACTCCATAAATCAAAAAATAACGACGATTGATAGCGGCCGGATATTCTTGTTTTGTTCTGGAATCTTGAAAATATATTGAGCCGCGTTTAGGATGGAGTTGTTCATAAATTTCGTGAGAAGACAAAGCGAAAGTGCGATAGTAGTCGGTCTGAATAACTTGTAAAACAAAAAGCTTGCCTATGATTATTAAGGCAATAGCTATAAAAAATATAGCTATAATTCTTAAACGTTTTTCATTTTCATTTTTTTCTTTCATTTTTATTTATTTTTGTTGGCTAATTGTCCGCAAGCAGCAGCAATATCTAATCCTTGTGAACGACGGATTGTGCAGACTATCCCTTTGGAATTTAATTTTTTTTGCCAATTTTTTATTATTTCTATATCAGTACCACCAAAGCTATCCTTGGAAGCTCCGGGATTGTAGGGGATGAGGTTCACTCGAATTGATCCCATCTTTAGAGCTAATTTTATTAAGGCATCCAAATTTTTAGGATAATCATTAACGCCTTTAAGCATGATGTATTCAATGCCGATAAAGTGAGTGCGGCTGGGAAAAGCTTTGTGATAGCGTTTTGACCAATCTACCAAAAATTCCAAGAAGTTAGCTCGGTTGGAAGGCATGATGGCGGTACGGTTTTCGTTGATAGCGCTGTGTAAAGACAAAGCAAAACGAACGGGAGGAAAATTTTTATCATCTACCATCATGTTCATTGTTTCGGCTAGACCAACGGTGGAAACAGTGATTTTTCTCGGTCCTATTTTAGCGCCTTTTATAAAAATATTTAGGGCTAATTTAACATTTTTATAATTTAATAGTGGCTCTCCTTGGCCCATGAAAACTATATTATCCACATCGCCGGTTTTGTCTTTCCAAAGAATTTGTTTCCAGTATCGAACTTGATCAACTATTTCTCTATAAGTAAGATTGCGAGTAAAACCTAGTTTTCCGGTAGCACAGAAATTGCAGGCCATCGGGCAGCCTATTTGTGACGATACACAAATAGTGTAGCGAGGTTTATCGCTGGGGGTTTGTTTTTTGCTCATTCTTGGCATCAAAACAGTCTCTACTATTTTGCCGTCGCTTAGTTCTAGTAGGGCTTTGCGAGTGCCGTCAATTTTACTGGTTTGTAATATTTTTTCTTTTACCGTCAGCCAAGGTTCGTCTTTTAGTTTGTTGCGTAGTTCTTTTGACAGGGTAGTGATTCCATCGAATGAATGAATGTTTTTATCAAACCAAGCCAAATAAATTTGTTGGCGTCTGAAGGCCGGTTCGTTTTGAATTATTTCATCTAAATTCATAATTTATTTTTAAATTTTTTTATTATTAAGGTTGCCAGCCCCATAGTGATTAGCGGCAATGTGCATAGTATCATTATCTGCGAATTGTCCAAAGTTACTAAATGGAAAATTTCATGTAGCTCATGTACATAAATAATCAGAGCCAATACAGCAATGGTAGCTATTGAGATAAATAACAAAAGAAAGTTGCTTTTTATCTGTGTCCATTCACGGGTTATTAATATTAAAAAAGTTTGCGATATGACCAGAGAGGCAAAGGCCATAGTGCGACCAACTTCTGGTTGTCCGAGGCGAATTGTATAATAGTAATATAATCCGAATGAAACCGCTAATATAGATAAACCTTGAGCAAATATCTTGCCAATTAATTTGGTATTTATAAGTGGCTCGTTGTGTGGTCGAGGTTTTTCCAACATTAGGTTTTGTCGAGCTTTTTCTCGTTCAAATCCTAAAACGGCCGCTGGGTCACAAAATAGTTCTATAAAAATTATATTGATAGGATAAAAAACTAATGGTTGTCCGTATAACAGTGGTAAGATAGCCAAGCCAACAATCGGCAGGTGAAAAGAGAACAAGAACACAAAAGCTTGGCGTAAATTATCATAAATCCGGCGTCCTTCTTTTATACTTTTTACGATAGTAGAGAAGTTGTCATCCATTAATACTATTCCAGAGGCCGCTCTGGCCACCTCGGTGCCTTTTTGTCCCATAGCAATGCCGATGTTGGCTTTTTTAAGAGCCGGTGCGTCATTTACACCATCTCCTGTCATAGCTACTATTTCTCCCATGTCTTGTAGGGCCTCAACAATGGATAGTTTTTGTTCCGGTTTAACACGGGTGAAAATATCATGACGACGTACCACTTCTTTGATCGCTTCGTCTGATAGTCCTTCTAAATCTGATCCGATAATAATTTCTTCGTTGTGTTTTAGTCCGATGCTTTCAGCAATATTGTGGGCAGTCAACTTATTGTCTCCAGTAATCATGATTACCCTAATGCCAGCTTTTTGACAAACATCTATCGCTTCTTTTACGCCTTCGCGAGGCGGGTCGCTCATGGCCAACAAACCAACAAATTCTAAATTTTTTATTGATATATTTTTATCTTCATTGCAATCGCGTTTAGCTACAGCAATAATTCTTTGTCCACTATCAGCCATTTTTTCATAAGCTTTCTCTGCCTTATCCTTGTCTGCTTGTTTTAAAGAACTGTTTTTAATAATAAATTCCGGTGCGCCGGCACTATATTGCACGCATTGTTGAGAACTGTCTGACCAAAGATGGTGTACCATTTTATTTTTTGACTCAAAAGGCAGGTCTTGTAATAAATTATATTCATGGAAAAAATTTTGTATGTCTATTCCGATTTGCGAAGCAAAATTTTGCATTTCAATTTCCATGGGGTCTATAGCGATTTGTTCTAGAGATAAAAGTGCAGTTTTTATTAAGGGTAAAAAATCTTTTGGGTGGTTTTTGATATCTTGAGCCGTATAATTTTTTCCTTCATAAAATACTTCTTCTAGAGACATTTTTCCTTCAGTTAGAGTGCCGGTTTTGTCGGTACAGATAACCGTAGCCGATCCTAGAGTTTCCACCATCGCCATTTCACGAGTAAGAGCGTTTTGTTTGGTCATACGCCAAACGCCCATAATCAAAAAGACACTAAACACGATAGGGAACTCTTCTGGTATCAAAGACATGGCCATGGCCAGCCCGCTTAATAGTCCTTGAGCCCAGCTGAATCTTACCCCTATTAGCAGTCCGATAGAAATGGATATGGCGATAGCAATAATCGCAACTGTTTTTACCAAAGTGTGTATCTTTTTTTGTAGCGGGGTATCAATCTGTTCTATTTTTTCTAACAAATTTCCTAATTTTCCATAGGCGGTATGACCACCGGTGGCAGTAACTACGAATTTACCTTCTCCCTGAACGACCATTGTGCCTTGAAACAGTTTGTGCTCTTCTTTTAGTTGTGTAGTTTTACCAATTGCGCTTTTTTGAGCCGCGATTGATTCACCGGTCAAAATAGCTTCATCTACCAGCAGGCCAAAAGAATTCAATAAAAATCCATCCGCCGATACTTTGTCACCGGCCGTAACGTATATTAAATCTCCCGGCACTACATATTTGGCTTCCATTTTTTTTACTTGGCCATCGCGATAAACCTCACAAAATTCCACCATCATTTTATCTAGTGCTTTTATGGCTTCATCGGTGCGTTGTTCTTGGATAAACTCGATTATTAATATTGGTATGATTGAAACCAGCAAGATGAAGGCTTCAGTTTTGCTACCAATAAAAAAATAAACCGTAGCGGATACTAAAAGCAGCAATATCATCGGCTCACTAATAATCCTCCAAAAGGTGCTGAGCCAAGTCCTTTGTTTAGTTGCTGGACGTACGTTTAATCCGTACTCGTCGGTGGCGCTTTTGGCTTGGTTAGTGGTTAAACCTAGATATTTTTTTTCTAAAGATTTTATTTTTTTAAAAATATCATCTGTCATAGAATCTTATCGAATTATTTGTTTATTTTATCAAAAAAAGGCATAAAATACAAGAATTAGAATAACCCGTTTTGGGCGGGTTATTTTGCGGGTATCAAGATGTGATATTCTATAGTTAGAAATATTTTTCTACCAATTCTTTAATTTTTTCATCAGTTTCTTCTTTGGTGAGGGGTGGTTTGAGCCCGGATTTTTCAATTAATTCTATTATGATTTTAATGAGTTTGGTGGCACCGGGTATTATGTGTGTATTTTTATCTTCGGCATAAGAAAATCTCATATATCCTCGACCACCTTTACCAAAGTCGCTACCGGCCAAACAAGCAACGCCCTTTTCATAGAGCAGCCATTGTCTTAGGCCCTTATCGTCTTTAATTTTAAGTTCATTTTGTAAATAGGGTAGTTGAAGCACCCCTTCAAAATTTGGGAATAGATAGAAAGCACCTTCAGCTTGATTGCTATAAACATAGGGCTCCAATAATTTTAAAGCGGCTGATAAGAACTGTCCCTTTTTTTCATATTCTTTAAAATCAGC
>Ga0066639_10004254_pt1 | contig 12240 bp, 13 predicted proteins | sample CryGeyCG2114_010_2_FD_59504 | JGI IMG/M metagenome (GOLD analysis project Ga0066639, IMG submission 59504) | Groundwater microbial communities from aquifer - Crystal Geyser CG10_big_fil_rev_8/21/14_0.10 | ecosystem: Environmental > Aquatic > Deep subsurface > Groundwater | place: USA: Utah...
AATGGCATATTTTGAACCTCATTTATCAATGCTCTTAACAAATGCAGGTCACAGAGAACCATATGCTATGCACATAAATCTTAGAAATGAAACAGGAACAGTCACAAATACCTTTGGAATGGCAGATCCATATAACCCAGCAATATCAGCAAAATTCAATGACTTTGTTGCAATTGGTGGCACATCAAATAGTGCAAATGATTTTGAAGTTTATGAAGAAACCTTGGATGAACCAAAAGGCAATAGATATTTTTATGATGGGGAATGGTTAAATTTAACAATAAAACACGAGAATATAACTTATTGGGATAATTCTTTACAAAATTATGAAACAAGAGAATTGACTTTCAAATACACTCCTCACGGACCAATTATTTATTTTGAAGAAGATAAACCAATTGCTTATAGTGTTAAATTTGCAACAGCAGAAGATTTGGGGGTTGGTCTTCAAATAATAAGTCCGAAAAGTGTTTTAGGTGTAAAGTCAGCAATTCAAAATAATCCCCCTGGTTATGGAAATCATTTAATTGGCGACAATCAAGGAGATATTTATTATGTTTCTGGAGGGAAATATCCTGTCAGAAATTTAACTTTTGATGAAAATCCTAATTTTTTTGACAAACCTGTTCCTGGAAACAGCTCTTTATTTGAATGGCAAGGTTTTCATACTAATCTTAGTGAATTTCCTGAGCTTCTAAATCCAGAATCAGGATTTATAGAAAATTGTAATGATGCTCCGCAATATGTAACACTCCCTCGGGAAGATGGAAAACCTTACATAAACAAGGAAGAGAAATTTTACCCAAATTATATTTTAAGAGACAACGGATGGCTTGGACAACGAGGAAGAGAGCTGACTAAATTAGTTGCAGATGAAATTTCCAAAGATAATTTGAGTCTAGAAGAATTAATGAATATTGCTCTAAACGACAAAGATTTAGACGCTATTTCAATAAATTTAAACGATTATCATCACGAACTTATTTACACTGGTTATCTTGATATGTTAGATTATGCTTTTGAACAAGAACCTTCTTCAGACCAAGATGTTAATCAAGCATTGAATATGCTTGAGGAGTGGAACGGAAGCCTTGATAAAAATAGCACTACTGCAACACTTTATTTGATTTTTAAAAGATTTTTAGGAGTAGATATTAATCACAATAAATTAAAAGAAAGTTTAACAGCTTCGGAACTTTCACAATTAAGAAGTGCTTTTGTCTCAGGAGTTAATTTTCTTAATCTTGCTCCACCAACAGGTTATGGTGGGCTTGAAAATCTTCCAACTCTCGGAGATATAACTATTATGACTATGGATGGGAGTGATTATCATATTGGCTTAGGAAATTCTTTACATAAATTAGTAGGAGGGCAAAAAAAAATCTCCCAAGGGGATTATACTTTTTATAAAAATTTTGGGGCACTTTACACTCTTGTAGTTGAACTTTCTGAACCTGTGCAAGCTTATTTAATGAAACCTTATCCTCAAAATGAAAACCCTGAATCAAAACACAATTCTTATATACCTCAAAAATTTGCAGACAATGAATTTGTTGAAGTTTATTTTGATTTGAATGATATTGAAAACCATCTTGATACAAACATCGAAGAGAATCCTTATACTCTAAGTTATGAAATTGGTGATGAAGAAAATACAGGAGACTCGGGCGGTGAAACCAGCAGTTCTAGTGGTGGGAATCATCATTTCTACCAAACACAAAAGAACAACAATACAAACAACGATACAATTAGATTAAACAAGATAACAGAAAATAAGGGAACAAATTCTGATTTAGATTCTTTTGAAAACCAAGAAACAAAAATCTCTAAAATAACTGGTTCGATTATTGGGTTTGTTAAAACAAATAAAAAAATTGGTTTAATCTTTATTGGATTAATTACAATTAGTGGAATTCTAATTCTCTCCCATAGAAGGAACATTAAACAAATCTAAATTGTGCCTAAATAAAAATTCTTAAGAAAAAGAAAAAAAAGTAAAATAAAAGCTTATTGGTTTATGAGAGCCAATACTAAACTAATCAATGTTGTTACTACAACAATCCACCCAGCAATTACATTGACTATTCCGATGTATGGAACTACTAATGTTGCAGATGTAAGTCCGAAACCAACTGCCAATGAAACAATTACCCCTGTTAACCATGCAACAAAGTGTAGCACTCTTGACTTTTGTTTTGCCATTGTTACCTCCTTTTTTATTTAATATTGATGTTTTTGTAAAGAAAAACTAGTTTAAATAAGTTTTGATTAGATTAAATCATTTTTTCAAATTTGCTCGTTTCATTCGAGATATTGGTAGCTACAAAATGGACTTCGTCAGATTTCTTCGCTGAAAAAATAATTAACAGATTAAAAAAATTTTAAAAACATTAAAACCCAATTTATAGAATGAATTCAGAAAGTCGAATGTTTTTTAATTTAAGAAATATCTACAATCTAATAACAGATTACTATCTATACAATATAAAAAAGACTACTTACCTTAAACCTTTGCTCGCCTGTTATTTAGTAAATTATGATTGTAATTACGGTTGTTCTTTTTGTAGTAGGGTTGCAGAAAATACTTACAATAATCCAAAAGAAGGAAAAATTTTAAGAGGAAAAAAATGTTATAAGCTTTTGAAAATTTTGAGGGATGTAACTGGTTCAATATACCTCTCTGGTGGCGAACCATTATTACATCCCGATATTTTAGGAATTGTAAAAAGGTCGAAAGAAATTGGTTTTAAACCTATTTCATTAAATACCAATGCAAGTCTTTTACATAAACATATCGATGTTTTAAATTATATAGATTTATTGGTTGTGAGTTTACACACACTTAATATTTCTAAAATGAATAAAATTCTCGGGGTGGATAATAAAGTTACTCAAAGAGCAATTAAGAACATTAAAAAAATATCTTCATTACAAAACCAATATAAATTCAAAATTATATTAAATTGTGTTATAGGTTCAGATAGAATTGATGATGTTCAGAATGTAATAAGTTTCTGTAAAGAAAATAATATTGGATTTTCTGTTACCCCCCAGATGAAACCAAATGAAAATGGTTGTTTTGTAGAGGATAAGTTAATAGGGAACAAAAAATATCAACAATTAATAAATTATATTATAAAATTAAAAAAAGAAAATAATGTGCAAGTTTTAGTTTCAAATTCTTATCTAAAAATTATTAAAAATTTAAATCCTTATCCCCATTGCATACCTTTTTTACTTCCATGTATAAGCCCCAACGGAGGTTTATATTATCCTTGTCCTGAAAGAAAATTAAAAATTTGTGAAAACATAATTGAAGCTGGGTCTTACAAGAAAGCTTTTGAAAACGCTAGGCGAAAGTTTCCTGTCAATTTTAATAGATGCCATTTAACTAATTTTAAACCAGGGAATGTTGAACCATCGTTGTTAATAAAACAACCAGTTAAATTTATTTCTAAAATATAAAATTAATTACATTTTCTCGACGACTTCTATTCCTAAAAGGCTTGTCGCATTTTTTAAAATCTGTTTGAATGTTTCAACAAGAGAAATTCTGAAAATTTCGTTTTTAGAACCAATCACAGGACAAGCATGATAAAATTCATTAAAAAGTTGTGCAAGTTGATAGGAATAATTTGCAATTACCGACGGGTTTGTATTTAAATAAGAATTTGCCATTACATTTTGGAATTGAGAAAGTTTTTTTATTAATTCAACTTCTTTTGGTTCTGGTTTTAAAATTTGTAATTCATTTGTTAATCTCGTTTTTATTTTTGATTTTTTTAAAATAGAACAGGCTCGTGCATAACTATACAAAATATACGGACCTGAATCACCTTCAAAGTTCAATGCTTCTTTTTTATCAAAAATTATATTTCTGTTCGAAGATTGTTTTAACATTGAATATTTTATTGCCGCAATTGCCAAAATCAAAGACCTTTTTTCCAAATTAATTTTTGAAATTTTTGCTTCTCTTTTTTTAATTTGTTTTTTTGCATAATCTTTTAATTCTTTGACAAAATCCGAATACAAAATATTATCGCCTGTTCGCGAAGACATTTTGCCTGTTGGGAGTCTTACCATTCCAAATGAAACATGCTGAAATTTATCTGCGTGCGGGAATTTCATTATTTGTAATGTTTTGAAAAGTTGTTTAAAATATAAATCTTGCTCACTCCCTACAACATAAATGCTTTTATCGAGTTTGTATTTTTGAAATTTTTTAATTGCAAGAGCCAAATCTTTTGTTGGATACAAAACAGTTTTATCTTTTCGCAACAAAACCCAAACTCCGATTTTGTATTTTTTTAAATCAATTATTACAGCACCTTCACTTATTTTAGCGATTTTATTTTTTAGGAGATTATCAACCATATTAATGCCTTCTTTTTCCATTTCACTTTCAAAATAATGAACATCAAAATGTGTGTTTAACTCGCTGTAAATTTTTGCCCAAGAATCAATTGACATTTGTCTTGTTTTTTTCCAGAGAATATTTAATTTTTTATCTTCGTGTGTTCCGAGCTTTAAATTAATTTCATCTACTTCTTTTTGTAGGTTTTTATTTTTTGCCAATCTTTTTACAGCGTCTACATAAATTGAAGCAATCCAGGATTCATCTTTTTTTAATTTTGTTTTTGAATGATATTTTTGATAGCACCAAATCCATTTTGCAATGTGCATACCTGTGTCTCCGCTGTAATTTGCTCTTATGACTTCCTCGCCATTAAATTCAAAAATTCTTGCTAAACTTTCCCCTAAAGAAGTTCCTCTTATGTGCCCGACGTGAAATGCCTTGTGAGTGTTTGGTTGTGAAAATTCAATCATTGTTGTTTTGCCTTTTCCAAAATCCAGTTTTCCGAAATTATTTTTTTGTAAAAGAATTTCTAAAACAACTTTTTTTGCAAACGCTGTTCTGTCTATAAAAAAATTAATATAGGGTCCTGAGGTTTGTATGTCTTGAAAACCTTCTGGAGGTTCCCCAATATCTGCCCTTACTTCAATTGCAATTTGTTGGGGTGTATCTTTAAGAATTGGAACAAGTGAAAAACACGGGAAAGCAAAATCACCCATTTCAGACGAAGGTGGAATTTCAATTAATTTTTCAATTTGTTCTGACTTTAAATTAATTTTTTTTTCTTCTAATGTTTTTTTTAATATTTCTATCACTAATTCTTTCATAATTAAAACAAAGAAAAGAAGTTAATAAATATTTTGAAATTACATTTAAATGAGAAAATTTATTAATGTCCTTTTCTATTTAAGTTCATGAAAAAGAGTGAGAAAGGAATTCAAATTATCTCTATAATTGTTTTTATGATTTTGGTTTTGTTTGGGATTTTTCATGTTCTTGGATTTACAAAAATTGTTGGGAATGCTGTCACTGAAATCTTTTCTGGAGAGGATTTGCCCTCCAGTGAAGAGCCAAATGAACCTCCTGAAATCCCGATGCAGACTGAAAAAACTTATGTTTATGGGCATTCTGGTTTGGTTGCGAGTGTCGACGAGGTTGGTGAAAAAAGATTTTATGTTCAGGATCATTTGGGTAGCAATGTTGTTGTTTTAAATGAGGATAATGAAGTTGTTGAAGAGACTTTGCACGAGGATTTTGGTGCAGTTCGAGAGCATGATTTTGTTCCTGGTGAAGAAATTACAAAATATAAATATACTGGAAAAGAATTTGAAGACGATGATTTATATTATTATGGAGCTAGATTTTACAATCCTGAAATTGGGAGATTTATTTCTGCTGACAGCGTTGCTGGTGATGTTGGAAGTTCACAAACTTTGAATCGTTATGTTTATGTTAGTAATAATCCTTTGAAGTATGTTGATCCAAGTGGGAATATCATTAAAAATGTGAATGTTCCTGGTGCTGAACAAGCATTGGAAACTCTTTATAAATATTCTCCGATGATAAAAACACTTGGGGAGAGTGTCTCTGATACAATTACTTTAAATTCATTTGAATTTCATAACTCTTGGTTTGAGCCATCTGTTGCTGGACTATACCATATAAGAGAAAAAAAAGTTGAAGTGGGGGATGCCTTTGGGGGGGCAAAATTTCTTTCAATTATTACCCATGAATTATTCCATGCCGTGGAATATTTATCTCCTCCCGGGGGAAATAGAGAATCTTATCTTATGAAAGAATATGGGGATGAGTTGATGGCAAATTTAATGCGTCCCTATGGGCCCCCCGCCCCTTTGAGTGGTTATAGTTCTTACCTCAATAATCTTGGAGAGATACATGCAACAACAGAAACAATAAAAGTTCTAAATAAATTGGGAAAAGACACATATTCAAAAGAAGATATAAGCAAAGCCTTAGAAATGCAAGAAGTATATCGTGAAAAAAATTTAAAAGATGTCCAGGATTCTAAAGAAATAGAAATTAGAATATATGTCGATACAATGAAACAACCAGAAATTAGACCTTCTCATGAAATAAAAGTCAACGAAGAACAAAAACTTGTGGGAAATTAAAAATAAAGAAATGATTTTAAAAACCTCAAATGAGTTATACAAACATGAAAAAAAAGAGCGTATTATTTTTAATTACAATTTTCTTGTTTTCATTTTTATCTTTAAACTTTATTTCTGCTGACAGCGTTGCTGGTGATATTGGAAGTCCTCAAACTTTGAATCGTTATATTTATGTGACTAATAATCCTTTGAAGTATGTTGATCCAAGTGGGGGGGAAACATCTTGTTTTTATTAGTACCCCACAAAAGAATCAGGTTTTAATGGCGCTTTTAATAATAGAGGGTATGTTAGACATATGAAGAAGGCAGCAAAGTTATGGCTTGATACTGGTAAAGATATCGAATTTGTGATTTCAAAAGAGGTAGAAAGTGTTGATGAGCTTATAAAAAATATTAAAGATGCAACTGGTGAAGGAGAAACAATAGATCTGGCTATTATTGGGGCGCATGGATCTCCCTTGAGAATGGCTTTTAATGGAGAGGGGGAGGGCATAGATTTTTCTAATGCAATTAAATTTGAGGAAACAAAAGAAGATTTTTCAAAAGATGCTTGCCTTATAATTAATTCATGTTCAGTTGCAAAAAGGGCGTATGGGAAATCTTTAGCTGAAAGAATCCATGATGCCGCAGGTGTTAAAGAAACTCATGCTCCTGACGAAATAGCTGCAACTGCTAGTACCGTAATTAAGGTGGGTTCAAGGGGAAATCCCGAAAAAAGAATGATAACTAAGAAATTTCATAAGTATGAAAACACTTACCAAGAAGGGGGTCTTCTCGTACATTCGGTAGATTACTCAGCGGGTACTCTCGACTTATATAAGAAATTTGAAAGAAAAGACAAAAAAGATTAAACTTAAATACAAACTTTTTCTACTTTTTTATGGATAAAATAATACTGGAGAAGATTGAGAAATATTTTTATTTAAATAGCCAGGGTTTCTATAATAAAATTAAAAGGAAAGTTATAAATTTATTTTTTTAACCCAAGAATTCCAATAACTTCTTTGTTGATTTCTTGTATTGAGGGGGAAGCATCAATTTCAAAATAATTCTTAATGCTGTTTTTTAAATAATTTAAAACAGGTTCTGTTTGAGATTTGTAGATTTCAAATCTTTTTTTAATTGCATCTTCGCTGTCGTCTAAACGATTTTCGACACCCCGCCTTTTTTTTAATCTTTCAACTGATTTATTTTTTGTTAAACTAAAATATACAACTGTATCAATTAAATTTTTTTCAATTGCAAATTTCGCTTGGTTCAGTGTTCTGACTGCCCCATCCAAAATATATTTCTCGTCGGTTTCTGTGTTTTTTTGGATTAAATCAAAAATAAGTTCATCTTGCAAAAGTCCCCCTTTTTCAATTGCTTGTTTGTGAGGCATTAAAAGCTCGTCGTTATTCTCCCAAGCTTTTCTTATCAAATCCCCTGTGCTAATGTGCTTAAACCCATATTTTTCTAAAAGTTTTGCTTGTGTTCCTTTTCCAGAACCAGGTGCACCGATAAATAAAATTTTTTTCATAGATTAATTTATAATTTGTGATTTAAAAATTTATAGAAAATTTTATAAGTTCTCTTTTGATGGAATTCTTATGGCAGAAATAAATAAAGAAAATCTTGAAAAAGCGCTTTCAGACAAAACTCTGAAAATTTCAAGAGACGAAGAGGTTGGATTTCACAAGGGTGCTTTGAATACTTTGGTTAATGAAAGAAACGAGTTAATTAAAATGGCGCAGATGACAGAAAACATTATGCAGGCACATTTGAAACGGCTTGAAGAGCTTGGTGTTAAAATTGAGAAGAAATAAATTTATATCGGAGTGCGAGGGACAGGACTCGAACCTGCGCAGGCACTAAGCCACTGGATCTTAAGTCCAGCCCGTTTGACCAACTCCGGCACCCTCGCTTAAAATAAAGATAAGAATTCTGCTTAAAAAACTTGTGCATTTACCTTAACATCTTTATTACATAATTTTATTTAAATGCAAAAGCATTTATTTTTTCATGAGTTCAAAACAAAATCAAATTCAATTATTAATTTATTTAGTTGTTTTGTTTTTTATTGTTAATTTTATTTTCTTTTATCCAGAGTTAGATAAATCAACTAAAAATTTTTTTTCAGAACAAGATGTTGGTTTTGTTGAAAGAGTTATTGACGGAGACACAATTGAAATTAATGGAACGAGCGTGCGTTTGCTTGGAATTAATTGTCCTGAAAAAAGGGAGAAATTTTATTCAGAGGCGAAAAGTTTTCTTGAAGATTTGGTCTTGAATAAAACAGTTAGATTAGAATATGGAAAAAATAAATATGATAGATATCAAAGAATTTTGGCTTATGTTTTTGTTTCTGGGAAAAACGTGAATTTAGAAATTGTTAAAAATGGGTTTGCAAATTTTTATTTTCCTTCTGGGAAAGATGTTTATTACAATGATTTTTATGATGCGTGGGAAAGATGCGTTAAAGATGGGAAAAATTTTTGTGCGGGTTCTGAAGACAAATGTGCAAATTGTATTGAATTAAAAAAATTTGATTATAAAAATCAGGAAGTTATTTTTTCAAACAAATGTGATTTTGAATGTGACTTGACTGGCTGGGAAATTAAAGATGAAGGCAGAAAAAAATTTATTTTTCCTGATTTTGTTTTGAAAGACGAAGTTGAAATAAATGTGGGGGAAGGAGAGAACAATGGAGATGTTTTGTTTTGGAAAGGCGAAGATTATGTCTGGACAAACACAGGAGACACAATTTTTCTGCGTGATGAAACAGGAAAATTAGTGCTTTGGTGGAGTTATTGAATATTTTAACGAGGGAATTATGTTGGGGATTATAACAATGCTTTTAAACAAATAAGTGCTTGTATTTTTATGGTTTCAAAAGAGGTTATTTCTTTAGAGTTATGCAATTTAAATTGTGTAATATGCAAAACCTAGTTTTGTTTATATAAAGTTGTAAGGAGGTTAATAAAATGAAAAGATTAATGAAGAAAAAGGTAAAGTTCTTTAAGAAAGAGGTTTCTGTTTTTGTTCTTGTGTTGATTGGAGTTGTTGGTTTGGCAAGCGCTGCTTTGATTCCTTATTTGAGTAATGTAATAACAGGATTTGTAACTGTTAGTGCACCAATGGAGCTTGCGTTTGATTCAGGCTATAGTAATTTTGAACAATCTTGGAGTATTCATGGGGGAGAAGAATTTAGTTTTGATACTTATCAAAAAAACAATGGTGAACAGGGTATTGATGTTTTTAATGTAATTCTTTTTGTTAAATCCCCAGAAGGAGATATTTGGACAGGAGAAGAATTCCAAAGTGTCTTTTTAGAAGACGAAAGATATCCTGCAGGAACACCTGGGGAAATTCTCCCTTGTTTATATCACATAAAAGACAATGGGGATATAATAAACTTCCAAAATATTGATTCAGAAAATGTAAATATCGCTAAACTTATTTTCAACAGCGAGGATTTGGAAGATAATGGAATTTGTGATGGTTCAGCAGACCCTACAACATACACACATGCTGGAGGACATGAAATTGTTAATCACATAACAGTTGACACAAACACACACATAAAACCAAGTGGAGAAGAAGATAGCTATGTGATGAAACTTTTCTACACAGATGATTTAACAAGTTTGGGTGATGTAGAAGCAGAATTGTTCCCTACAACACCATAAACAAAATTTTTTATTTTTATTTTTCCTATTTTATTTTAACAGGAAAGCAAAAACATGAAGCCCTGAAAAAAGGTTTTCATTAATCAAAACAATGAAAAAAAAAGCAACAACCTTGATTTTAGGAATTCTCTTAATCGGAATTGTAAATGCTGGTTTAGTTGGGTATCTTTCAAATATTGTTTCTGGGCAAGTTGAAGTTTCGGGTCCGATTTTTTATGCGAGTGATGGACATCCTTTACCAGATCATAATGCATATTTATTAGGAATAAATAATTTCACTGAAAGAGATCCTGTTAGTTTTTCAGGAACAAGCAACAAAATATTTGTTTCAGAGCAATTAGGAATAAATTCTTTTTATGAAACAGATTACCACATGTTTCTTGAAGCACGCTCAACTGCAAATGAAAACCAGACAGGACAAATTGATGCAGAACTTTGGGTTATTGAAGGTAATGACCCGCACAACAAAAAAGAAATGATTTGTTATGGAAGCACAACAGAGCCTGTTGATGAACATGATATTTATGAAATAATTTGCCATGGGGAAGAATTAGAATTAGAAGAAACAGACAGATTTATGTGGATTTTAAGTGACGGCGCAAATTCAATTACATATTATATTTATATTGAAGGAGAAACAAAAATAGAAATAGAAGCACAATGAAAACAAAAAACATTTTAATTATTTTTGCAGGGATTTTATTAATTGGGATTGTTGCAGCAGGAACAATTACAAATGTTTTTCCAATTGATGTTGGAAATTTGAATTTTATTGCAGGCGAAGGAACCCAAACTTCTTTTAATTTTGATTATCCTGATGTCGAGGGCAATTACAATAACGCGCCTTTGGTTATCCGAGTTAATTTAACTTCAATGAATCAAAATTTTCCTGTTTGGAAAGATGATTTTGATTTGTCCATTGTTGCAGACCAATACCTGCTTCCTGGTTTTTGGCATTACAACACAATTCCAATGACATGTAAAGAAGATGCTCCAATAATTTTCAAAGCAAAAGACAGTCCTGAAATTCAGTACACAATTAATGAAATTCCAAACGGAACTTTTTATTGTTATAACCCAAATTACTACATACTTCAATTAGATTCAAGGGATGTTGTTAATATTTCAATTTCCTCGAGGCAAAATCTTTATCCTGGAAATTATTCTTTGGCAATTGAACTTTTAGAAATGGAGCCAGACACAAATTCTCCTGAAATTCAGATAATTCTTGAGAATTTTGTTTACAATGAAACTCAAGAAATTCCAATTAAATTAAATGTAACTGACTTGTACAGCATAAGAAACGTCGAATATAAGATAACAAATCCTGATTTAAATGATTATTATAACAGCGGATGGATTGAAGCCCAGTTAAATGAAAGTTCTGGTTTTTACGAGCACCTTTTTAATTTTGAAGAACACAATCTTAACCAAAGTGATAGTTACTGGGTTTTTGCGCGTGCTTGTGATGTTTTAAATAACTGTGGAGAAATGTGATGCCAACAATTAAAATAAAAACAATAGAAGGAACAGTTAAATCTGCAAGTGGTGAATTTGTTTTTTTAGATAAAAAAAAGACACGCTTTGAATGTTATTTAATGATAGAATATGTTTGTCCAAATTGCGAAACAGAAAATACCCTTGAAACAGATTATAAAAATAAGAATTTAGAACATTCTTGTATGAATTGTGGAAATAAATATTCTATTACTCCTTCTTTTGGTATTCGGGTGGCTATTAATGAAATAAGGGAAGTTAAAAGAAAATGAAATCATTAAATTACATAACAATTATTTTAATTTTTATTTTTGCAATAAGTTTGGTTTGTGCTGAAACAGAAGTGTGTGTTGATTTTGATGCTCCGTCTGCTGTTGGAAATCTTGTTTCAAAAATTGCTGATAATAATGTTTTTTTAAATTGGGATGAAGCAACTGACGAGCCAGAGTGCAGTGGAATTTTAAAATATGAAGTTTACAGAGACGGATTAAAAATAGAAGAAACTCTGACAAATAGTTATATTGATGAAACCCCTGGACAAGGTAGGTATGTCTATGAAGTTTATGCAGTTGACAAAGCATATCATAAA
>Ga0066639_10004255_pt1 | contig 12239 bp, 6 predicted proteins | sample CryGeyCG2114_010_2_FD_59504 | JGI IMG/M metagenome (GOLD analysis project Ga0066639, IMG submission 59504) | Groundwater microbial communities from aquifer - Crystal Geyser CG10_big_fil_rev_8/21/14_0.10 | ecosystem: Environmental > Aquatic > Deep subsurface > Groundwater | place: USA: Utah...
AAAAGGGGTCATAAATACGAAGCTTATACTGAGAAAGAATTTAAGGAAGCAAAAATAAAAGATGAGAACAGGGAAAAGTATGAGTGTTTGTTGGTAAAAATGAAAGAATTGACTTGGGGACTATATAATCAGCTTCAAGAAGAGGCCGTGTCTGAATCTGCAAATGGAGAGAGACAATTTAATTTCAAGATCTACAAAGAAAACAGGTTGAAGAAACTTATCAAAGAGTGGGATGCGAAGGGAAAAGATGGAAAAGTTGTTCCCGTTAATGAACTTTCGATTTCTCATTTAGCTCCTCCTATTGCCGAAAGTATTTTGAAGTCATACGATGAGATTTCATTTTTAGGCGAGGATGATGAAAAAAACTAATACAGCAGGTGCATTTACTCTTCTATGGTAGTGGGGCGAATGTATCTGCGAAAGACCCATTAATAACAAGAAGTATTATTGAGTGTCAGTTAATAGAGGAATATCATTGGCTACCTCAGGATATTGCTAAAATACCATATAGAAAAATACAAACCATTTTGGCGTTTAAGAAGCAAAAGACGGCAATAAGTCAAACCAAGTCAAATATTAATAAGTTTAAGAGCGAAGCCGGAGCACAGGGAACTCGACGTGGTGGCATGAAAAAAACGTTTAGAGAAGTATAAATAAAAGGAGAAGTTATGGCAACTGAAGTAAATGAAGTAGTAAAGACAGACAAGGTTGTAGGTGTTGTGGATAAAGCGCCTGTAACATCGGTTTTTATAACCGAGGATGACAAATTTGATATTACCATCGAATTTTACAAAGAAAACGGAAAAATGTTTGTTAAGGATATAGACAACGAATTTGATGTAACTAGGAAAACAGAAAGTTTTACAGTTACGATAAAGTATCCGAGTCAGGGTGATGTGGAGCTTATTTATTCTGCATCGTCAAAGTCTGTAGATCCAACAAATCCTCAGGAGATCTCTGTTCCTGATTTTCTTAGACTAGAACTTTCTCGATTACTTATTTTGATAAGAGGATGGTCGGCCGGTATGGATTTAAATGCAGATAAAGTGTATCAGCTTAATCCTAAAATAGTAAAAGCTATTATTCTTAAAATTCGTTCAGAAATAGGTATGGAAGGGATTCTTTAAGAGGATTTTGGGCTTTTCATTTGGAATTATGTGTGTATGAATTCTGAGTCGAAAAACCTGTTGTCTCTGAGTAACGATTTAAGGGATTTATATTGCAGAACGAAGAATAGTAAGATAGAAAACCTTTTTATTCGCGTAGCTCAAGAGAATGATGATCAGTTTATCAAGTGGCTTTCATCTAACAAAAAGATAAAGAGCCAATTAGATAACCCAGAAGTCCTTGAAACTCTTGTTGTTTTATCTAGTCTCAGAAAAAAATATCCATCACAGCCAACGATAGAAAACCCTAGTCCCGCCTTATTTGGTAAAGAGGATGTTGTTAAAAGTGTTTGGGATCAATCTATCTCTAGAAGAACACCACATATATTAGCTTTTTCCAGTCTTATAAATGACAGAAGGGTTTCATCTATTTTGGAACCATTTAAGGATATTATTCTTAAATATGCTGAAACACTAAGCACAACAAGAAATCCAGTAAATCCATCTGATATAATAAATGATTTACTTAAAATTGAGGAAGCATATAGGAGGGATATTGAAGACAAGATTGATAGACCCTATGATGATTTTGCTGGATTAGACGCAGTAAGACCCAAGAAAGAAACTCGACAGCAGAAAAAATTCAAACTGTTTACTTATTTGTTTAGAAGATTTTCGGAAGAGATATATGGAGCGGCGAATCGGGCGGGGAATCCATTTTTGGCGAATAAAATTAAAGGAGAAGGGGTGTTGGCTGATCCTGTATCTTTGGCTCAGATATTAAAAGGACAGTCTATTCCATATCAGATGTTGAAAGAGGCAGAGAGATTAGCCAAAACGGTTTTAAAGAACCTAGACGAAAATAGACACGAATTCAATTACGAAGCGATTAAGATGGGAGTAATGATGTTTGCTGGAACAATGTCTAGTGATCAGTTAATGAATTTTTATAATCAAAAGAGAAAAGAAGAATCTAAGGAGTTGGTTTCTCTTTTATCTGATGAAGATAAAGATGAAGCTGAAGCTGAAGAATCTCCCATTGCATCTTTGCCCGTTCAAGATAAGCAATGGATTAATCCGAGAGCATTACAAATGATTTCGGCGGTATTATATTTTCTTTATCGGGCGTCTAAAACACCTTAGCGTATTTTTTTAACAAAGACAATATTTTTACCTTCGATCAGGTTGTCTTTATTTAGTAGGGTGTAATTTGGGTTTTTGCTTTCCCATTCTTCCATCATTTGTTTTGCGGTTTCTCTGGCTGATTCGAGAGTTCCGGTTATTTTGCCGAAACTAAACTCCCAACAATAGTCGGTGTGTTTTTTGTTTTTAGTAACCCAAAGAGACCATTCACAGGGGTATTCGTATTTGTCTTCTACATAGGGTTTTTCGGTTGGTTGATCAATAGATTTATACAGGGGAGATGTTTCAGATAAAATAATTAGAAATATTCCGACAACAAAGGCCGAAATTCCAGTAGTGATTATAATCCCCAATGTTTTAGCTTCAATAAGAGGGGAAAAATAAATAGATACGGCAATAAGATATATGGCAAAAGACAATATAGCCCAAGTTATTCCGGCTTTATGGAGGGCGGCTCCACATACAATTAAAGCTCCTGCCCAAAAGATAGAAATGATTTTATCCACCATGTTAATGCTAATAGGAAAAAATACACATATGCCCATTATAATTCCGGCACACATTATGGTCATTCCGATGCCTTCCTTTAATACTCCAGATATTTCGGGGTTATTGAACATCCATCCGAATAGGAATATGCTAGATACAACAAATAATGACTGTTTTAGAACCTTATTCATATATTACCTCTTTCTAATTAACGACTATATATTAAAGCGTATAAAAAAGCAAGGAAAATCGTCTGTTAATATAGAATTAAAATAAGGCTGTGATTGTATAATATTTATGTATAAAATGACACGTTGGAGTTTTTATGGCTGATTCTGCTGAAATGCAAGAACTAGTACGATTGCTAAGAGAAATGATGACTGGTTTCTCTGGGGCAAGTCGTGGTGCTCATGAATTTGGAGATAGTCTCGGAGATCTTGCTGATATTCAAGGAGACCTAAAAAGAACATACCGAGATTTAGCCAACGCCCAAAGAACACAAACGGGCGATATTGCGGGTTTAAACCGGAAAATAAATGACCTTTGGCAAAATTATAACTCTGCTGCTCAAGCCTCCCAAAGATACAAAGTTGAACTTGATGCCCACAATAAGGCTATTAGACATTCAATAAACGCTCAGAAAAATTATTGCGACAGACTGAGAGATACCGGTGAACACTATGGTAAACTTATTGGTCTGGGCGTTAATTTGGGTTTGTCTTTCGGGGCTCAAAGCATAGGACTTAGAAAGTTGGTTGGTAGCGTTAAAGAGTATAATGAAAATCTATTTAAGATACAAAGAACGCAACAGGTCTTTGGTAGAGGAATGGGTGATTTAAACAAGGCACTTTCTACCGCATCTAAGCAGACTACGCTTTCTAGAATACAATTTTTGCAATTTTCAAACACAATGATGGATGGTTATAAGGGTATAAAACCATCTATGACTGCATTAGCTGACTTTGCTTCCGTTATACAAAAACAATTTAACCCTAGTATGGAAGAAACAATTAGAGTTGGAAAAGAATTTTTGGACATTTATGATAAGTTTCCCGCTGCTGCTGAAGCCATTAAAAGTGCCATGGAATTAGCTACGAAGGGAAATTTGAACGCTCAAGAAAAAAGAAGCTTAAATAACTCAAAGGCGATGATTGCTAGTTTGAGAATTCAGGGGAAAATTTCTGAAAGCGTATACGCCACATTTGTAAAGGGAATGTCAAAAACAACCAAAGAACAAAATGCGACAATAGACTTTAATAGAAAAATAAATAAAAGTTCTGCTCAGGTAGAAGACGCGATGTTGGAGGTTGGGAAAAAATCAGAAGGCGCTCTTAAGCTAGCTGCTGATGCGACAACGGTTTTGTATATGGGATTGGAAAAGGTAGCCGGAGCTGCTGCTATTGCTACGGCTTCAATATCGGCCCTAAATTTACAAGCATCAGCTATGTCAACTATTTCTGCCATGAATCTTGTTGGAGGTACTGGTGTTCGTGGAGGGGCTGGTGCCGCTCTTACTGCCGCCACTGCTTCAGCTTTAGGTGGTAGGGGTTTACGTTCAGGAGCAAGACCGTTAATTGGGAGGGGTTCGGCGACGACTGTTCCGTCTATTAACTCGGTTGCGGCCGGATCAGCTTCTGGCGCTTCCCGTTTTCTTGGTGCCAGGTCTATGATGAGGGGCGCTGGAACAATTGGATTAATTAGTGGGGCCATGTCCGGATATGGAGCTTATACTAAAGCTAGAGCAGAGGAAGATCCCCGAGCAATGAAAAAAGGACTTTTAAGAGGTGCAATTTCTGCCGCAGGATCGATAGGCGGCGCTGTTCTTGGTGGAGCCATAACTGGGGGTAATCCTCTTGGGGCAATGGCCGGTGGTGCTTTGGGAGGAATGGGGGCTGATAAGCTTGGGGAAATGCTTGAAAATAAAATATGGCCTAAATCCAAAGAAGTGGCAGATGTAAACGGGGAAATAAATGACGAGTTATCCAAACAAGTTCAAGAGTATCAAAAACAGATAACTAATAGTAAATATATCTTAGAAACCACTGAACAACTTTCTGAATCGACAAAAATGCGACTAGACATGATGGTACAGTTAAATCAAAGTTTAAGGGATCAAGATGGATTGTTGAAAAAACAGGTTGAAGATTATGAGGGTCAGTCGAAAGCCGCCGACAAAGTTCTTGATAATATATCCAGCATAGCTGGAGCTATCATGAAGGCAAATGAAGTAGAATGGGTTCCAGATTCCTCATTAGATCAAATCCAGAATGCTCAAAAAGCTGTTGAAGCCATAAACTCTCAAGTTAAAGATATTGATATAAAAATGGATGGAATCGACCCAAAAAATGAAAAAGAGATGAATTCTTTAATTGCCAATCGAACTGCTTTATTGGCAAATCAAAAATTAATACAAGATGCTATAAATTCAAAAAACAAAGCTTCGATTGGATATGTCAAATCGTCTGTAGATGTTGTTTCAGCGTCAGCCAAACAAGAAGAAGAAATGAATTCTGTTTATTCGGAAAGACTTGCCACTCAAAGACAGTTAATGGAAACTGCTCAGTTTGGATTTGGCGCTAGCGTTGCTATGTTGCAGCAGCAGGTTGATTTAGAATATGAACTAATGAATGTCCAAAAAGAGAGGATGAGTAAATTCAGGCAGTCAGTTATTCAACAACATAGATTGACAGAAGAACAAACATTACAACTAGAAGGTGCTAGAAGTTATAACGAAGCTCAAAATATGATAACTAAGAGCTTTGGAAAGACTGGAGATGCGGCCAAGGCATTAGTTTCTTTATCTCAAGATTTTCAGAAGTCCCAATCCGAAACAATGAAACATCAGCAGAAGATCTATGAACTAACAAAGGAAATGCGAGAAGGTTACATGGATGCGTTCAGAGAAATGAGCGCCAACGTAGGAGAATTTTCCAAGATTATCGGAACACAAGAAACCGGAATGACCCAGTTGATGAAGACAGTAGAAGATGTTACCGGCGAAAAGAAATTAAATACTATGAAGGGCGGCGTAATGGTTTCCGCAGGATATGGAGGGTATGACGCGAGGAGAGGTGTTGCTGGTAGATATACTATTGGTGGTGCAAAATTTAGAGGGCAGGGAGAATGGGAATCCCTAAATCAAGATATTTATGGATACGGGAAAGAAACTCAAGACAAGCCCATCGTCGGAGGTGCAGTATCCGATTTTATGAAAGATGGGGGGGCTGGTGCCTTTAGAGATGCTTTGGAAAAAACTCCTGCCGGAGATCAGGCAACAATGGCTACTGCCGTTAGGGATGGCGTTGTGGCTGCTAGAAATAATTTATTTATTAATCCTGCTACGGCTTCTGGCAAGGCTCTTGGAGCAGTTGGTCCGACAAATGTATCGGCTCACGGTGAAAAATTGGTTGGTTTTTCAAGGGGTGTCGCTGCCGCTGCTGAAACTGCGGAACCGGCTCGGAATGTTCAAACTCCTGTTGGTAATATTTTCATAAAACAAGTTGCTCAGCTTCAAAACTATCAAAGAAGATTGCAAGCAAATATTTTGCAAATAGAACGATCTTGGAGAAAATCTGTTCCCACAAGATTTAGCGCATCGAGAGAAACGGCACCGCATGAAACTTCCCAATCAAGCAGTGGCGAAAGGCGAGTTGTTCGCTCCAAAACGAAGGGGTATGAAGGGTTAAGTCGAGAAGAGCAAGTTAGAGAATATCAAGCATCAACACGTTTAGCTTCAAAAAGGAGAATGGCACAGATACAATATCAGAGGGCGGCTGCCGCGAAAAATAATCTTACAAAAGAAGGGGCAATTGCCGCCGCCCAGACTAGAATGGTAAAATCTGAACCATCTTACGAAGAAAAAGAGGCAATTGAGCTTAGAGAGAATGTAAATAGGGCGGAAGCAGAAGTAAATGAAAAGAGAAAAATAGCGGAAGGACTTAAAGCCCAAGAAACATTGCAGTATCAAAAGGCTCAAAACGCAGTTGTGCAATATTCCAAACCATTACAACGAGTTGCTAAGCAAGAAAAAAGGAGTAGGTTGGGGAAAAGCTGGTTAGGAAAATGGGCCAGAGGAACAGCCGGGGCGATACAGGGAGGGGCCGAAGATATTTCCGGATCTATCGCTGGAACTGCAAAGTATTTATTTGGGTCTGAATCTGGAAATAAAAAATTTACAGATTTAATACCTCGATCTGTTACTTTTAAGAGATCGCAAGAATGGATTGGAGAAGAGGTTGAGCCACAAGACATGGGCGAAGTCCAAAAGTATAAAATAGCAAGAGAAAAAACATTAGAGTCGGAAGCTGCCGTTTCTGAATCCATGAAAAAACTAAATGAAATAAAGAGTACGTCCGAGGCGATGGTTAGGTTCCGGTCTCAACAAAGGAAGTTTAGAGAACAACAAAATCTAAATCGTCCTCCCGAACAGGTTTTGAAGAATACTTCAAAAGAAGAATCGGATGCCAGACTTAATGCTGAAAACTTTATTAAACAGCAGGTTGCGTCAAATAAACCTATATCTAGCGGAATGGAACGAGCTGCCACTACTTTTGGTTTCGGAGCTGGGGATTCGGGAGGAATGGTGAAAGTCGTTGTTGCTCTTGGAAGTGGATTAGAAGGGACTATAGAGAAGACTGGAGACGTAATGGTTCAACTTGAGAAAGCAGCTTCACGAACTTCTTATACATAGCAAATATAAAATACGTTGAGATATGCCTTATACATCACTAACTACCCCATCTCCTGTCGGATGGAATAACTGGATTTATGTAAAAGATTTTTATCAAGATATTATATTTCCAGATGCCTCCTTCCCTTCTGTTTATCTTCCTTCTAGTACTGCGTGGATAAGTCAGATTTTGTCAAATTGTTTATTTCCGTGGATTAACACATATGATCCACTATCGGCATTTTTAATTGGAGGAGGGGCATCTGGAACGTTATTGGGGTCCGTTTCTGGACTTAATGTTGTTGATACACTTAATACGATACCCCAACAAGCTATTTTTGGTATTGGACGATATCCTCCCGGTGGTGCCGGTCCACAAATTGGATATTGCATAGGAGATTTGTTTAAACAGAATGTTTATTGTAGAATGGCTGTATTTAGTGAGACCGGTGTAGGAGTTGTTGTAACTAATACTATCGTAGAGCTTCTTCAAAACAGCAAATATAAAAGGGCATATGTTAATCACGGGGAAATTGTTAATTATGAAAAGATTGACGATAAACACGTTTTGACATTGGATTTTACTAGTACTAATATTCCTCCCAATTCAAATGACATTATAGGAGAAACAATTACGATAACCAAGAAAAGTCCGACTCCTACTAGTTCAGTTTTTACCGTTAATATAGATGAAATTTTAAGTAATTGGAAGGTTGTTATATCTGACCCCGGAGATGGAAAGGTGCCTCAGTCTGGAGACTTTTATCAACTTAACACTACGTGGTGTATTGAAGATCCATATCTTTTAAGCGGATTTTGGAAAGGGCAGGAAAATTCTAATTATCCGAGTAGTGGATTAGGGCTATATTCTACTACTCATAATTCTCCGTATTCAGAGGGGCAATTTCTTGGTGTGTATATATGGAAGCCATCTTCGACCTTAACTACTACAACCACTACGGCAATTTCTCAAAATGGTACTGTTATTGAAGAAATAGTTGATCAACCCCATTATGGATATACAATGGCAGATGTGGGCGGAAACACTTGGTCTTTTTTTGGTTTTGGAATTAATAAATCGTCAATTTATCCTAGTGATATTAGATATAAAGAAAATGTTTTACAGATTCCAGATTCAGACGGGAATGTAACTGTATTTTTAGAAAGGGATATTTCCTCGAAAGATTATTATAGAAAATTTATATCGGATCCAAGAACTGAATATATTAGGGTTGAAATTAGTACTGGTGGAAATTCATATAGAAATAATTGGCATGCTCCATGTTTAAGGGGATCTTATGTAAAGAGCAACGGAAGTTTGTTTAAGATTTTGGGTCAAGTAGACTCTAATACTATTGATGTCAGCTTAAAGAGCATAGATTCCAGCGAAATTTTTGATCCGTATTCAAACATAAATTATTCCATAATAAATCAAAGTGCATGGTTTATAAACGAGCATTACGATGGCGATATTGATTTTTCTCATAAGGGTATTTTTAATGGAATAATTTATGGAAGTGGAAGGAGTTATGTAATTAAGGTTAATGGCGACTCTTATCCTGACTGGGTAAAATTTAATGGGCTTAGCTTTATAGATAGATATAGAAATACGATAGCGCTTTCTGGAAATTTAAAAGAGAGATATGATAAATTCCAAAATTGGATGGTTGTCAGAAGCGATGGAGACAAGGAATACCCGATAAATAGATTGACGTTTATAGGGTCTCCGAGTGATTTTGCAATGCCCTATGAAATTAAATTAGAACTCAAATCTGACGCTACAGATTTAAGTGGAGAAGTCTCGATTTGTTTTGATAGTGGATTTGATACTATTGGTAATATTTCCAGAACTGCATACAGTTATGTGGTAGAAGCTACTCCGTATGTTGATAGTGGATCCGGAGGTTTTATTCTTTCAGACAAATTGTGCCTTAATGGAGAATATCTTTCTGTTCCTTACGAAATTGATATTCCAACAAATACTAGAATTGGATTTTGTGGAGATCTTTATTTTGGGTTGTCAATAGATGGAAAGGCTTGTCCATTAACGCTTGTTTCTACAAAAAGATCGGCGAGGGGGGTCGCTTCATTATTCCATGCCCTCAGACAAGAAGACTGGATAGCTTATATTGATCCTACCACTGAGAAAATTACTATAAGAAGAGGATCTTTGAATTTTAAGGAATATCCAATGAAGACAGAAGTGGCGATAGGAAAACCGTCGCTCATAGAAACACCGACACAGAATGGGAAACAGATATCTCTAAATACGTCCAAAAAAAGATCAAGAAGAATACAGATGGATGTTCCAGATATATCCGACACTGGAATTTATGCTTCTCCCAATACGCCGCCGGGAACAACGGTAACAAATGGCAATTATATTTTTGTTACCGTCAATGGAGATACAACCGGTAACACTTATGGTTTTTTAATATCGGGACTCGGAAAAGTAGATTTAGTTGCGCTAGAAAGAATGGGTATGCAAGACGGGAATGTGAATAGTAATGCTTGGACATATGATGATACCAACGTATCTCCCGTTTACATATATAAAAAATCTGATTTTCAAAACCTTAAAAAGATGAGTATTGATGTCGGTTTGGAAACGGCAAAAAATAGATTTATATATATACAGGGTGGGACAGTATCTAATCTTAAAATTCAATATTCAGATGATAATCAGACTGTCGAAGAAAACGGACTTTTTGATATCGTTAGACTTGCCGATGGAGAAAATTTAGTTCTTTATTCAGTTGTATCAGATCAATTCGATGTGGGCGGCCAGCTTAACAACTCTATTTCTAATTCTACAAGGTGGACAAATCGGAATTCAGTTATGGCTATTGGATCATTTAATGATTCTTTTTATTGGGGGTCTCCTCTTAAAAAGGGTTTTAATAATCCAAATGATGTTTATCCAATTATGCTTCTTAATAGTGTAGACTATTTAGGATGCATATATAATAAAAATAATAATACATTAGCGATATTTGTGCGGTCATATAAAAACAAGAAACCCTATGTCGGATGTTTTGTTATCTCGGTTTTGTCTATCGCTTCTTCTCCCAATCATTTGTGCTCTCATCCTGATTATAACTCATTAGATCCAGATTCCGTTCCTTTAAATTTTTTATGGAGACCTCCGACTATTTCTTACTCCACAGATCCAGATAAATCATGGACGGATAGCGACAATTTAATAAAATATTATTCAACGACTGCAACTGATTCAACTTCAAATGTGAATCAGACCGAATTTCCGAACGATGATTTTATTAGAGTTATGGGTCCATCTGGTTTCAATTGTCAGTTTGATAACTCTAAAGAAATTGGAATCACGTCTGCAACAATGTTAGATGATGGAACATATGTGTTTTTTTATGATTCAGATGCTGGCGTTAAAGCAGTTTTTTCTGATAATTGTGGTATAAGTTGGGCTGGTAATAATAATATAAGTTTTGCCAGAAATGGAGTTGCTGGTTTATGGATTGGAAATTCTTATTTCTTTTATATTACTTCTAAGGGTATTGAATTGGCAAATATTACGGCGAGCGATATGAGTTATGCTAGGACGATTAACTATAATAAAAAAGCAGGAGTTAATACATCGTCCGAAGAAATAAATTTACAGAATACTCTTGATACGACCAAGAGATTTCTTATAGGTTCTGGCGTCATAGACTATCAGAGGCTTTCTGGTTATATTTCCTCCACCGGCGAAATTAAGTTGTTCTATTATGGGTCGGGAGGAGTTTTAACCTCCATGGAATCAGAAGATGGATCTAAGTGGAATTTTGCAAGTAATTTCTAGAGGTAGCAATGGATAATTTGGGCAAAGCAGATGCTAAAATAGCCATATTAAGGTATCTTCCCGGTATAGACAAGAGCAGACAAAAATTTAATTTTGATATTAGTGCTTTTGACTGGGAAACCCTATCTAAATCCCCCCTATTATCACCCCTACTTGTAGAATCAATAATTGAAGACGACAATAGTTTTGCCGTTCTTTTTCCGAGTAAAAGAAAATATTACATCGATAACTATATAGAGACGACTTCTGACTCGACTTCTGACTCGACTTCTGGCGATATTTCTACCGTTGACACCCCATTGACTCAGATAAAATGGCATGTGGTTTCTCCGTCTGCCAGAATGACCCAATTGCCGCTTAGTTTAAAATCGAACTATGATAATGTTGAGCCATTTACTCCAGATGACTATACGAGCGCTCCCTCAGATTATTCGGGGCCAGAATGGAAAGATGCGGTTTTAGAGGAAATACCACCTCCAGATGATGATGCATATTTGTCTGCTTGGAGCCCGTTTATTACTGGTGTTAGTGGCACTACACAAAATAATGGATCTAATACGGACGATGAAACTTCTTCAACCGAAAATACAACAACATCAACGATCACTATTGCCCCTATAAAAAAGAATTACATAAATCAAAGAAGAGTTAAGGATGGGTTGCTATGGATAGTTGAATCGGATTCTTTTTTACAAGAAAATATGCCGTTTTGGGTTAATATAAGGAAAACTAGACCTCCAACAAGTCGGATTCATCCAACATTTATAATAATAAGCATAGGGCAGGATTCAGATACGGACTCTTATGATTTATATTTAGGAGATAATAGTAATCCATTTATCGTCGATTATAAAGATGGGGGAGTTGGGGCTTGGGGCGGAAGAATGTTCAATGTTGATTTATCTAGAATTTTAACTCATGAAGAAAATATAGAAGTCGGGATTATGACTATCGGTGGAAGACTTGTTATTTCTGTTAATAAGGTTAATTTAATATACACTAGAGTAAATAAGGGAGA
>Ga0066639_10004259_pt1 | contig 12233 bp, 8 predicted proteins | sample CryGeyCG2114_010_2_FD_59504 | JGI IMG/M metagenome (GOLD analysis project Ga0066639, IMG submission 59504) | Groundwater microbial communities from aquifer - Crystal Geyser CG10_big_fil_rev_8/21/14_0.10 | ecosystem: Environmental > Aquatic > Deep subsurface > Groundwater | place: USA: Utah...
GGGATGTGGCTCACCCATGCAGGCCATACACGCACATTCTCTATCAGCGGTAAATTGCTCATAGACATCTTTGAGTCCCTCAATGCTTAAGAAGTTAACTGAGTTTGCACCGATTTTTTCTGCAATCTGCCAATTTGCCAATTCATGAGTCTTTCCTTCGGAATCAACCACTATGGCAATCAGTTGGTTTTTCTTGATGTAGTATCCTTGATCACATCCTTGAATAAACTTAGGAGCGGCCAAGCTTATATGTACTTCCTCTACACCATTATCTCGCAGCCTATTAATAATTCCCCTTGCCCCTACAGTTGGGTCACCTGCCATAGTATTACCTCTAATCATTGTGTCATCAACTAAGATTACTTTCCTTTTTGGAATATCGACTACATTTGCTAGTTTCGAATTTGGAATGTCAAACTTAGCATCAATCATACTAAGCATTGCTGCCTGATCTATCTGGATGAACGACTTTAAGCTTCCATTATCGTCCTCTTCAGTTACCTGAGCATGAGGAATTATTTGACCCTCTTCTGAGATGGTAAGGAGCATTTGAAGCTTTGACTCTTGTTTCGGTTTATTCTTGCCGATAAACTCAACTGCTGGTATTCCTAGTTCGTCTGATACCCCTTGTGCGATGGCTAATCCCGTTTCTGGAACACCAATTATTGCATTGGCATCATGGAGGTCTGAGGGAAACTCTTGTGCCATTCTTCGACCTACGGCTCTTCTGAACTCGCCATAGGTAGCTTTATCTGTAAAAAGAGAATCAAAACGTGCTCCATAAAGATCGTTTAAAGAACAACGTTGCTCCTGCATCTGTGGAAAAAGCTGAGTCCTTTTTACCCCGTCAGGAGTGGCTTCAGCTAATTCTCCTGGCCGAACGGTTTGCCAAGGAACATCTGGCTCCTTTTCTACTCGACTCTCAGAAGCAAAAATGATTTTATCATCCTTCTGTGCAAACCAGAGTGGCCATGTTCCGCGCGGACAACGAAGACCAAACAACCGCCCGTCATCGGTAAGCATGGTTAAGGAATACGCAAGTTGGATATCGCCAAGTGCAGCTTTGAACTTGTCCTCCCACTCTTCTCCAGGAGATGAAATAACTGCTCTGGCGATATCATAGGTATCAATATCAGCTGGAGCCAAGGGCATATCATCAGGTATTTTAGCCTGAAGAATTTCTCGTACAGAATCTGGAAGATTACCATTATAAGCTATAGCTATGGAGCGCCCTTGATACTCAGCAATGATAGGCTGTATACCTAACGCAGGATCTGTTTCCTGGTCAATTGATGTTTGATACCTGTTGTGGCCAATTCCCACAGATCCTTCCATGTCTATACTTGAGTAGTCAAAGTTCGTAAAAACGTCGCGGGCCCTTCCGGGCCCTTTATGTGTTACAAATTCTTGTATCTTAAGATTCTTAACTGTAGCGCCTGAAGCGTCATGTCCGCGGTTCGTTAATTTATCTTGATAAAGAGGAATCAAACGAGCAATATCCTGTCCGTGCTTGCCTAAAACTGCAGTGACTCCACACTTTTCTTGTGTATTCTTTGTCCCAGCATAACCGGATGATGCTTCTACTCGAGCCATGAGGATGATAAATGCATACTATATAAATGTGTATCTCTATTTAGCTTAACTTACTTAAGAAGTATTGTGCAAGCTCGTCTATAGTTATTCGTTCCTGCTTTGCGCTATCTCGATCTCGAATTGTGACTATGTTACCTGTAAGTGTGTCAAAATCAACTGTCACACACCAGGGGGTACCGACTTCGTCTTGTGAGAGATAGCGCTTACCAATATTACCCCTGTCATCCCAGACAACAATGCCATCAATCCGTTCATGTAACATTTTGTAAACCTCACGTGCCTTCTCAACCAGTTCTGGTTTATTTTTCAGGAGGGGAAAGACAGCGACTTTATAAGGGGCAATTTTGGGATTTAGTTTCAGAATCGTTCTCTCTTCTTCTTCAACATAGGAATCAGCTAAAACCATTAAAAACAGCCGATTGATACCTGCTGCCGGTTCGATAACGTGGGGAATAACTTTTTCATTGGTATCCGGATCAACAATAAAGAGTTCTTTACCAGAATATGCTATATGTTGCTTTAAGTCGTAATCTGCGCGGTAAGCCAGTCCCCAGAGTTCTTTAAAACCAAAGGGGAAATTATATTCTAAGTCTTCAGTTCGTTTACTGTAAAATGAGCGTTCCTCGTCAGTATGCTCCCTCCAACGCAAGTTGTCTTCTTTAACACCTAAGGAATACTGTACAAAACCCCACATCGCATTCTTCCATTGTTCAAAGAGTTTTTCCCAGTCCTCTTTCTTCGGATCAAAGAAATATTCTATCTCTCCCTGCTCAAACTCGATAGTTCTAAAAACTGAGTTACCAAGGGTTATTTCATTTCGAAAACTTTTACCAACCTGGGCTATACCAAAAGGCAGTCTCACGCGGGTAGAGCTGACAACATTATCAAAATCAACAAACATCCCCTGGGCTGTTTCTCCGCGCAGATACGCGCTTCCCTGATCGCCCTCAACAATACCCAGTTGTACTGGGAAAAGTTGATTAAATCTACGCACACTGGTCCAGTCTCTTTTTGTACAAGTGGGACAGGGAAGCGCGTAAACGGTAATGAACTCCTCCATCTTCTCTGGCGTCCAGCCTTCAACTTTTTTTGTCTCGATAGCGTTCTTAAGCTCTTCTTTAGTAATCTTTTCAGTAATGACTTGTTTATTTTTTAACTCTTCACTATTGAGGTCTAAATACTCTTCAATTAAATGATCGGCTCTAATACGAGTCTTACAACTTTTACAATCAATCAGAGCATCTGCAAAACTAGCTACATGGCCTGAGGCTTCCCAGATTTTGTGATGGGAGATAAGACTAGCATCAAGTCCTACCATATCGTCTCGCTTTTGAACAAAGACTTTCCACCAGAGATTTTTGATATTGCGCAGCAGTTCTGTACCAACAGGACCATAATCATAGGTATTGGCAACACCGCCATATAATTCAGAGCCTGGGTAGACAAAACCACGCCGTTTGAGGAGTGCATTTAATTTTTCCATAGTATTCTCAGCCATTGAATCGTATCATAGCAGAAATGACTATGTGAGAAAAGAATAAATGAAAGTAATTTTTAATTAGTGGAGTTTTGAAAATATGCGATGGCTTTTAAGCTTACGCTCTAAGATATTCTCAATAAACTGATGCGTATCCAACTCCCTGGAAGACTCTGGTCTCTTATGCCAAAAGCCCAAAAGTGTGAGCAGTTCTATCTCAAAATCATGAACAACAAACAACAGTTCTTCTCCATCTGTTAACGATAATTCATTCAAAGTATTCTTCAGTAGAGTAAATATCTGTGACTGTTCTTGTCCCTCAGGACAAAGTCCATCAATTAACTCACAAATGTGATAAGCAAAGCCCATCTTTGTCAATTCATTTTTTATTTCAGAAAAGCTATTTATTACCTGCGCTTCAACAAGAATTGAAATCTGAGAAGCCTTATACAGAGACAAAGAAGTATAGTTTAAGAGTTCAATATGGGACGCACGCCGACTGGTAATTCTACGAACTCCCCGCGCCTTAACTGAAATCTTACCAAGCTCTTTTGTATAAACGGTGATCATCCGATCGGCTTCGTTAAAGTCCCGTCTCTTAATAATAATACCCTTGGTCTTGAAACTACGCATACAAAAGAAGTTCTCTACTATTATTAGTAGCAATTAACCTATTGAATTATTATACCTTTAATTTCAGTTCCTTGTCTGTGAGGAGGTCGAACTTTTCAACAGTCCGCCCATTAACTTTGATTGTGTAAGGGAAGCCATAAGTTCCAGGTTGCTTTTGAATAAGAACTGGCAACTGATTACCTTCAACCTTAAAAGGCAAAGTGTAGGTCAGAGTAAAGGTAGTTTTACCAAGAGGTCTGACCGTTAAGAAACCTTCAAAAACAGTTTTACCTAAGTCCTCAGAAGTTGTCAACTTGACTTCAGATCCCTTAGAATCGACTAACTCACTTCCTTTTGGTACGTATACTCTAATCCAGTCTCGGAGTTCTGCGTTAAGACAAAGACCACCTCGCTCCAAATTACAATCAGATGGTGGATAGGTATTTTTGTATTCAATTGTTACTGTTTTTGTGATTGTTCCATTACTTATGTTATATTCGGCTGTCACTGCCTCATCAACAAAAAGATTTGATTTGGCTCCACCAAAGTTGGCTTCATTGATGTGAAGATAGTCTCCCTCAAATGGTTCAATCTTGCCAGCTGCCCTCAGCGCTTCAACTCCGGCCTGCGCCTCTTTGTCATAGAGGTAGAACATAATGTGTTTTTGATGTGTTTGAGCCAGCATTGACTGGAAAAGTGGACCCCAATAAATCTTCGGAGATGAGGAAAGGGCTTTACTCATAAGAGAGGTAAGCATGTCTCCAAGTAAACCTTTTCTATCGGTTCTGACAAAATTTACAGGACGAGAGATATTGTCCTCAAGTTCATAGATTACCTGTGGACAACCACCACAACGCTGATCCGGCTTGGTTGTGTACGTTTGTCCCTGCACTGTGATTTGATCATCCAGAATCTTAATTGTTGACACGAGAACACCTGTATCAATTGCGATAATCCCATCAACATCAACACTTCCACTGGCCCGGTCATAAAGCGAGTTAAAGCTCTTCATAGACTCGATAAAGTCAGGAGAAAGATTACTATCCCTCAGGTTTAAAGTAGGGACTTTTGGCAAGTACTTCAGAATGGAGGCTGGAGCTTTAGGTTTGTTAGGAATTGAGTCATCGATCGGATAGATATCATCTGAGCGCTCAAGATGAATTACTCCCTTATCCAGTCTAAAGATTGCATAGGCTGTAATAAAACCGCCGGTTGGTCGCAGTTCTTTGTCATTTTGGAAAAGCACTAAATACCTTTTATCTTCTTTTTCACCAAGCAGAGAGGGGAGAACTTTAACCAGTGGTCTGGCTTCATCGACGAAGGCGACACCTTGGTCGGTTAACTCTTTCACCTGAGTCAATTGCGTATTAATTTTCTTGCCAAAAAGAAACGAGGGATAATGAGAAGTCTTTACTTGTTCAATTTCTGTTCTTACTTTAACTAACCGGTCGGCAATTTCATCAATGCGGGGAGTAATATGTCCAAGAGACAAAACTGCAGTTTTAATTCTATCTTCTGCGGATCCGCCAACAAAACTCCCTTCGCCTTTAAGGCCTAACACGTCAGCATAAGGCTTAAGCGATTCAATCACTATGGCTCCGGCCTTTAGACCCTCGTCACCTGCATTGAGTAGATGCGTCGCGTCATCGTAATAAAAGTTAACAACCGGGATAAAATGCATATAGCCAAGCATCTTCATTTTCTCACGAGTATCAGCCAGTGCAACTTGTGTTTTGCCAATTTCAACTGAGGCTACCTCAATATTTTGTTGTTTAAACGCGGCAGAAAGTACTTTTGTTTGCGCGAAGGTGGTTTTCGCGGATTTCACCACACTCAGAAGTGGCAAAATCAAACCAAAGACAACAAAAAGAACTACCGCCGCAGCGATGCCACCGATCAGCTTGAGGTTCTTAGGAGATTGCCATGTCTTTCTTTTTTTCCGTGCCATAGTTGGCTGTGATATAATTGTATCGTTTTTGAGATCAAGATCAATTTTCTCGAATCCAGGCATCCTCTAATGATACTTTGGAGGTCAAGTATTGTCAACTTTAAATCACTATCTGGCTCCCCTGCCTGTGACTATAACTGTAGGAGTTTTTAGCATAATCCAGAAATCATAGAGAATTGACCTTCTTCTCACATAATCAGCATCCATCTCAATTCGTTTATCAAAGTTAATCTCGCTTCGACCTGAAACCTGCCAATAGCCAGTTACCCCTGGCTTGACCGACAGCACAACCTTTACTGCGTCTTTTGTCTCAGGATAATTTTTCTGTTGTTCACGTAGTTCATCTGGGTAGTATGCCCTTGGACCTACAATACTCATATCCCCATTAAGGACATTAAAAAACTGGGGAACCTCGTCAAGTGAATGTTTGCGAATAAATCGCCCGACTTTGGTGATTCGTGGATCGTTTTTCAACTTATAACTGCCCTCTTTATACTGCTGATAGAGCTTTGCAAATTCTTTGTTTTCACGAAGTAGAGTATGGGCATTGGGAATCATGGAGCGGAATTTAAACATCTTAAACAGCGTACCGCCTCGCCCAACCCGAGCCGGTGTATCAGCAAACACTGGCCCCGGTGAATCAAGCTTTATTGCCATGGCGACTACCAGCATGATGGGGGAAAAAAGGATAATAAAAATTGCGGAGAAAAAGATATCAATTGTTCGCTTGGTAAATTCAAAGACTATGCTCTTTTTTATTTCTGTGTAAGGCATGGTTTACGCCAGGTGCTCATGAGAAGTACCTTTCAGATTCTCAACTAGCTTTTTAATCTTTGGAACCGATCCCTTCGGACAAACTAAAATAACATCATCTGTATTAACAATTACCATACCGTCAAGATCGATACCAACAACGAGCTGGTTTTGAAAATTGAACACCAAAGAATCTTTTGAGTTCTCAAGTAACGCGTTACCTTTGACTACATTTTCTTCCTCGCTATCTGCTAAGGCCTCTTTCAACGCCTCCCACGCCCCAATATCGCTCCATTCAATATTCTCTGAAATAACCAACGCATCGCGTAGATCAAGTTTCTCAGCAATTGCATTATCAAAGTGTATTTTCTCAAGCTTTGGATAGATTGTCTCTAAAACAGACTGAAACTTCTCAGTTCCCCACACTGATGCTATCTGTGAGAGACCTTTAAAGACATCTGGAACAGATTTTTCATACCGTTCCCAAAGAAAAGCTGGCGTTGTCACAAAGTACCCCAGATTCCATGCATGGTGACCACTGGTAAAGTAGCTTTGTGCCGTCTCTGAGTCAGGACGATATTTAAAACCTGTGAAACTATGAAAAGCCAAGTTGTTTTTTTCTAAAACTTCAGCCCCGTAATTAATCCAGCCTAAATTTTCACTGGCAAATCTTGGTTTCTGTGCAACGAAAATAATTTTGTTAGGATCCTGAGCAATAATCTCGCCTGAAGTTTTGAGGATTTTACGAAAATGTTCCTCTTGCTTGACTAAATGATCACTCCACAAAATTGCCATAGGCTCAGTTGGGCAAACCTTGGTTAAGATCCCAGCCATTAATCCCACTGCGGGACCGACATCTCGCATCTCAGGTTCTCCAATTACATGGTCTGGAGGAAGCTTAGGAAGTTGTTCTCTGACAATATCAACATACCGTTCACCCGTTGAAACGTAAATATCATCCCAGGCAAAATCTGGTTGTAACCGATTGGCTGCTAATTGAAGAGTTGAGTGACTACCAATTATTTTTCCAAATTGTTTAGGGGTATTCTTTCGAGAAAGCGGCCAGAGACGACTACCAACGCCACCTGCAAAAATCACTGCTTTCATAGATATAAAGACTATTATAGAGCTATTTCACCATTTTGCAAAGTTTTTTGCACAAATTGATTGAACTCAGCCTTAAATTTCTCTTTTGCAAACTTCTCAGCCTGGCTTCGTAAGACATGTGGCCTAAATGAAAATTTCATACTTTGTTCTACTGCTTCAACTAAGGAGGTTATTGTCTGTGAGTCAAAAAGAATTCCTGTCTTATGTTGAATAATAATGTCTTGTGCTCCTCCTCGGTTATACGCGATAACAGGCTTCCCAAAGCCTAATGCCTCAACCATCACAATGCCAAAATCCTCAAATCCCGGGAAAAGAAATGCTTTACAGTTTTGGTAAAGCGGAATCAGTTCTTCATCAGAGACGCCACCTAAAAACTCTATCGTTGGTCCAGCTAACTTCTTTAAATACTCGAGCTGATTACCTTCTCCCACAATTTTTAGTGGAACTCCTAATCTATTACACGCCTTAATAGCCAAGTCTATCCGTTTGTACGCAACGAGGCGTGACACAACCAGATAGTACTCTCCCTTTTTGGAATTGCTCCCAATACTCTCAGACTCAAATAACCCAACCGGTGGATGAATAACTGAGGCATCTACTCCGTAATACTTTTTAATTCTATTTTTCACTTCGGTTGAGATTGCAATAAACATATCAGGACGAGTCGCTGCCACCTTATCCCACCTTTTCAAGTAAGCGATGGCCGGTTTGGACAAGAAACGAAGAATCGGGTTTGGGATGTAGTCCTGATAGCCACTCCAGAGATAGCGGGTCGGGGTGAGACAGTAGCAAATATGGAGAGTAGATGGCTTAGTAATAATTCCTTTAGCAGCCTCGCTTGTGACACTAATCACGAGGTCATATTCATCAAAATTGAAGGCCTCAAATGCCGCTGGCATCAAAAGCGGATACAGCTCGTGGGCCTCCTTGGCAAAGGGAAAGTTTTGCAGAAAAGAAGTTTTAATAGAAAACACGCTCGCCCACTGTGCTTTGTAAGAATTATAGACTGAGGTGAAAAGTGGTGCCTCAGGAAACAATTCATGCAACGCAAGCAAGACTCTCTCCGCTCCTCCCCACTTATTTACCCGGTCATAGACTAAAGCTACTTTCATACAGAGTCAACGTCTCTCTGGCCATCTTTTCCCAGGTAAACTCTTTCGTCCTTTCCTTCCCAGATTTAAGCAAGTGATTAAACTGCTCCTTAGGGGAAGTAACAATCAGCTGGAGAGACTTAGCTAAACTCTTTGTATCAAGTGGCGCAGTAAAGAGAGCAGACTCTCCAGCTACTTCCCTAAGGGAAGGAATATCTGAGGCAAGTACTAAGCAGGAATTAGCCATTGCCTCAAGAACAGGCAAACCAAAACCTTCCATAAGAGACGGAACCACCGTTGCCAGTGCTTTTTCATATAACACTGCCAGTTCCGAATCGCTGACAAAACCTAAGAAAAGAACAGAATCCTGGACTTGCCGTTCTTTTACATACTCTTCAAGCCTTGTCATAAAGTAATCCCTTTTCCCCGCAAAAACTAACTTTGTCTTTGGCAGATTGGCTATCTGAAATGCATCAATTAAGCGTTTAGCATTTTTATGGGGATAGACATTGCCAATATGGAGAAAATAGTTGCCGTACTTATTCTCACCATTAGTCTTAGCTCTTTGTTCAACTAATTGATCTACTCCTTCATAAGTAACGGTAATCTTTTCAGGTGCTACTCCTAAATGATCTGTAATCTCTTTTTTAGTCGCTTGTGATACAGCAATAATTTTTGTTGCGTTTCTTGCAGCTTTCTTAATGATATATTTGTATGCTTGAAGTTTTGCGAAGTAGAGTGGTTGAGGGAGAGTCGTTGCCTCACCGGTTGCAAAATGATGTAAAATCAGATCATGAATAGTCACAATATAGGGCCTATGATAGCTTATCGGAATTGAAAAATAGGAAAAATGCATGAGATCAAGCGATTCCTTCTCCAAGACTTTGGGAAACTCAAGTTGTTCTTGAAGGGAATGCCAATGAATTGAAGTTTTAATGAAGTGAAAATTCTTGCCAGTGATTTGCTGACTAACCGATTCAAAGTCTTTGGTCAAAATAAATAACACATATTCATTTTTATCGTCAATTTTCTGAAGGTTTTCAACCAGATTCCTAATGTAACGACCAACACCCGTTTCATTCCAAAATCGTCCGTCAATGCCAATTTTCATGAGTTCAGTATAGCAGAGTTTTGAGGCAAGAGTTATTGTACTGCAACAGAGTATACGGCTTCAAGGTCCTTTACGATTGCCGACCAATCGTAGGTTTTCTCTATAGCCTGACGACTTTGTTGTGATAGCTGCTGATATTTCTTCTTATCCGTAAGCAGGGAAATCGTATTCTCTGCTAATTCTTTGGGACTCTGCGCAACCAGAATATCTCTAACTTTTTCAATCTTTAATCCTTCAAGCCCTAAGTTATTGGTGACAACTGGCGTACCCACTGCCATTGCTTCAAGGGTTTTATAACTGGTCCCCCCACCAACTCGTTTAGGAGCGAGCAGCACATCTGCTTCTGTAAAAATCTCAGGAGTAGATTTAGGGTTATTATCGTCAAAGGCAATTGCACTATCTCCTTCACCCAACTTCTTCATTCCATCTGGCATATGTCTGCCTACAATCCATAGTTTCACTTTTCCATACTCCTCTTTCCAATTTTCTTTAATCACCGGCCAGATCTCTTTAATAATATATCCCACAGCGTCTCTGTTCTGCAGCCATTTATAGTCCCCAATATACAGAATGGTTTTGTCTTTGTGAACAAAATCTTTCGTTATTGTCTTTTGTTTAAACTGTTTTGTATCAACACCATTAGCAACCACAAAGGTATTTTTTTGGTTTATAATCTTTCGTTCATCTTCTGATACCGTTACCACAGCCGTTGCATGGCGCCAACTAGCCTCTTCAGCCCTTCTAATTTTCTTAACATCGATACTTAAAAATGGTTTAAAAATAAAAGACGCTTTCTGGGTGTAGCGTTTATATACCAAATACTCGATGTTATGTTCAACTAAGACTACCGGAAGATGTGTCTTTGGTAAATTCTGCATAACATAAAAGGTTTCGACGTGAATTAAGTCATAGTGAGCGGAAGCTAATTCTTTTTCAATCGCCCTTGTCATCTCAGGCAGAGTATGACCAGTAATGAGAAATGGCTGAGTTGAAAGGGCTGATGTCACAATATTTTTTAAACTCCACTGTTTTTTTCGAGGTACTGTAACTACTTTGAAACAAATTTTCTCAACTTCCCCCACATCCTCCTGTGATTGATTTGGACGTATTTCGCAAATTAGAGTCACCTGGTGACGCTTATGTAACTCTTTAATGAGATTGTATAACCGAATATTTCCTCCATTAAGTAACGGAAAGGGCAGATATGATGAGACGAGTAATATTTTCATGGTTTTTGTTTCAGATCAAAAAGTAAATACTCAGGAGTTTTTTTAAGTATCTTATACTCAGTACCAATCCCTACGTCTGAAAGAGTCGGATTAACAAGCACCAAATAGTCAGCCCCCAGTTTCACCATTTCTGGTAACGAATGCTGAAAACTTGCCCAGCCTTTTCTTTTGGTTTGATAAAGAAAGGAAGTATCACCATTATAGTTAGCAATAATTTTTGCATCCTTTGGTATCAGTTTGTCGACTGCCTTTCCTGCCGTGACTATTGCGTAATTATTGATATTAAAATAATCCTTCACCTGATGCCAACTAAAATAAAATGATCCGATAACAAGAAGCATAAAAACTATCTTTCCGAGGGGGAACTTTCGGTTCAGTCTTTTATCTGTAATAAGAAAATATGCGCCTAAGCCACAGACAAGAGCCACACTAGGCATGATTAAAATTTGATAATAATCATGTTGCACATTCCCGGTTGCAAACACAATTACGTAAAGAAGCGAACTTACTAAAAAAGATCCATACAAAAGAAGTTGCTTCTCCCGGAAAATTTCATATAAGCCAAAAGGCAAGAAAATTGTGCCAACAAATCCTAAAATTAGTCGAGTCAATCGTTCATAACCAAGCCAACGGAAAAAAGCCGGCCTGAAACGAATGCCATTGCCATTGAGTAACCAGGAATTAGAGGGAACACCCTCTGGAAACTGGGTAATGTATGCTCTCCAGCCAATCAGAGGAAGACATGAGGCAATAACATAAACCCATAACTGAGGTTTTGTAAGTGCAGTAAAGCCAAAACGCAAGTAACTGATAGACAATATAGGCAACATAAAAAACACGGCGTAGGGCTTAAGCAGTAAGGCAGCTATGGTACTCAATAGTGAGAGCACATAGTAGCAGTACGTGTGTTTCTCTTGTGGATCAAACGCGCGACTGAAAAAATATATACCTCCCAGGCTTGCAGCTACCATTGATGGATCAGGCAGTATTGTTCGTCCGTAAAAGATATTGAAAGGAAGAAAAGCGTAAAAGAATGCGACTAAGAGTCCAGCAGTTTTATTTGTGTATTTGGCAACAAGTTTATACAAAAAAGTAATTGAGAGAAGGGAGGCCAACATACTGACAATTCGACCCCACTGCTCAATGGTTAACAACCCTATCGTTTTAAAAAGCCCCGCTTGAAGCGCGTTATATAAAGGAAACTCAACAAACCGGTATCCCTCAGGATTATTCAATTTTGAGGGAACATTGGACAAATCATCAAATTTTGGTTTGAGAAGATCAAATCCATTCTGGGCAAAATTACGAGAGA
>Ga0066639_10004262_pt1 | contig 12229 bp, 12 predicted proteins | sample CryGeyCG2114_010_2_FD_59504 | JGI IMG/M metagenome (GOLD analysis project Ga0066639, IMG submission 59504) | Groundwater microbial communities from aquifer - Crystal Geyser CG10_big_fil_rev_8/21/14_0.10 | ecosystem: Environmental > Aquatic > Deep subsurface > Groundwater | place: USA: Utah...
CAGGAGCGCCAACATTTGCGCGAAGTACAAAGTCCTCAATGCCGTCATCGGGCGAACGAGAAACACGCGTCGCATTCAAAGGTTTGAGGAAAAAAATCGCAGAAAAAATGCGCCTTTCAAAAGATAAAGCAGCCCACTTTTCTTATGTAGAAGAGGCAGATGCCACACGCCTCGTAAATCTTCGAAAAAAAGCAAAGGCGATTGGCGAAGCACAGGGAATAAAAGTGACCTTTCTGCCGTTTATACTCAAAGCCATGGTTGCTGCATTAAAGAAATATCCCATACTAAACAGCTCACTTGATGAAGAGGCAAACGAACTCGTATACAAGAATTATTTCAATGTTGGGTTGTCTATCCAAACTGATGACGGACTCACTGCTCCAAATGTTAAAGATGTCGATAAAAAATCGATTCTTGAACTCGCAGCGGATATTCAAGAAATTGTTGAAAGAGCGCGCAGTAAAAGACTCACTATGGAGGATTTTAAGGATAGCACCATTACGCTGACAAATGCCGGCTCAATTGGCGGACTTTTTTCTACGCCGGTAATCAACTATCCAGAAACTGCGATTCTTGGATTTAATAAAATATTTAAAAAACCAGTCGTAAAAACAATCAATGGCGTTGATAAAATTGCGATTCGCCATTGGACATATTTTTCGATTTCGCTCGACCATCGCGTTATTGATGGCGCCATCGGTGCCGAGTTTATGAACGAATTCGTAAAATACATTGAAGACCCATCACTATTGGTTTTGGATATCTAGGAGGAATTATGGCGAATAAACAAGAAAAAGCAGACGTTATTATAATAGGAGCCGGACCGGCTGGATACCCATGCGCGATTAGATTAGCGCAACTCGGTAAAAAAGTTACTGTCATTGAAAAAGGCAATTTAGGCGGAGTTTGTTTGAATGTTGGATGCATTCCCTCAAAGGCGTTAATTCACTGCGGAACGCTTTATGAAAAAATTCAGCACGCCGGTGAGTTCGGATTTGAAATTCAAGGTGTGAACGTAAACATCAAAAAAATGATGGAGCACAAAGATAAAGTTGTGAACCGAATGACCACAGGAGTTGGCGGCCTTCTTAAAGCCAACGGCTGTACAGTTGTAAACGGAACCGCAACCCTCACTGGGCCAACAACGCTTACCGTTCAAACTGATGCTGGACCAGTGGATTACACTTTTAACCATTGTGTTATTGCAACTGGATCGCGTCCAACACCGTTTCCTGGTCTCGAGGTAGATCAGAAAACCGTATGGGACAGTACAGGAGCACTAAGCCAAGATACCATACCAGGATCACTCCTCTGCATTGGAGGAGGGTATATTGGACTCGAGCTCGGAACTTTTTACGCAAAAATTGGTGCAAAAGTAACTGTCGTGGAAGCGGCACCAAGTTTACTTGGAATGGTAGAACCTGAACTTGCAAAAGTTGTAGAAAAAAAACTAAAAGCCACTGGTGCCGATATCCGAGTTGGAACCTTCGTAAAAGACCCCAAGGTCACTTCAAAGGGAGTTGAAGTAACACTAGAAAAAGACGGTAAAACTGAAACGGCGATCTTTGAAAAAGCCCTCGTTACGATCGGCCGAAAGCCTAACATCGAAGGCATTGGACTAGAAGCTGCCGGCGTACGAATGGATGATCACGGGTTTGTGGCCGTAAACCCGCAACGCCAGACTAACATTCCGACTATTTTTGCCATTGGCGATATCGCTGGCCAGCCACTTCTTGCACACAAAGGCACTAAAGAGGGAATTGTTGCAGCAGAAGTAATTGCAGGAAAGGCATCCGCGTATGACATCATTTCAATGCCCGCGGTCATTTTCACTGATCCAGAAATCGCCACTGTTGGAATGACAGAAAAAGAAGCCTCCAATGCAGGGTTTGAAGTTCTTACAGGCGCATTTCCGTTTGCAGCAAATGGTAAAGCAGTATCCATTGGTGAACCCGACGGATTGGTAAAAATGGTTGCTGACAAAAAAACCGGCAAACTCCTAGGCGTGCACATTGTGGGTCCAGAGGCATCTAACCTTATATCTGAAGCCGCTCTAGCTCTAGAAATGGGCAGTTACGTAGAAGACATTGCGCTCACGATTCACCCTCACCCAACACTGGGCGAAACGATGATGGAAGCTGCTGAAGCGACCTTAGGTCATGCGATTCATATTTTTCAACGAAAAGCGAATCCTCCGAAGGCGCCTAACGCTCAAGCAAATGCCTAAGCCAGTCTTCGATATTGTTTCGTTTGAATCGCCTCAAAATTATGCAGACTTGAGGCGGTATCAAAAAGAATTGGTAGAAAAGCGAATTACGGATGAAATTCAAGATACAATTCTATTTTTAGAACACTCGCCCGTCGTCACTAGAGGCAAGGGACTCCAAAAAACTCCTGAACGAAAGAGCCGACACTGTGAGGTTCCTGTGCTTCCCGATGGGATCGATTTTTCTGAAACTGATCGAGGTGGCGATCTCACGTATCACGGTCCCGGACAGTTAGTCATTTACCCAATCATAAAACTCGATGGTCGGAACCATCTTGCCACTAATAATGACATCGGCCTTTTTATTCGAAATTTAGAAAATTGGATTATCGACACTCTGAAAATATTTTATTCAATCGGTGGATATCATAAAAAAGGAGCGAGTGGTGTTTGGGTAAATGAAAAGAAAATCGCATCGATTGGTATCGCCGTGAAAAAAAATACGACCTACCACGGAATTGCGATCAATATTCTAAACTCTCTCAGTCCGTTTCACCTTTTCAGTCCGTGCGGATTTTCTGGTGAAACCATGACATCACTCAAGTCGCTGAGACCGAAATCACTCGAAGGTGTTCAAAATTGGCGAAAAAAATTTGAATCAGAACTAATTGAATCCCTAAATACTCATATTGAGTCGAAGCGCATACCTGCGATCTTCGAGACCGCCAGCATTGGTGGTTAATTCTTCACCATAAGTCGCGATTTCTATATCAAGAACTGGAAGATCAATCGTTAACCCAGCTGTCCAATACCCCTGATTAATCCCCACACGAGGTATCAAAATTCCCCACTCTGCTTCAGCTCCAATGTGAATCAATTTAAAAACACTACCATCCGGATTGTTTCCAATGTCCGTCAACTCCAGTGCTCCAATAAAATTATCGAAAATCCAAAGTTCATCTGTCGCCAACGACGCGCCCACATTGTACGCCCTTCGTTGACGGCGTGCCGCCTGCGATGAATCCAAAAACTTAACATCAAGATTTCGATATGCTCCGCCCAAAACGTTATTCACCGAGAGTCCTAAAGTGAAATCCATACCTAGTGGCTTACCTGGCATTAAATAAGTCGATCCGACTCCAAAATCGATATGCGAGCCATCACCGGCGCTTTTAAGTGGAGACAGCGAAACACCTTGAAGTACATCAGTGAGTCCAAAACCTTCTGGAGAGGAAAATCGGTAGGTGGCGTGAACCGTCGCACCAACCGAAAGCGTTTCTTCCAAAAATTCTTTTCCAAAAGTCATTGCCGGTCCTACGTCAGCGGTGGCCTCTGGGTTTACGTTGAAATTTTTTCGTATTCCAACATCGGTTTGAATACTCGTTATCACAGCGAATGCATAGCTGAACCACCCCGTGTGAAAATAAGCACCAGGAAATGTAAATTGAATTCTACTATGAAGGTTTTTTCCAGCCTGGTCTGCGACGTTTGCTAAAAGATTGTCACCGCCAAGTAGCGTACTCGCTGCCCCTATCGTGTTAAAAGTAGTCTCAACCATTGGATCGGGCAGTTGCACTCGCCACGTTGGATTCGCAGTAACGCGTGCGGGATTTCCGAAAAAATTTTCATCATACTCACCGGTCGTGATCCTAACGCTTCCCATACCCGAGGATCGGACACTTTGATAAGGCCGAATTATTTGATCGTAAGCATTCGCGTCGCTAACCGCAAAGCTGGAGAAGAAACTAAATGCAATTGGTAAAATAAATTTTTTATTCATATTAATTTCGTCCCAGACCGTTAGAAATCAGCAAATAACTATAACACCCTGGTGAAGTATCAGGCCCGTATTCAGCGCTTTTCAACGTCTCAGCAAAGCTCAACGTACCCGAACTGAATTTACCACCACCATTGAGTTCGGTAGACCCAAGTGCTTTATCTAGCTGGAGAACTAGTGCCTGTATCATATAGAGAGTTGGCCCACCATTGAGTTCAGTGGCGGTATCAAAATCCACGTAATTTCCGGCGGCAAGTCGTGCAGTGCAACCAGCTAGGCACCCCGCTAGTTCGCCCGTTATGCACGTTGCCGCATTTGATACAATGTCAGTTTTCAAAAAATTTTCTGTCGTCAAATTTTGTTTCGTCTCATGAAGCAGCTGCGCCAGGAGTGCTAGCGATCCCATCATTCGCACCAGACCCCGTAGCTCGTTCTGATTTATGCTATTGGCCTTGATTAACGCTTTAAAAATATCTTCTCGCGAAGTGGTGATTCCACTTTTATAGATGCGTTCAACAAGGGCATTGATCACTTGTCCACCCGAAGAATCGTCTTCCCCGATAGCTTCCATGATTCCGGTCATTCCCAAGCCATTCTGATCTAACAACAAAAAGGCCTCTTCACTATTCGCAACATCGCTATAGCCGTCGCTCATTTCACCGTAAAGACGAGCGGCGCATTCGTAATCACCTTCATCCAAACATGCACGAGCCGCAGATTGCAGCTGCGCATCGCCCGAAGGGCTATCAATTGGATCAAAAACATTAAAGGAACAAGACGTAGTCAACGATACACAAACTACCGCCAATCCTAGTGACCTATAGCGCAAATTGTTGCGCATAAACAATAAACCCATCGACTCCCCCTGGCTTTTTTTGAGCTTGAAGAGCGTAACTTCTCACCGTTACTCGGTCAATAAAATTGGGCAATGCACTTGGTCCAATTTTGGGGAAATTGAAATCAGGGTTTAATAGCCAGAAGGTGAGCTTTCGCTTCCTTGCCATCATCTGTCTCTTGATAGTCTAGAATCTGAAAATCGCTGAATAGAGCCCTTAATTCACCCTTTTCAACTAAAAAACGTTTTGGAACGCTCAATCCAGCCGGGTATTTCAAATGATCGACCGTGTAATTTTCAAAAACCACTGCTCCGCCCCGTTTTAATCCGGCCTTTATAGAGGGAATCAATCCCTTCCTAAAATAAGTGACGTTAACAATCAGGTCGTATTTGTTTTCAGGGATTTTATAGAATTTTAAATTCCCCTGAATCAAATTGATTTTGACATTGTATTCTTTTGCCAAACGGTGGGCCTTTTTCAGCGCGACATCAGAGATGTCTATTCCAGTCACCCGAAATCCTTTTCTTGCTAAATAGACTCCATTTCGCCCTTCTCCGACGGCCAGCACCAGAGCATCACCCTTTGGAATTTTATTGATGTGCTTAGATAGAAACGGAATTGGATCTTTTCCATATATATATCGAGACGTATTAAACAATTTATCCCAGCCGCTCTGTCCATCACCCACGGAATTTCCAGTCACCATTTCGTAAAACGAGCGCCCACCCGGATTTTCGCTCTCATTTCCCGGATGGCCGGTAGTCGCCCCTCTGTCACAAGAAACAAGGAAAAAAGCAATCAAAGTGGTCAGGAATCGGGTGGCTTGCATGATTTCGGCTTATACACCAAGTCAACACCCTCGCCAATCATTCAAATATACGTTATGACTCAATGCCATGAGCGTGAGTAAACCGCGAAAAATAGCTATAGGAATGTCTGGTGGCGTTGATTCGTCAGTAGCTGCGTATCTTCTCAAAAAAGAAGGTCACGACGTTTTCGGCTTATTCATGAAAAACTGGGACGATGAAAACGACCCAAACTGCCCCGCCGCAGAAGACTCAGAAGACGCAGCGAAGGTTTGTTCAATGCTGGGTATTCCATTTTATGCGGTAGAATTCGTCGACGAATATCGCAATAATGTTTTCGATACCTGCCTTCAAGAATTTAAAAAAGGCCGAACACCAAATCCCGACATTCTTTGCAATAGTGAAATTAAGTTTGATCGTTTTTTAACTAAAGCGCTCGAATACGGAGCCGATGCTTTGGCGACAGGTCACTATGCTCGAATCGGTTTGGATAACAATAATGTCCCAACGCTTTTGAAGGGCATCGATCCGAGCAAGGACCAGAGCTATTTTCTCCATGCCATTGATCGGCGTGCGCTCCGCAATGTGATTTTCCCCATCGGCGGCTTATACAAGAGCGAAATCCGAAAGATCGCTAGTGAAATAGGTCTTCCGGTTGCCCAAAAAAAAGACAGCACCGGAATTTGCTTTATTGGCGAAAGAAAATTTAAGCCCTTTCTCAATCAGTTTATCGCCTATCAGACTGGAAAATTTAAGACTTTGGATGGTGAAACCGTTGGCGAACATCAGGGATGCGCATTTTATACACTAGGACAACGTCGAGGCCTAGGCCTTGGTGGACCAGGTTCGCGATGGTTCGTTGTAAAAAAAGACTTAGATGCCAATGTCGTTTTTGTTGAACGAGGTGATGATCACGCAGCACTTTTTACGGAAGATCTTGAGACCGAAACAATTAATTGGTTATCTGATTCCATTCCAGAAAAGCCGTTTGATTGCCAAGCGAAGGTCAGATACAGGCAAGAAGATCAATTTTGTACAGTTTTCCCGCCGGCGGACCATCGACGAGCGCGGGTCGTCTTTCATAAAAAACAACGCGCAGTAACTCCGGGTCAATCGATTGTTTTTTATGACGGTGAGCAATGCCTCGGCGGAGGGCTCATTGGAAGCGTTGGGCTCTCAGACTGGGAACGTCAACAAATTTCCGATTCATCATATTCTTTTGGCTCATTCGCACGAACAAAACAGATTGAATCGCTTCGATCTGGATTTTCACATTAATCGTTACTACAATGTCTTCACATGAATAACATCCGCCAGTATTTTGTACAAAACCTCATTTTCGGTGTAATTATCCTCACCCCTTTTATTGCGACGTTCTATGTCACCGTCGCACTATTAAATTTTTCTGATACTTTTTTGTTTAGTTTATTGCCAATTCGCTATAGGCCCGATCAGGTTTTGGGTTTTCATATTCCGGGAATGGGCATTCTACTCACAGTTTTGATTATTTTTGCAGTTGGCGCGTTCACCAAAAATTATTTTGGAAAGAAAATGGTGACGCTCTTTGAACAGTTCATTGACCGAATACCGGTCTTAAGAAGCGTATACAATGCACTTAGACAATTCCTGGAAAGTGTTTTGGTTAACCGATCTAGCGCATTTAAAAAAGCAGTCGCCATCGAATACCCTAGAAAGGGCCTCTATACGCTCGCATTCGTGACTAGCGAAACCGCAAACTTTTTACGTGGCCATATTAAAGATGAAAAAATATTCACTGTCTTCGTGCCCACTACGCCAAACCCAACTAGCGGATTTTTTCTCGCTGTTCCAGAATCTGAAATAATTGAAATTCCGATCAAAGTAGATGAAGCATTTCGTTTGGTCGTGAGTGGCGGCGTACTGGGCGATCAAAATAAAATTCTTTGATTAATTAAATAGTCAGATCGCGCTCATATTCATCAATGTCGTAAAAATCAATTTCGGCCAACTTGCGATAATATTGAATAACTTTATTGTCCGCTATAATTGAATTTTTTGTCCAACCAGACAAAAACAATCCCTCAGTCGACTTAACCCTACTGAGTGCAACATATGCCTGGCCTGGCTCCCAAAGTCTCGTTAGGTCGGCATAAAGCCTATCGATCGTCATTCCCTGAGACTTATGAATAGTAGAAGCATACGCTAACGATAAAGGAAAATTTGTGACCTCGGCCAACACGCTTCCATCTCCATCAATCATCGCAAAAGAAAACCTCTCCACTTTGACCGTTCGTCCGGTACTGAGAAGTTGAACGAACGTTTCCTTTGGTCCAATTTCTTGCACGTGCCCAAGGCTACCGTTGATCCATCTACCAATTGGATCGTTCTGCCTGAACATTACTAATGCGTTTGGCTTCAGCACAAGCACCTCAGGAATAGGGGCTACTTTCTTAATTGCATCAAGGCGCTCTTTTCGCCCAAAATAAGTAGACGGAATCTCAATGGCTTTTCCTGGAAGTTTAGCTAATTTTTTTAAATTAAATTCATCAGTGGACTTTCGATGGGCAAATAGGCGTGTGCCTTCAAAATTATCGGGATCAAAATCAGAATTTTTTATTCCGTTAACGTGACCCACGGTGCGGGAATTCAAAAATTCGGCGGCCTTTTCGGACACTCTTCCTTCTCGAATGTCATTTAGGGCCTCAATCAATCTTGGCTCATCTGTTCTTACAATTGTTTCCAATAGAATCGGTTTAAAATGAGAACGAAGCCATGTGCTGGACTCAAAAACCCAATCTCTCTGATATCCTGATTGAGCTATGGGTGGCAGCTGCGCAAAATCTCCTACGGCGATGACCTTTAATCCTCCCCAGGGAGCATTTGAATCACGAGCTATTTTCACGATTCGCTCAGCTGTATTAAGGACCGTTCCCGGAATCATTGATACTTCATCCAAAATGAATCCAGATATTTTTTTAAGACGACTGACGATTTTTCGATTTCTAAGGGCTTTTTCGATCGTAATTTCTGGTCCGCCGGCCATGATGCCTAAACCAAAAAAACTATGAAAGGTTCGGCCCCCCAAGATAAGCGCCGCAGCCCCGGTCGACGCTAAAACTGGAAAATCTTTTGGATCAAGATCTTTGATAAATGTCTGGATGAGCGTGCTCTTTCCTGTGCCTGCTATTCCAGTTATAAAAACGTTTTGATTCGCCTCTAGTGCTGCCAGTCCATTTTTTTGACAAGGCGTGAGCGTTAAATTCTTAGTTCGAAGCACTTATTTTTGCCAATATTTGATGCCACAATCACAGGCAAATTGATGGGCTCGAGTCTTCATTCGAGCGCTTTCGTTTTCAATTGTACATTCAGCGGTTTCGGGAAGTTTTACATTAAGCGCCGCTAGAAATCCGTCCATAGCCGGATCATCGATCAAGTTTTTGGGATCGTTTGAACTGCCATCGTCGCGAGAATCTAACCAATAGTGATGAAACTCATGAAGGACTGTAACTCCAATATTATTAAGTGACACCAGAGCTCTTTCGGACTTAGGGAGCTCCTTAAAAAGGTAGACTCGGGAATTTCGACCGCCGTCCCAAAACTTTGTAAGACCCTGGCAGCCGCGAGTTGAATTCGCTTTTTTCAGATTAGGTGCAACAATGGGCTTAATCACCGCTGGGTTGGCCACTAGCTTACTTGTAAAGCAGACTGATTTATTGATCATCGCTAGCTCCTCGGCAGTGTAATTTCCCATGTCCTGAACAATTCCGCACGCTGGACTTCGAAACTGCAACGGAGTGTCGGTTTGCTCAATCTCAAATTCAGCCTCCGGTGCTGACGATAAAGTTGATTGCGCCCGAACTGAATCCACACCCCCTGTAAACAAGCCAGTTAACAAACCCGTTAACAAAACTGACACGACAAAAATAAATTTTAATGATTTCATTAAATCCCCCCAGATTTAGCGAGCAACGGATTTACCCATTTGTTGCCAGCAGTGTTTTCTTAGCATAAGACGCTAACCGAAGCGTCAATTTATTCTCGGTGTGGCGCAAAAGACCTAGGGCATATCGCACCTTGTAAATTTTAACCTGTTGAAAATACATGGTAAAAATTTGGTACGACCCCTGCAATCTTAGTTAGCCAAGGAGCCTGAACGATGGCAAATGACTTAAAAGAAAAAACAGTTGAGAAGATGCTTCAAGAAATACAATCTCTCCTCTCACACCTCCACGATAACCGTGCTCAATTTGAAGCGTCTTTTAAACAAGTCTTAGCCCTAGTTGAGGATTCTAGTGACGATGATGGTCGCGATGAGCTTACAGGATTGCAACGTAGAAGAATTTTTATACGGCAACTTGTGGATTTCATCCGAGAGCCCTCTGGGACCTGTGGATTATTGCTGATTCACATCGATCACTTTAAAAAAATCAACGATACGCATGGTCCATTAACGGGAGACTCAATTTTGAGTAAAGTCGGAGAACTACTTAGGTCCTTCGAAACCCGGGACTGTGTGATCGGAAGATTGATTGGAGAAGAGTTTGCCGTCGCGTTACGAGGTTCAGATGTGGAAGTTGTAGGAGTAGCAGAATTCATTAGACGCGGAGTTGAGAAGTTACATGGTGCTGTAGTTTACAGCGATGGCAAACCCTCCAAAAAAATTAACTGGCGTTGCACAGTCAGCGTTGGAATGGCCTCGACATCTCGTCCTGGGTTAAAACTAAATCCCACTAAGCTTTTTGGCGCAGCAGATTCGGCTCTCAAACTAGCTCAAGCAAAGGGTCGAAATCAGGTTGCCATTTCTTAGGACCGTTAAATTTGAATTAATTAATTTGAATCGATTTAAAACAATAAAGGACCCAGCGAAAATTCGCTGAGTCCTTTATCGCCACGGGATCTCGATTTGTGGGGGGAGAAGTTATCGGTAAACCCGCGGTGTGGGGGCTTTATAGCGAGAGTCGGCCCTAGATTCAAGAAAAATCGAAACTTTTTTGTCCATTACTCTTCAATAGCATTTAGAGTAAATTAATATAGTTTATATCGTACTCAGAACCCACTGAGTTGCCCCTGAAGGGGCTCAAAGGAAGCTGTACTTCGATGCTGAATCGAGACAAAAATTGATTTGGGCGGAATTGAGCCCCATTCTGGTCGATGCCAATTCAATCTCACCAGGCAAGGTTATTGGGAAGATTCCAGGATCATCGGTATTAATAGAGCATGGAACGCCTGCGCGAACCAGAGCCGCCAAAGGATGCGATTCAAAGCTTGCGGCCGATTTGGTCAGAATATTGCTGCTCGGACAAACTTCGAGGCATATCTCCTGGTCTCTTAAAAAATCGATCAACTCCTGATCCTCGATGCTAGTGATCCCATGACCAATTCGCTTCGCCTTAAGATCTTCAATGGCCTGCCATATATTTTCGGGACCGGAAGCCTCGCCAGCATGAATCGTAATATTCGATCCAGCCCGAATTGCCGGTTCAAATGCTTGCTTGAAAATTCTACAAGGAAATTCTTTTTCTGGCCCGGCTAAATCAATTCCAATAAACGCGTCGCTACGTCGCAGAAAAAATTCAACCGTCTCGGCAGCACCATCGGGACCAAAATCTCGAGACGCAATACATATTAATCCAGTTTTTATTTCGGGATAAGCTTCGCGGGCCAATTCAAGCCCCGCGAGGTAAGAATCACAAATCTCATCCCAACTCAATCCGCCAAAATGGGACACAAACCCTGGAGAAAATCTTAATTCGATTTTCCTAATTCCCTCCCGGTAGGCGTCTTCAACGGCTTCAAATGCAATTCTTTTTGCAATTTCAGGCCGAGTTTGTACTTTTGGAAAAAGCGTAAATTGATCCAACACCGCATTGAGATCCGAAAGTGGTTCCGTAATGTAAAGTTCCCCTTTAAAAGAATCCAAGCTTGTTGCTTGCGGTATTATTCCTTGTTTTTGAGCCAGTTCAAAAAGAGTAGACGTCCGAACACAGATGTCTAAATGTCGATGGAGTTCGGTTAAATCTGGCACATTGATTTTCCTTTTCGCTCACAAACCAACTAAGCCATGATGTGGGCGCCACTATCCACATACAGCGTCGCCCCCGTAATATGACGTCCGCCAGGGCCACAAAGAAACGCACCCATTTCGCCGACATCTTCGGCAACAATAGTTTCGCGGAGCGGAGTTTTTTCTGCTGCATCTGTGAGCATGGATTTAAATCCCTTAATCCCCGCAGCTGCCAAAGTCTTTACGGGGCCTGCCGAAATTGCGTTGACTTTGATTCCTTCAACTCCAAGATCATTTGCCAAGTACCGAGTCGTTGCCTCTAATGTCGCTTTTGCAACCCCCATAATATTGTAATTAGGAACCACTTTTTCAGCGCCGTAATAGCTGAGTGTAACGACCGAGCCGCCTCCCGCTTTTTTCATAAAAGGTTCAGATCGCCGGGTTAGGTCCACCAAAGAATAGGCACTGATTTCGATTGCCTTAAGATAGCCGTCACGGGTGGTGTCGACAAATCTACCTTCAAGATCCTCTTTGTTCGCAAATGCTATCGAGTGAATGAGAAAATCGAATTGCCCCCATTCCTTATCCAAATAAGAAAATAATTCGTCCAATTGTGTATCA
>Ga0066639_10004263_pt1 | contig 12228 bp, 10 predicted proteins | sample CryGeyCG2114_010_2_FD_59504 | JGI IMG/M metagenome (GOLD analysis project Ga0066639, IMG submission 59504) | Groundwater microbial communities from aquifer - Crystal Geyser CG10_big_fil_rev_8/21/14_0.10 | ecosystem: Environmental > Aquatic > Deep subsurface > Groundwater | place: USA: Utah...
GAGGATGAAGATTAAGCGTTTTCTATCCATTCTTTCATATCCAAGTTATATGTAATATGAAAGATATGTGGAGTTTAGAGAGGAAACGCAATGTTAAGATTAGTCCAGGTTGGTAATACACTTCCAGCAACTTTTATTAGTGATCCCTCGGCAGAATATCAGCCAGGGCAAATTGCAGAATTGACAGTTATTGGCAACCAAGTTATGGCTACCGTTAGTAACGGAACAGCTCCTATTGGCATTATTGACGATATTAAAACTAGAGCATTTACAAATGTATCTTGGAATGAAGTAGTTATAGTTCCAGCTACCGGTGTTATTAGTCCGGGCGGAAAGATAGTTACTCCAATTGATATCAAGGCAGAATTAAAGAAACCAAACATTTTACCAAGTAGTTTTAGCTCTACTGTAAACGTAGTTCTTAATCCCGTCAATGGTGTTGTTACATTTTTGGCTGGTACAGAGTTAAATTTCGACTTAACAGGCACTGGTACGCCAAATGCTATTCGCACTATTGTAAATTATACTTATCAGGTCGCAAATATTCCTGGTGATGATAGCACTTTAGGCACAGGCAGAATGACTGTATGGTTCAGTAGAATGTTTTTCCAGACTGACCAATATGAAACTAATCAGCAGTATCCTGTCAGGGCTAATTTATACGTTAGTGAAATTGGTTTCTTGACCACTAGACGCCCAAGCAATATTCATCCCGCTGTAGGTATGGTTACGGCTCCCCCTACGCCAATGAACCCAATGATTGAAGCTTTATGGTTTTGACGCATTGCGTTATAACCTAAATGTCTTGCCAATCAGGTCTAATAAATCAGACGCACTACTGCATATCTTTTTATTTAGTATGAGCATGCTATAATTCTGCATATTATAGACCAAATCGATTATTGAGGAAACCCATGACTTTTAAGCATACCAAATTTGAAGACTCTGTTACAATGCGTTCTTTGGAGAAATTAGCTAAAGAAAAGGGGTTGATTAAAACTAATCTTCTTGAAAAGATTGCTTCTGGTCCTAAAAAATCATCAAAAATTGATTTGACGCCAACCAATAATTTAACTGAGAATTTGTTAAAATTATGTAGTGGGTTGCGTAATTCGGGCATGGAGAAATATGCTGAAGAATTAGAAACTACGTTTATGATGTATAAGCAAGCATCAACTGTGTGTGATTCTGATTTGGTTGATCAAGCGCACCCTGATGGCAGCCCATCATTAGAGGGAGTGCAGGGTGATGCAGTTATTGAAACTATTTTAGATCAGCAATTAGCAATGATTAGAATGGTAGAGAAAAAACCTACCGGCAAGTTAACTAATGCTAAAAGCATCATTAATGCTGTTAAAATCTCATTAGGCGAGGTTGATACTGAAATGCAAGAAAAGGGAAAGCAATTGCTTTTACAATCTATTGCTAGTACTAAAAGAGGATTAAATGCATTAGCAAATGTATTCTATGGTCCTTTATTGGAAAAATCTAAAAAGGGATTGGGAGAATGGCACGAAGATTTAGATGCTATTAAAGCAGAATTAGATTCAGTTGATGTAAATGTGTCTGGTGTACCAAACTCTATAATTCATAAGCTTGGTGGTACATTACATAGTATTAATACTTGGATTATGTCTGCTTATAGATCAGTAGAGCAAGGCGGCGGTAAGGCAAAAGTAGATGATGTGTGGTGGAAAGGATTTACGGCAGCAAAAGCATCTATAGATAATGGGATGTCATTATCATGGGCAGCAGCAAAAGCTTTTTCTGGAGATAATGCTGGAGTACAATTTCATTCTCAACATGTACCGGCAGATGATGTAAGAGACATAATATCTATTAATTTAGTAAGACCATTGAGCAACATATCTACACAACTTTCTCAATTAGATATTAATAGTTTAGATGAAGATAGAAAGTCAAAAGCACAAAATGCTATAAATGAAGTTGCTTCAGCAGTAATATCAGCAAAAAATGCGGCTTCTGGAGTAATGGCATTGGTTGTACAACAAACTGATTTAAGAGTTATTCCATCAGGTAAAATAGGCGGATTATTTAGCCCTCCTTTATCTGGCGAATTTAATGTTAATAGCTTAGAGCAACTTAAATCAAAATGTAATAATGTTGTATCTCAATCTAAAAGATATCTTGATACGATACAAAGCTGGATCAAATAAGGACTTCTGATGAACAAAGATTTTACAGAGTTAGTAAAATTAATTAAATCTGGTGGATTTGGAGATGCATTAGGAGATAAACCAGCTCCAATAGCACCAAGGGCGCCGGGAACGCCTAGAAAACCTGGAGAAATTTCTAGTGGACCTGCCACATCATCATCCGCCGCAGTAAAACAGATGCAGATTGCTATGCAAGAATTAGCTCAAGCTGTTACTCGTGACGCAGAGTCTGCAACCATGTTTCGTAAACCACAAGACGCTAATCAGGGAACAGCATCAGAGCCCGTTAAAAGTGCCAAGAAATCTTTTAATGACTTTATGGCAGAAAACTTCATGGGAGATTTACCCGATGAACAAACCGGTGTAGAGTGGACAAAAGATCCTAGAGCTAATACCCATCCGACTAAAGCCCCAGGACAAACAGATATTTATGAACTAGATGTAGTAATGGATACAATGCGTAGAGTTGGTGCCGCAAAAAGCGAACTTCAGGCAGATGGCATCTGGGGTTGGAGAACCAATAATGCTTTGCGTAATATGTTAGGATTTTCTTATGCATTATTACAGCTAGAGGGCGAATTAGGTTTAACAAATGATAATTTATATACAACCAGAGATTGGCAAGGATTTACTAAGGCTTTATCAGGATATGATCTGGTTAATAATAGGGTAAATTTGCCCGATGCCGAAAAAGCAAAAAGAGCAACAGCCATTTCGGTGTACTTAAAGAAAATTGCTAAACTATACGATCATTTTAGAATACAAGTAACATCAAGCCCTACTTATAGACCATATATAGAGGGAAATAGAAGCTTCTTTAATTATAGCCAAACTGGAAGTAATCCTGATACATTAAATCCAGAAGAAGAAAGCTACTCTCAACTAGGTAGTCCAAGAATTAGTAACTTATCATATTATACTGGGCAGGGTGATAAAAAGGGGACATATATTCCATTAAAATCACTATCTAGTAAAGAAGAATATCTAAAGTGGATGTCAGATTTAGGAGTTACTTCAGAACCTCTTGCAGTAAAAATTCTAAATCAAGCTATTAAGCCGCAAATTGATAAGATGACTGGTGAGCGTCAATATGCGACACCACCAGCAGGGAGAGTATAATGTCTTTTCTTTATGATCCAGAAATATTAGCTAATATTGTGAAGGGCGCTTTTGAAAAAAATGCCGCCCCTCCTGCTGCTCCTGCGCCTATGGCAACTGATCCTTCTGGTAGTCGTGCGCCTGTGGCTGGTAAACCAACAACTACAATGGTAGAAGATCCAGCACAACAAACAGAAGCAATGAATGTGCGCGTAGCTAAGAAACTAGTTAATAGATTGGCTAGATCGCTTGAAGGGCAACCAGAGTCTCCAAATATTGCAGCGGCAAGCGACAAACAAATGATGCCTGCTGATATGGCTAATATAGATGTATTTTTACAGCATTTAGCTACAGAAAAAGTTACCGTTGATGGTGAAAGAGTTGCTTATAATCAAGCTGATGCCAATTCAGTTGGAGAAACAGAAAAAAATAAGTTATCTCCAATATCAGTTAAAACACAAAGAGGCACAGAGGATCGTAAATGGGAGACTGCCGATTTTTATATTAATATTCCTGCAATGGTAAAGTTTGTTAGATTTTTGCAACAAAAGGCACAAGCTGATAAAAATAACTTTATGTTGGCTTATGTTAATACATTGATTGGACAAATTACTTCGCGCATAAATAATACAGGCTTAGCAAAAACCGAAAAGTCTAAGCCAGGAAGCCCACAAAATATTCCAGATGATACCATTGTAGATTGGTATACACATAAGATTTTTGATACCACTAATCCTTATAATGATATGAATCTAAATAGTACCAGAGTACTTAAAGCAAGAGATTTAAAGAACTATCCAACTCTTAATAGCTGGCTGTTAACAGACCCAGAAGCTCAGGTTGTTATTAATGATGGCGGAAAGAAAACACAAGTTTATTATGGATCAGATCCTAAAGCGGATCCTTGTGTTATAATTCAAGTTCTTTATGCTAGAGCAACTAGAAGATTACAGCTAGCAAAAACGGATGAAGAGGTAAAAACATTTACATTTTATCAAAATAGGATCAAAGAGTTAGCCCCATCTTTTACTGGTCCACAAGGAAAGTGTTCTGTAGTTTCGGGAGCAACTGGAGCTACAGGCGCTACAGGAGCTACGGGCGCTCCAGGAGCAACTGGAGGGCAACAACCATTAACTCCACAACAAATTGCTTTGTTACAGCAGATTTTATCTAATCTGCCATTACATACCGCCAATATAGACACTAATAGGATTGATAGATTCTTATCTGCATTAGCACAATTTGATCAGGGTACTAGAACCAGCGCTTTAACAAGTAATACGGCATATAGGGAAGTACAAAGAATTATGGGCGCAATGGATGGATTAATGATAGGTAAATATCCACAAATTAATCTTACAATGAATCTGCAGTCTATACAAGGATTATTAAGAAATGGGTGGAAAGATGCCAGTGCTTTCATAGACAATCTACGTCAGCTAATTATACAAACATCCGCCATGCTTAGTGCATTAAATTCTACGTGGGGATATGCAATGTCTCCTGCACAAAAACAAAAAGTAGAAGCACAGATGAATTATACTGGTAACGACAATATATCTAAGATAAATAGTTGGGCTAGTGCATTATCTCGTTCTATTAGATAAAGGAACCTATGACATATACGTCCAGTGAAATTAGTCTTTATGTTGATGCAATGATTATTGATGCTATTGTAGAAGAGCCATCAATAATTAAAGAGGCTGGTGCGTCAGAAGTAATTATGTCTTTGGTTGGAAAAGTTAGAGACTATATTGCATCAAAAATACGTCCAGATCATAAAGCCGAAGATCTTCTTAATCTATTAGCTCCAGGTGTAATTTCAACGGTTTTTTCAATATTTGGAAAAACTTGGATTGGAATACTATTTGGTTTAGCCACAAGTGTATTTAAGATTAATATTGGTGGAATTGTATTATCTCTATATAATACAGTAAAATCATTAATATCTGGTGGTAAACAAACAACTTCTTCTGAAGTAGATTCTGCAGTAGCTGATGCTGTAAAAAGCAATGCTCAGCCACTTTCTTCTGAAGATGAAGCTAAAGCGATACAGACATTAGAGCAAAATAAAAACAGCACTGCGTCTGATGTTGGTAGAAGATTACGAGATGCTCGCGCCGTTAAATTAGCTATGGTTACTTATAGAGATAATCAAGAAAATATTCACAAAGTAGCTGGTTTGTTGTCATTTGGTGGTCTTCAAGGCAAGATAATTGGTATATTAACTACCTTATTTAGTTATGTATTTAAAATTGCTTTAAGTGCTGCTGGATTTATGGTAGCAGGTGATGTAATTAATAGTTATGTGGGAAAGGCTCAAGGATTATTACCATCATTTACTGGAACCAGCACTTCATCTCCACCAATTTCTCCACCAATTACCTCTACACAAACAAGATTTAAACTAAATCCGTCATATAAAGATATTAGACATAATACCGGTGATGCAACTTGGGCAGAGGGATTTATGAATACTACTGAGGGCATTTCGGATATGTTAGTTCAATTTACCAAAGAGGTATATGTTGGATTAAATGATTTGGGAGATTTTATCAAGTCGATGCCAACATTTAAATCTCTTGTGAATGGGATTGAAACGTTTAATAGTTCTGCTGCGGGATCTTCAGTGGTATTTATTCCTAGAGGATACACTACAAAAAAGCAGTTAGTAGATTTGTTTATTGACGATGTTGCTGAAAAAGCTCCAAAATCAACGGCATAAGTAAGTATATAATAAATTACCCAAGGTGAGCCAAATAATGAGACGTAGCGATATTTTTGAAGAATTTGCTAAAATTGCCCAAGCACAGGGGTTGCTTTCTGAAGCTACGCCTGAAGAGGTACAAAAAAAACTAGAGAACAATCCAAGAATGGATTCTCTTGATACCTCTGCTATTGAAGCCTTGTATGGTGTTAAGCCAGATACTCCCAAAGATATGGAGTATAAAAGAAATATTATCGAAGATGCACATCCGAAATCTGTTGTAGTATCTCCATCATATGATAAATTAAATGGACTTGTTGAAAATCTTAATGAGAGACAAGATATTTTAATGCATATCGTTCAGAAGATGCCAAATGGACATCTTGTACAGAGAAAATATGCCGAAAAACAATTGATATTATCATTAGTAAGATTGGGAAATGATCTGGATAATCAGAACAAAGAAGAATTGCGTGTTTTGGCTGATGTCTGTCTAGGGCAGGCAGCAATGTTAAAAAAAAAGAGTGAATTAGTATCTACAGCTATTGCACCATTAGTTTGGGCAGGCATAGTTGCCGTCCCTGCGATATTAGGCGCAATATATTTACAACAACATATGAGCTTTAGAAATGAGGGGTTTGAAACCAATCAAGCAAAGCTCATTGCCGAGATAGACGATATGATAAGTTCTAATGCTGATTGGGGCGTTGGAGTAGAATATGGGGCTACTTTAAAAAACCATTTGCAACGGTTAAAAACAGCAGTATTAGATGTTGGATCTAAATATACCTCTATTAAAGGTATTATTGAAAGTATACGACAACCAAGAACTGGTGAAGAACTATTACAATTAGCTAAGTCTTCACAAAGCGCATCCATCATATCTGCATATGATACTTTTAAGAAAACTGTAGATAATTATAGACCATTTTTTAAGACGATAGTTGATGATTTCAAAAGCGAGAGTTTTAAATTAGACAACATAAAAGAAAAGGGTTTATTAACTCAGGTTGTTGATTGGACTGGATTTTTACATGGTGGAAAAGGAATGATTGCTGATGATTTTGATGATGTAGTTAGGGCTCTTGGCGCATATACTGCATCTTTTGAAGAAACATTACAGATATTAGCACAATCAGACACTATTCAAGAAGATGCGCAAAAAAAGCTTCAAGAAGCTCAAAATGCTTCCACAGATTATAGAGCATCTAAACCAACCACAACTCCTCCAGCAACAACTTCGCCTACAACACCATCTAGATCTAGAGAAGAAATTGATGAGATGAGTGGTAGAGAATTAGCGGATCAGCTTTCTGGCACGGGCTTAGAAGGATTAATTGGTTCGTAATATAGGCATAAGAAAATATAATGCTATTAACAGTAGATTTTTTAGCAGTTTATATCAATAAAAAAATATCTATGTTAGATTTAGTAAGTTTAAGGTGTAAGTAACGATGCCGATTCATAATTATTACGGCATTAGAGATTAATAGGAAAAACAAAATGGCTCTAAAACTTTTACAACCAGGTGTCCAACCATTAGGACAGTTTGACGGACTTGATACTGAAGTATTGACTCTTATGGGCGGCGAAGTCGTTACTTTTAAGTCAGTTTTAGCAACATCTGCAACTGACAAGGCAGCTTATGACGTATTTGATGGATATGTCAACTCACTAAAGAGAGTTGTCGTTACACGTAACGTAGCAACCTCTGCTCGTCCATTAATGTTAGCTGACGACGGAATCACTGGTTACGGAACTCTATTCGGATCAGTAGTTGGTGGAACAGTTGGACAAAATACAACTGGCGCGGTACTAGGACCTCACACCGCAACAGGATCTGGCAAAGTCACTCTTTGGGACAAGCCAGGACTTTATGCAGTATCTCTAGACGGCGCATGTGATCAAGCCGCTGACGGTTTAGTATCATCTAATGCAACTCTTGATACAGGAACTTCCTTAACATTCGTACCAGCTAGCGCAACAGTTGGTGGAAGACTAACCCCAGTTGGAAGCACTGCTGCTGCTGGTAACGCAGTTGTCGTAGGTCACTTCGTAAGCTTCGAAACCAATGGTTCTTTGGTAAATACTCCAAACTACTTAGCTTCGGCTCTTGGCTCTAGAACATATACTTTCGCAGTGTTCCACTTCAATCCTCAGTTCTAATTGATTGAATAACTCTTTATCTATCCGGGGGAATGGATTGGCTAATTCCCTGAATCCCTAAAAAGGAATCCCCCGCCTCTTTAAGTCATAACAAATAAAGCTGGTAAGACTGGCAAATAATTCCTAGGAGAAATTTATGAATATGTTTAATAACCAAGGCGCAATGAACGCCTCATCTTTAAAGGATGCACTACAGACTTTGGTCAAGTATGCTGCTATTCTTGAAGAGAACCAACCTTCCAATATGGGAATGGCTGGACAAGTATCCTTAAGTGACGAAAAGCGCGATGAACTTATTTCTCGTGCCATTATGACACAAGACGGAAAGATTGCATTAGCACAGGCTATGGCAAACCCAATCCGTAGAAACTTAGACTACCATGGTATTGCACGTAGAGCATTGGTAGTTGATCCTCTTCCACAAGGTGCTATGCCAACATACGATAGAGATATCGATGTCGCCGCTGTTGTTATTTCTAGCAACGGTACAGGTCCAGAATCCCGTGTATTCGGTGACCGTGTTGTAGTTCCTGAGTTTGAAATTTACGCAAACCCAACCGTTCGTATCGCAGAAGTAAAGCGTCGTAGATTCAACGTCATTGATAGAGCAGTTCAGAAGGCTCGTCAAGAGATGATGGCACAAGAAGACGCAAACGTATTCGCAGCGCTAGATGCAGCAGCATCCGTTGAAAATACTCTTACTGACATCGCTGATGCAGGTCTATTGAAGAGAGACCTTGTTGAAATCAAGCAACAAATTGACCGCTGGGACCTTGTAACAACCAAGTACTTCATGAATATTAATGAATTCACTGATATTCTTAAGTGGGGTTCTGGTGGTGGACAAGGCGTAAGTGGTGGTGATTTCGATCCCGTCACTATGCGTGAAGTTCTACAGACCGGTCTATATGCACACATTTGGGGAACTGATATTATGGTTTCCAAGATCGTTCCTCCAGGAACCATCTACGGTGCAGCAGATCCTGAGTTCGTTGGTGTTATGCCAATTCGTCAAGACATTGAAGTTCTACCTGCCGATGAGCCAAAGCAATTGAAGCTAGGTTGGGTTGTTTCCGAGATAATCGGTATCGCAATCGTAAACCCACGCGGAGTTGCTGCTGGTCGTAAGTCAGTCGTTATTGGACCAGAAGTCTAATTAATCCCTGATAGGTAAGTAAAGTAGTTTAAAAAAGTCCCCTGTTTTTACACAGGGGACTTTTTGCATTATATGCTCTTCATTAAAATAATATCCTTGTTAAGATAATAATACAGCATAATAAATGTGATAATCTTTCGAAAGCATACGCATGAAACTAGAAAACATCACTGAGCTATATCAATTAATCTCTAGAGGTACTGAAAATGTCGGTGCTCGAAGAAGATCTATTATACTTAGAAAACAAGGACTAAACTCATTATTATCCGGTAATGGATTTACAAAGGTTGCTTTTGACACGCGCAGAATTGATCAGGAAACTGAATATAATCCACGTAGGGGTTTACAGAATTATAATCGTAGTGAACAATTTCTAACCCAAGCCACCGCTAATAAAATATCTTCACTATCTAAATTGCATGGCATATTAGAAGGACTGAAAGATAAATATGGTAAAGATCCAGAATGGCAAGATAGTAATGTGAGAGTTCTATTAAATACACTTAATAGCGGTTTGAGAACTAGCACTCATGATGGAGATTATGCAGAAGCTCAGCCAGGTGTTGGTAGTTTAGATTATATTGAAGAATTATTAGATATGAGATATCGTTTGCGCCTAGAAAATATTGATAAATGGGCGGAAAGTAAGATAAAAGAAGTAATTCTGAGTAAAGATGAAGATTTAGAAAAGAAACATGATAATAATTCTGTTGAAATAACAAATCATGATGTAGCATCTAAAACATATGATACACTATTAGAAAAGTTATTTGGTGGTATTAGAGCAACAAAAGATAATCCTGAAGTTGAGAGAACCGTTACGATTACTATTAAAGACAAATTTGTGGAGTAATAAATTATGAGCACAATGGACGAGTTTGCTCCCTATCGAAAACAACATGGGTGTTTTATTGTGCGCAATGTCACTCCAGATCGTAATAAAACGATCAAAATATTCAACTATCCTATAAATTTCAATAAAACAAGAGACCTATTGCAAATTCCAGGCGTGGCTGAAGCTGATATTAGAGCGTCTTTATTAAAAGGCGAATTAAATCATAAAATACGAGCAAAAGACATCATAGTTGAGTGCAGTGATATCGATTTACTTCAATTTAATGATGGTCAAAAACTATTTTTACAAGAAGCCGGAATTATTAACGGTCTAGAAGTATCTGGTGGCGTAGCAGAGATTCCATTCTTATTAAAACAAAATGTTCCCATGATTGGAGATATTGATGGAAGTAATAGGATATTCTCCATTCCTGCCCCAGATAAGTTTATTAACGGTCCCTATCATGGAAATATATTTAAAATTCAGGTATTTCATAATGGTAGAGAGCTAGATGAGGTAATAGATTATTTAATTTCAGAATCGGGTGGAGCCGGTTCGGGATACGATACAATAATCTTAATTTCTTTTACTCCAAGAATAAATAGCAAAATGTACTGTAACTATGTGATAAAAAATATATAATAACGTAATAATACAGTATAGGAAATAGATATGTAAGTGGAACGTATAAGGATAACAAAATGGCATCAACCAGATTAAACGCTTTAGATCAGGCTCTTGATATTGCAGGATCATTAACACAATCAGCGTCAATGACGCGTGCAGATGAACCAAATGGTCTTGGAGCACCACTATCTGGGCAAACTGGCTCAGCAGCCACGATAACCGCCGCAGGCTCAGGACTTGCTACAATTGGCGGTCTTACGGGCATGACCACTGCATCAATAGGTAACTTTTTAACGTTATCTGGTGCAGATGAATCAAGTAATAATGGTACTTTTTTCATTGTTACATATAACTCTGCAACATCTGTGGATATTGTAAACGCCACAGCAGTGTTTCCAGACGGTTATAGCGGGTCTATAGTTTGGACAGAAAGATTGCCATATAGTTTAGAGGATGACCTAAATTATGCTCGTACAGATCGTGCAGCTATTAAAGGCGTTAATTATTATGCTGACATTCCAGTGTATGAAAGACCAACTGCAGTCGGAACAAATGTTCCCGCTAATTTGGCAAATATTGCTGATAAAACATTAGATGCTCATGCTTGGGTTATTAATAAAATGTTTACTGGTGTTACTGTGGCAGAATCAGACGGATATTCAACACTTAGCAGCGCTGGATCTTTCAAGCACGCTGATGCTGTAGATAGAACTGGTGTTCCTATTTCTGATGGCGCTGATGCTGGTAGTTTAGAAGCACTTTATGTAGAAATTATAGATCCATTAACTGAAAGAGCTTTAGTTGCTGTTGGCGGTACAACTGATGGTTATAGAATTTTTGGTTATACTCGTGCAGGAACCACGGGCGTGTCTCCTAACTCTATAGAAGTTGAATTTAGAGCAGTTCCATTTGGATCTACATTATCTTCATCAGTAGCATATACTTGGGATGGTTATCAACCAACTACAGTTGATATGTATTACGGTTTTCGTGAGCGCGCTGATGAATTAACAGAAACAGCATTTAGAACTACTCTTGTTAATGGCATTGTCGGTGATGCTGGGCTTTATCAGGATATATCGAACATCATTACAACCATTGGTACAACTAGTGGTGATACAAGTTTAGCAGGGTTGTTAACAAATACTGGCGCGTATTATCCATTTTATAATCTTCCAGATGTAACCCCATCTGTTGTAGAGGCATTAAATACGCTAAATGAACAGATTGGTAATAGAAATTATACTGGTATTATCTTAACAGATGGTTATACTATCACACAATCATTGCAAGAATTAGCAAATGCTATTACTGGTGCATCATTTGTGAGAACAATTGAAAGAATTGCGGCAGATATTCCAGCAGGAACAGCACATACATTGCCAGCGGCACAAGAATATACATTAGATGGTACTAATAATGGTCAAAATTTGATGGTTTACACTCGTGGTTTATTAAGAGA
>Ga0066639_10004265_pt1 | contig 12227 bp, 22 predicted proteins | sample CryGeyCG2114_010_2_FD_59504 | JGI IMG/M metagenome (GOLD analysis project Ga0066639, IMG submission 59504) | Groundwater microbial communities from aquifer - Crystal Geyser CG10_big_fil_rev_8/21/14_0.10 | ecosystem: Environmental > Aquatic > Deep subsurface > Groundwater | place: USA: Utah...
GCCTTTTCTCTCAAATCCTCCTTTAGGAGGGTGCAGCCTGAAATAAGGTTTTATCTTCTTTCCATCTACTTCAATAAATTTATTATACTTGATTTTTTCTTTTGAATCAGAAACTCTTCCTTTGTACTCTTCTCCTCTTTTAGCAGCCATCTCTTTAAACATTTCCTCGCTAATCTCTCCCCAAGTGATATAATCTTTGGCTTTGCGAAGCATACCCATAACTGAAGGGGTGTTTTCAATAACAACACAATAGTTCTGCCTATAGATTCTGAGCATAGCAAGAGTATCTTTTATTGTCTTACTTACTCCTACTCTTCCCCTTACTCTTAAAACAGCTATCTTACTCATTTATTCCACCTTCAACCATGCCAAGATCTTTTGCGTACTCTGGCTTTGTTTTTGTTGAATTTAAGTTTTCTAGCGCAGCAATGCACGCCTTGATTAGGTTTACTTTTGTTTTTGTCTGGCCTTTTGTTTTTGACCATATATCTTTTACTCCAGCCATCTTAAGGATTTTAGCGCATTCTTTTTCAACACATAATCCAACTCCTTTAGGAGCAGGCATTAGTGTGATTTCAGCAGAACCGCACTTTCCTTTTGACTTGAATGGAATTGAATGCGGCTCTTTGCAGCTGCACTGCCAGCTTCCGCACCCTCTTTTTATCCTGAATACGCTTAATTTTGCATTTCTGATTGCTTTTTCTCGTGCAGGAACAGTTTCTTTGCTCTTTCCAAATCCAATCCCTACATATCCATCTTCATTTCCTACAACAGCGCATGTCGCAAATTTTGGTTTATTACCTTCTTGTGTCTTTTTCTGAGTCTGCCTGAATACTCTTCTTTGTCCGCCTCCGAACTTTCCTTTTGACTGTCCGATCATAAGCAGGTCTGTACTGATGTTTGGAATAAGCAGGTCTGTTATTTCCGGCTCCATTACATTAAGGCCGCTCTCAACTATCTCTTTGAAACTGGTTACTTCTCTATTTTTTATTCTCTTTCCAAGCCCGGTTTTAGGGTTCCATGATTCTACATCAATTGTAGGTTTCTCTTCTACTTTCTTGCTTTTTTCTGGCTCTTCAATTTCACCAGTGACAACTTCTTCTTCTGGCACTGCTTCTTTCTTTTTCTCTGCCATCATTTACCCCCCATGATCTTACTTTTGATATCTTCAATGCCATCTATGCTTTTTGGAAGCGCTTCTTCTGAGCACTTGATTGATAATCCGCTGTCAATAATTCCTTTGACTGCAGCATATATTCTTGAGCCTTTTGTTGATCTTACAATGCCTATATCTGCAATACACTCTTTAACTCCTTTTTCAGAAGCCTTCTTGCCTGCAAGAAGCCCTGAAAGATAAGCAGCTTTCTTATTTCCCCTGTGGCCCTTGAAACCAAACTTCAAAAGAGCTCTTGAAGAAACACCAGCTATCACTTTATCACCATCTCCATTATATTCAACTATCTGTACAATTATATTATTTAGTGATCTTCTTATGACTATCCTTGGCTTTTCACTTACTAGAAGCTTAAGCCTTTTTCTATAGTCTGTTTTCCCTTCTCTCTTCCTTCTGAATGCTATTGTCCTTGTCATTTCAACTCATGCTCCGTGATATATAGTTTGATATGCCTTCTGCTTCTGAAAAATCCGCCTTTTGATTTCATGTACAGCATGCGGTAAGTTGTATTTCCAATAACTTTTTTATCTTTAAGTATTTTAAGTAAATCTCTTTGCGCCCTTATCTTATTTATCCAGTTTCTTTTCTTTGGGCTTCTTGCGCCTGCTTTTCCTTTTCTTGATCCATGGCCTGTTTTCCCGCCCTTGACTTTTTGCTTTCTGTTTCTTCTTGCGCGCCACTTTGAAGCCCCTTTAACTGGTTTTCTTGTTATTGCTCCTTTGCTTATAAGCGCCCTTATGTCAGCTTTTGTTATTGCTTCTTTTATCTCCTCAAGCCTTTCATTGTCAAGGATTATTTTTGACGGCGAGCATCCAAGCACGCTTCCTGCAAGTCTTTTTTGTATACTTAATGATTTCATTTTAGCCTTCCTTTTTTATCAAAACCTTATCCTTCTCTTCTTTCTTCTCTTTTGCAATCTCCTCTTCAGTCTTCTCTGCTTCTTTTACTTTCTCTTCTTCATCTTTCTTTTTCTTGTCCTGAGCAGCTTTCTCTTTTGCTTTCTTTTTCTTCTCTTTACTTTCTGCTTCTTTTACTTTCTCTGCTTTCTTTTTCTTCATCTTTTCTTCAACTTCATTTAAAAAAGCATTAACATCTTTGATATTGATGATAGTGATTCCTTTTTCAACTGCTTTTTTCACAATCTCTATCTTTTTCCTTAAGCCAACTTTTTTTATGATTACTCCCTCATCTTTTACTTGTTCAAGGTCTTTAACACAGCTGACTTTTATCGCATTTACACCTGACTTATCAAATCCTCTAACTTTTTTAGGTGATCTATATCCTTTTGAAACGCATCTGCAGTATCCTTTCAAGTTAAGTCTCATCTTTGACTGAAGCCCTCTAGGTCTGCGCCAGCCTTTTCTTAATCTTTTCTTCTTATGGGAATCCTGTCTGTTGAATACTGGCTTTCTCTTCTTCATGATCCTTCTTAGTTCTATGAGTTTCATATTATTTAATCTCCTTTTTTCCCTTCTGGGTTATGTAAATTCCGTCTTGAAAGACACGCCTGTCAAATTCTGTTCTTTTAGTGAGGTTTTCTATTTCTGCAGCAACCTGCCCTGCAACTTCCTTTTCAGTTGACTGGACACTGATAATAGCCCCTTCCACCTTTACTTCTGCGCCTTTTTTAATCTTCAGGACCCTCGGAACACTTTCTCCGAAGAGGTTTTTTACAATCAATTCACTTCCCTTTAGTTCTACAGTCATAGGGAAATGGCCTGAGCAGACTTTTAGTTTGTAAACATATTTTTCATTGACTCCTCTCAAAAGGTTTTTTGTATGCGCTTTGAAAGTTGCGATCGTTTTCTTTTCCATTTTAGTTGCATTTTTTGCACTGAATATAATCATCTTATCTTTTATCTCAATCTTTACTTTTGGATTAATAAGCTTCTTGCTTGCTTCTCCTTCGGGACCCTTTACTATAAAAACTCCTTCTTCATACTTAACTTCAGTTTTTTCAGGGATTTCTAAGCTGTCCTCGAGTTTTTTTAGTTTCATATTCAGTAAACATAAGCTAAAAGCTTTCCTCCGATTCCTTTTTTCTTCGCAGACTCATGATCCATAATTCCCTTGCTTGTTGAAACAATTAACAATCCAACGCCCTTTGCAAGGAGATATCTTTTCTCAAACTTTTCATATTCATCTGTATCTACAGAGAACCTTGGCTTTATTGCTCCGCACTTGTTAATTCTTCCGATAAGGTTGATTTGCAGTGTCCCCCCTCTTTCAGCATACACTTCGTTATATTCTCCGATATAATGGTTATCACTCATTATCTCAAGGATCTTTTTTAATATCTTCGAAGCAGGGCGGACAAAACATTCTTTTCGTCCAAGCTTCTCAGCATTATTGATCTTTGACAATGCATTTGCTAGTGTATCATTTAATGACATTTTTTTACCTCAACCATATTTTTTGAAACCTATTTTTGCTGCAATCTCTCTAAAACACTGCCTGCAGAGATCCAGGCCGTAGGAACTTATATGGGCTCCCCTCCTTCCGCATCTTCTGCACTTATTAAGATTCTTCCCGCAGCTCCTAACTTTAGGTATATTGTGCTTGTTGTATTTCTCTACTTTTGCAGGTTTTATCCTTAACTGCTTTAGCACTTTATCATGTGAACTTGATGTCATTTTACTCTTCCACCTCTACGCTAAATTTTTTTTTCATGAAATCAATTGAATCTTCTGATTTGATCATATGTCCTGAAGATACGACTCTCTTCCTTACACATCTTCTCTTGATTCTGAATCCAGGCCTCTCCAGTGTTATGCACACCTGAAATCCCATAACTCCTATCTCAGGATCATACTTTACTCCAGGAACATCTATGTATTCATGAATTCCAAAAGAGACGGTTCCATCTCCAAAACAGCTTCTATTAAGCTTATTGTCTTTTGCTTTAAGCATGACTCCTAGCAGTTCAGCAGCCTTCTTATTTCTTAAGGTTATTTTGCAGCCTATCGGAAGCCCAGGTCTTATCCCCCATTCAGGAATTCTCTTTTTTGAGACAGTCTTTACAGGATCAAGGCCAGTTATGTTCTTTATCAGCTTTATTCCTTTCTCTAGCTTGGCCTGGTCTTTTCCTGCGCCTATGTTAATTGTTAGCTTCTCTATCCTTATTTCTTTCATAGAGTTCATATCTTATCCCCTTTCTTGACACTTATCAGTTGTTTTTCTTTGCCGATTACAAGAGCATATTTTTTTAATGTTGTTATGACTTCTTTTGACTTTAATTTTATTTTTATGTCCTTCTCGTGTATATCTTCTACTGTTCCAACACTTCCTACTTTTTTTCCTCCAAGAAGATAAACAACTGCGTTCTTTTCCATCTTAATCTGCTGTTTAATCTTTTGCCCTGGGAATTCAAGCAGAAGGCTGTCCCCTGTCTTATACTCATCTTTATCAATAAGCATGTTTCTGCTGTCAGACAGATTAAGCTGAGTTTTCCCTCCTTTGACCTTTGTCTTGTTTTGTATCTTGCTTACTTTTAGGTTTGATTCTTTTTCACTTATCTCAGTAAGGGAGATCTTTCCTTTTTCATCAAAAATAAGCCTGAAGTTTTCATTTGTTTTAGGGATTGAGATTGCATCTAACAGGCCGACCATCAGCTTCTCATCAACTATCTTTTTCTTATTGACTAAGATATCATTATTCAAGAGCAGCCTCTTTGCTTCTTTTGCTGTCTTTGCTCTCTTGAGCATATCTCTGAATATGACTGTTATTGAGATACCATGGCTTAGTTTTACCCCTGGATTTGGCCTTGATATAAAGGTTTTCTCTTTCCTCATAAGCTTCCATGTTCTTGGGGCCGATATCCTTTTAATATGTCTCTTAACCATGTTTGAAATCCTCCTATGCTCCTTGAGCTTCAGGAACTTTTGATTTTTTTCCTTCTGCTTTCTTTAGTCTTCTTTTATCATCCATGTTCAGTTCAGTTATCATAAGATTGCATGATTTGATAGGGTAATTTGTTTTGCTTCCGTCTTTCTTTAGTACCTCAACACCAACAACATAAACAAAGTCCTTTTTGATACTGACTAAATCAACTTTCCCTGTTTTCTTCTTGAACTGCCCTCTCATGATTTTTACAGTATCTCCTTTCTTTATAGGGACAGCTCTTTTTCCGTGCTTTTTCCTGAGCTCAGCAGATAAATGTGTTCCCATGAGCTTTTGTTTGATATGAAGAGGAGCATTCCTTCTGTATTTGCGCTGCTTCCTTGGCTGCTTGCTCCTTATCCAGTTTTTTGAAAATTCTTTTTTCATTTTTCACCTAAACTATTATGCTGGCAATCTTTGCAACTCCTGGCCATCTCTCGCATGCCTCTTTTGCAATTGCTCCTTTGAATATAGTCCCTTTTGGATTTCCTTTATCATCTTTTAATACAACAGCTGCATTATCTGCGAACTTGATTCTTATTCCGCTAGGTCTCCTGTATTCCTTTCTCTGTCTTACAATAACTGCAAAAACAACTTGTTTTCTCATATCAGGTTTTCCGCTCTTTACAGACGCAAGAACCATATCTCCTACTCCTGCAGCTGATCTCCTTCCCTGTACAGTTTTATGCCTCTTTACAGAGGTTATTCTGAGTATCTTTGCTCCTGAATTATCACAGGTCTTCAGCATACTGCCAACTGGCAGGCCTCTAGTTACTCTCGCTTTCACTGCTTGCATCTTCTTCTTTTGCCTCCACTTTTGGCTTTTTCTTTACTTTTGATTCTTCCATTGCCCTTTCTTTTTCTTCAAATAAGTAATCAGAACCTATTTTCTCAATAATAACAAAATGTTTTGTCTTGCTTAATGGTCTGCATTCTTTTACAATAACCCAATCTCCTTCCTTTGCATTGATGCATGGCGGATTATGGACTCTTATCTTCTTCTTCCCTTTTTCATACCTCTCATATTTCTTGGAGAATATTGTTTTCTCTATCATGATTGTTGCGCTTCTGTACGCATCCGATGCAACTACAATCCCTTTTATCTTGAACCCTCTTAGTTTTGTTCCTCCATGAACAGGGCATTTCTTGTCGTCGCAATTTACATCTTTCGTTTTTCCAGCCATTTTATACTCCTTGTCTTTATCCTTTCTTCAGGCCTGTCAACCAGCAATCTTCCTTCAATTGAGGTCTTCCCGAATTTGAACATATTTTGTTTTTTGATTAATCTCCATGTTTTTTTTCCTTTGATAGTGATCATGTTTTTTGTTTCATCAATGACTTTTCCCTTGATCCCTTTATTGGCATTGTTTTCTGATTCTACAATCTCTGTTTCCAGGCCTATGAGTTCTCCCCTCAGGAGATTTTTTTTATTCATCTTTTGACGCATTGATATCATTGAACTTCAATGGTTTCTGGCGCAAATCCGGAATCAACCAGAACAGCTTTCACGCGCTGTTTATGGTCTCCCTGCAGTTCAACTTTTCCTTCTTTTATTGTGCCTCCGCATGCGAATTTGTTTTTGAGTTTTTTTGTAAGCTCTTTCATGTTTATCTCTTTTTCATCTATTCCTTCTATTACCGTATAAAACTTATTGAATTTTTTCCTCTCCAGTTTTACTATTATTTTCTGGCTTTCCTTCGCTATGCTTTCGCACATACAAAGTTCTTTTGGGAGCCCGCATTTGCTGCATATATCACTCATGCTTTTAACTTAACCTCCAAGTTATTATATCCTTGCAGGATACCAAACAATCTCATCTTTTTGGCACCCCTCCGCTGTTCTTATGTAAAATTGTGAGTATCTTTGCAATCATCTTTTTTGTTTGTCTTACTTGTCCGGGGTTTTTTATAGCTGTTCCGGTTGATACCTCTGTGTTGAACTTCATCAGTTCTTTTCTGAGTTCAGTAAGCTTTGAGTTTAGCTCTTCATTGCTCAGCGTCGCCAGTTCCTTCTTCTTCATCTTTGCCATCTTCTTTCACACTTTTCTTACTTTCCTTTGGCTTATCTTTTTCTGCTTTCTTTCCCTTGGTCTTCTTTTCTTTTATTTCCTCAGGCTTAGCCTTTTCTTCATCTTCTATGATATTTATCTTGTCAGGCAGAGCAGTTTCAGGAGGCATTATTCTTACCTGGATTCCAACAATTCCTGTTTTTAATTGTGCTCTTGCATATGCTTTATCTACTCCTGTAAGCGAAATATCTCCGCATTTTTTTAAGTATCCTTGATAAAATCTCCATCTCCTTGCCCTTGAGCTGGGGATTTTTCCTGATATCAATATCTCAATTCCCAATGCGCCTTCATTCATAACATCACTCATTACTTTATGGCCTATTCCTTTGAATTTTGAAAGGCCAAATCTCTCAAGTGAATTCGCGATGCGCTCAGCAACAATCTGCGCATTTAAGTTTGGATTTTCTATCTCGCTTATCTCAATCTGAGGGTTTTCGAGCTTAAATATTCTTTTAAGATCAATTGTTAGTTTTTTTATGCTCTGTCCTTTTCTTCCGACAATCAATCCAGGTCTTGATGCAAATATGATAATCTTTTCTCCTAATGGGGTTCTCTGGACTTTTGTATGTGAATGCCCGACTCTTCTTAGATTGTTATCTATATATTCCTGTATTTGGAATTCTTTGATATTTTGTGCGATAAACTTACGTTCAATCATTTTTTATTCTCCTCTTTAGTTTCTTGTTTGACTTCTTTATTAGGTTCACTCTTGTTCTCAGCAGCTTTCTCTTTTTTCATTTTTTTTGGCTCATCTTTCCTTTTTACTTTCTCTCCTTCCTTAACAACAATCTCAAGATGGGTTCTTTTCATCTTTCTGCGCCTTTGTCTTCCATAATGCCATTGGGTTCCTGCCCTATTGGCACAAACACCGTCAATAATCAAATCACCTGTATTCAGCCCTTTGTTTTGGGCATTCGCCTCTGCAGCATTTATTATCTTGATGAACTCGAACACAGCTTTTTTTGGGTACTTGCCCGGGCCTACTTTCCCTTTCTTGTGCCCTGCTCCCTCATGGAATCTTGTAAATGGAATTGCCTTCTTTTCCAGCAGCACTTCTTCAAGCATTTTTCTTGCAGAGCCTGCTTTTTTTCCTCTGATAAAGTTGCATATCATCAGGCTGTCCTTTAATGAAAGGCTTCCTGACCTTAGTACAGCCCTTGCCATTTTCTCTTTATCGTATTTTAATGAATATCCCATAATTACCTCACAGATACGCTTGAGCTTGATTTTGTTGCTCCAACTCCAGGGGAACTGTGTGAAACACTCTTTCGGGTTAGCACAAATTCTCCAAGATAATGCCCAAGCATTTCCTCAGTTATAATGACTGGATCAAATTTATTTCCGCGATAGACTCGTATAGTGGATCCCACCATCTCAGGTATTATTATCATGTTTCTGCAGTGGGTTTTGATATCTTTTTTTCCTTTCCTTATTTTCTCCATGACTATCTTTTGCTTCTCATTCACCCCTCTTTTGAGGCTTCTTCTCTGTCTTGCAGGAAGAATCTTGATAAAATCATCTAGTGACATCTCTTTAAGCTCACTTAATGTTTTTCCCCGATAAGTAAATTCTTTTTTTGCCATGTTTGTTTACCTTTTCTTTCTTCCTGTCCTCTTTGGAGCAATCTTACCTACTTTTCTTCCAGGAGGAGAGTTTCTTGAAGATTGTGTTGGTCTTCCTTTTGAATGCGAGCATGATCCTCCAAATGGATGGTCTACAGCGTTCATTGAAATTCCGCATACATGAGGGTAAAGCTTATTCTTTGCTTTCATTGCATAGAATCTTCTTCCTGCTTTAAGGAAAGGCTTTTCTTTTCTTCCTCCGCATGCAACAACTCCTATGCATGCCCTGCAGTTTGCATTGAATGTTCTTTGTTTTTTTGAAGGCAGCATAACAACAACATTATCGTCAATCTTACTCAATACTTTGCCAAAGCCGCCTGATGCTCTTATGAACTTGCCCCCGTCTCCAGGGAATGATTCTATATTATAAATTAATGTTCCTTCAGGTATATTTCTTAATGTGGATGTGTTTCCCAGCTCAGCCGGTGAATCAACACCTGAGCTTATTATATCTCCTACTCTAATCCCTTCTGGAGCAACCATATAAGTTTCTTCTCCATTTTCATAAAGGACTTGCGCAAGCGGAGCTGAATGTCCTCTGCACTTTACAATATCAATTATCTTGCCTTTTAAATCTTTTAAGTCTTTACTATGTTTTACAGAGCCTTTATACTTGAAACTAGGGGCCCTGTAAGTAGGCGAACCTTTTCCTCGCGCCTGTTGTATAAGATTTTTTCCCATGTTTTCCTCAGTGCGTTATATCGAGTGAAACGAGATATAACCCGCGTTTGCGTGCCAACTGAGCGTAACCAGTTGGTTGCATCAGATTTTTTCCCATGTTTCACCTTATACTATTACATTATTCCCATCTGCGTTGCAACGTCAATCGCAGGGGTTTCAATGCTGAACTTAACATATGCCCTCTTCTTTCCGTCTGGGGCAACTAAAGTATTTACTTTGACAACTTTAACTTTGAAATATTCCTCAATTGCTTTCTTTACATCCTCTTTTGTCGCTTTTATATCGACTACAAATATCAATTTGTTCTCTGACTCCATTAACCTGATTGATTTTTCAGTTGATAATGGATGTTTGATTACTTTTAATGGTTCCATTTTCTCAAATAAACAATTTCTCCTTCTCCATTTTTTCTATAGCTCCTAATGTGAATAAAGTTATTCTTCCAGGCTCTGCTCCTGGTGCAAGAAGCTCTGCATTGATATTCTTGATCTGTTCAATATCAATACCTGCAATATTTTTCGCAGCCTTGCTCAGTTTACAATCTTTTGATATGATGATCAGCAGTCCTTTTTTCTTTTGATATTTTCTTCCTCTTAATTTTCCTTTTCCTGCCCTTACTTTCTTGACAGCAGACCTTTCCATCTCATCTTTAAATCCAAGAGCACCCAATATCATCTTAACTTCTTTTGTTTTCTCAACTTCCTCAATCTTGTTATCAATAATAAATGGATAGTCGCCGGGGATTTTATGCCCTCTGTTGGAAACAATCTCTTTGACAATAGTAGCTGCAATAGCGCTTCTTATAGCTTTTCTTCTTTCTTTTCTGTTTATTTTCTGATCCCACTCCTTTTCTGCTTTTGGGGGATGCGCCCTTCTTCCTCCGACTGTCTGAGGAGCAACTGCGCCGACAAAATACATTCTTCTCCCTCTTCTGTTAAGTATTTTTCTTGGAGTTCTTGACTGGCCGATTCCGTAAGTTGATTTGTATGCTTTCCTTCTCTTTGAAACATAAGCAGATGCCCTTTCTCCTGCGCCGGGTTTTGTTCCATACTTCTGCCTTTTATGGCTTTGTATAGCAAGAACAGCTCTTTTGATTAGGTCAGGCCTTACTTCTTCGTTAAATTGGCTAGGTAAATCTCTCTTTCCAATATTCTTCTTATCCAATCCAACTACATCTAATTTCATTGTTTAGACTCCAAGCTAATAGCTTTGATAGCAGGAGCATCTTTTGTAAATCCTTTATTAGGTCTTGTTGCCATATTAAATCTTATTAGTCTCTTTTTTGGTCCAGCTAAACTTCCTTTTAATAATATAAACTGGCTCTTTACAAATCCAAAATGAGGAATCCCTCCTTTAATCTTAATCTCATCAGGATTATTCCCGATTTTTAATATCTGTTTATTATATTCTGTTCTTAGATGATAGCCAGTTTGTCCTGAATAAGCAACCCTATACATTACATGCGCTTGCCCTTTCCATCCTCCTAAGCTTCCAGGCCCCCTTATTGTTTTTTCTGACTTATGGCTTCTAAGAGCTATCCCAAATCTCTTTACTGGGCCCTGGTTTCCTTTTCCTATTGTTACAGCATGAATATCAACCTGATCTCCTTCTTTGAAAACATCCTCTACTTTTATCTCAGAGCCAATCTTTTCCTTTGCATATGCAAGTTTTTCATCTTTGCTCCCGCCGATAGCAACCTCAAACAATTCAGGCCTTTTCTTGCCGATTCCAGTTGCTTTTGGCTGAGTATAGATCAATAATACTAAATCTTCATAATCTTTGACATCATCAATCTTATTCTTAAATTTTTTAGGCATGGATATTCTTCTCCCAAGCTCTTTATCAAGTTTGTCAGAAAGAACATCAGAAACAGCCTCTTTTCCATTATATCCAGTTTTATAGAAACGAACACCAGCAACCTTAATCGGAGGGCATTCAATTATTGTGACTGGCAGTGATATCTCTTCACCTTTTGATTTTGACTTGGTTCTATTTTCAGTAGCAATAACATGGGTCATGCCTGCTTTGTAGCCAGCAAATCCTAATATTTTTACTTCTTTGCTCTTCGCCCATGATCTGACTCTAGCTGTCTCTTTCTTAGCTCTTTTCCTAGGCCAGTACTGCATACTTCCTTTTCTTGGTTTTCGTATATTTGGCATTTTACCTTCTAGTTTATTTTTTTTAGTTCAAATACAAATAAGCCTTTTAGTGAAACTCTTTATTTAGGAACAGCTGACAGTAGTTACTGTGACTGTACTGAAAAGAGCAGCTTCTCAGGCTTGTCGTATGTGTGCGTGTTTAATCATTACCTTAAACACTCTCGAGAATATTCAGGAAATGGGAGGGCTTTATAAAGGTTTTGGAAAGAATAATGGTAAATCAAGATTTAGTTTTCCCCTCAACCTTCCATTCAGCTTTCTTAACACTCCTCTTCTCTTTTACTTTCTTCTTACCAAACCTAGCTTTCCTAGTAGAATAACTCACAGGATTTTTAACTCTTGCGCATAATTCATCAGGATTACAAAGCCCCATATCAACATAATACATCTTATTAGAGCAGTTTGGAGGCAGCACTTTCTTCTTATGCTGTTTGTGGTAACGTACCTGTCCCAGCCAGTAATTCTCCCTCATCTCTTCAGCATTCTTCTTATTCCACTCTTTAATCCTAGCCTCAATCTCATCATAACTCCAGCCAACAGAACGAAGAAAATTAACAAGAACAAAAAGAAAACGTTTCTTACCATCCTCCAACCCGCAAAGCCCTTTAGCAATACAAGGCGGGAAAAATCCTTCATTCAAAGCC
>Ga0066639_10004266_pt1 | contig 12226 bp, 13 predicted proteins | sample CryGeyCG2114_010_2_FD_59504 | JGI IMG/M metagenome (GOLD analysis project Ga0066639, IMG submission 59504) | Groundwater microbial communities from aquifer - Crystal Geyser CG10_big_fil_rev_8/21/14_0.10 | ecosystem: Environmental > Aquatic > Deep subsurface > Groundwater | place: USA: Utah...
TGCTCAGCGGCAGAATTAGCTTCGAATTGGTGCAAAAAGCTTCTATGGCTGGAATTGGATGCGTGGCTGGAATGGGAGCGCCGTCGAGTCTCGGTATCGAATTGGCAAAGGAACTTGGAATAGAGCTGATTGGCTTTTTAAACGAAGAACGTTACAATCTTTACACGGAATAGCATGAAACTTAGAATTAAAGGCAATAGCATTAGGCTGAGACTCACAAAAACAGAAGTTTCAGAATTTAGTCAAAATCGCTCCATAACAGAGGCAATTGAATTTACTCATGGAGAGCCACTACTCTATCGACTCAGCATGAGCGACGATACAGATCCATTGACCAAGCATACTCAAAATCTCATTGAAGTAAGAATTCCGACGGCAATCGCTACAAATTGGGCTTTGACTGATACCGTAAGCATCGAGCATTGGGCAGAAGTTGGTCAAAAAAAACTAAGAATACTCATCGAAAAAGATTTTGCTTGTCTTCAAAGCCGCGAGCATGAGGATGATTCTGACGCCTATGAAAACCCGAACACGAATTGCTAATTGGAAATTACCCCGAGAAATTTCGACGATCAGAGTCGGAACGCCCAAATTGTTTGCAGGTGGATTTTACGCAATTATTTCTGCGTTGAGTTTCGTTTTTCGGTCAATGGGAGTGATTCGAGGCACAATCGCTCTACTTAAGATGAATCAAAAGGGTGGATTTGACTGCCCAGGGTGCGCGTGGCCCGATCCCGATGATGATCGCTCCCATTTCGAGTTTTGCGAAAACGGAGCGAAGGCATTGGCAGAAGAGGCCACACGAAGAGTCATTGGAAAAGCATTTTTTGAAAAACATTCAATTGAATTTTTAGCAAGCCAATCGGACTATTGGCTCAGTCAGCAGGGTCGAATTGGCGAACCATTGTATCTCGACTCAACCGGACATTACTCGCCCATAACATGGGAGAACGCTTTCACGTTGATGGCAAAAAAATTAAGATCCCTTTCCTCTCCGAAAGAAGCGGTGTTTTACACGTCTGGCAGGACAAGCAATGAGGCCGCATATCTTTATCAACTCTTTGCGAGAGTGTATGGAACAAATAACCTTCCAGACTGTTCGAATCTTTGCCACGAATCCAGTGGAGTCGCGATGAAGGAGGCAATCGGGATCGGAAAGGGAACTGTGACTCTCGATGATTTTAAATTTGCAGATTTAATTTTCATTGTTGGACAAAATCCGGGCACCAATCATCCGCGTATGCTCACAACTCTCCAGACTGCGAAAAACAAGGGTGCTCGAATAATCACAATAAGCCCGCTCGATGAGGCGGGCACAAAGCGATTCAAAAATCCACAAAATCCATTGGACCTAGAAGGGTCTGGCACCCAACTTTCCGACCTCCACATTCCGGTAAAGATAAACGGTGACATGGCATTTTTTCAATTAATCGGACGATCATTGCTGGAATCGGATTACGGCGATCAGATTTTCATCGATGAATACACAAGCGGCTATGATGAGTACGTCGATCACCTCTATACTCAAAACAATTCAGAACTTTATGAAATCTGTGGACTTGACGAACGCCACGTCATTACCGTCGCCGAAATGATTCGGGAATCGAAGTCGATTATCATGTGCTGGGCTATGGGATTGACTCAACATAAAAATGCTGTCGCCACGATTCAAGAAGCTTTGAACCTACTCCTTCTTGGGGGAAATATTGGAAGAAAGGGCGCAGGCCCATGCCCGGTTCGAGGTCACTCTAACGTTCAGGGTGACCGGACAATGGGAATTTGGGAGTGCCCAGACAACGCGTTCCTTGAGCCATTCGAAAGAGAATTTGATATAAAAATTCCCCGCGAAAGTGGTCACGATGTTGTTCATGCAATCGAAGCAATGGACAGCGGAAATGTAAAATTCTTTATGGCTATGGGAGGAAATTTCCTTTCGGCCTCACCAGACACTGAAGTCGTATCGACCGCGCTGAACAAATGTGACCTCACAGTGCACGTTTCCACCAAATTAAATCGAACGCACCTTTGCCCAGGAACAGAATCACTCATTCTTCCGCCCCTTTCGCGGTCTGAAATCGACGTTCAACCTTCTGGACCTCAAAAGGTATCAGTTGAAAATTCAATGGGCATCGTTCATAGCTCTCAAGGTCATCTCGCACCCTGCTCGCCGAACCTGCTCAGCGAGGTAAAAATAATATCCCAACTGGCAATTTATACATTTTTAAATGAAAATTCCTCTACTAATAAAATTCCATGGAATCTATTTTCGAACGACTACTCTTGTATTAGAAATTCAATCGAAAAGACTATTCCCGGTTTTGACCGATACAATGAAAGGCTGGAAAATTCTTTTTCGCTACCAAATCCACCAAGAGATTCCCGTATATTTGATACTCCAAACAAAAAGGCAAATTTCAGTGTAAATCAAGTTTGTCCAGTAAAAGTAAAGGACGACGAGTTTATATTGATGACATTCCGGTCTCACGATCAGTACAACACCACTATCTATGGCTTGAACGATCGATATCGCGGAGTATTCGGAGGAAGAAGAATCATATTAATGAACCCTTTGGATATGAAGCGATCAAGACTTGAAAAAGCAGAATTAGTTCAGGTAAGCTCTAATTACGATAACAAGATTCGATCGTTGAGCGGATTTAAGGTTTACCCTTACGATATTCCGCTGGGATGTATTGGCAGCTATTTTCCTGAAACAAACCCTCTAGTGCCGCTTAAAGAAATGGCAGTTAAAAGTCATACTCCAATTTCGAAATCAATAGTTGTCCAAGTCAGAAAAGAAGCTCTCCAATGACGGCTGTCCTGTATGGTTTAGTGCTTTCCGGTGGTCGATCTGAACGAATGGGCACAGACAAAGGAAATATTAAATATCATAATAAGGAGCAGCGAATCCATCTGGCAAATCTCTTAGATCAAGTGTGTGATAGATCATTTATCTCTCATCGTCCAGGGCAGTACTCCGATTTTGATCGGAAAAATAACTCAATCGAAGATTCTGTAGATTGTCCTGGGCCAGTCTCAGGACTTTTATCTGCTCACCTTGAACACAGCAATGCTGCTTTCTTAGTTGTTGCTTGCGACATGCCATTTATTCAATTGAAACACCTAGAGCAGCTTGTTTCAAAGCGGCTGTCATCGTCCGACATCACTCTGTATCGAAATCAAAATTTTTTTTTCGAACCGTTTTTTGCAATTTGGGAGCCTAGCGGCCTGACCCTACTCAATCAACTAGCTATAGATCAGAAATTCAGTTTTCAAAGAATAATACCCCAACTTAAGGCGAACGTGTTGGACCTTGAAGAATTCGATAATCAAAGCGAAAACAATTTTTTAAGAAGTATTAATTCGAAAAATGAATCAGATCAAGTACAAGTACAAAATGCGATGCGCTCCCACCAATTACAAATAAATGCCAAATTTCGTGAAACCCAAAAACTTTCGGAAACGGATCAGGCCACTTAAATAGGTAAACCATCGCTCCGGTAACGTATAAAAAAACTTCAATGAAAACTAAATTCAACTGATGGGCGGTGAGTACTCTGAGCATCTCGGGAAGAGCAACCAATGCTAGAGCTCCCATCAAAACGTATGCGCCAACCGTCATGGCTCGAGGTAGGTCAATCCATATGCATTTTTTAAATGCGCCAAGTACAGCAAGAGTCCAAATCGACATGACCAAAAGCGGACCCATCCCGCCTCGAAGGGGTACTAGACAAATCGGAGTGTAACAGCCAGCAATAAAAATATAAATCGCGATGTGATCAATTTTTCTCAATACCTCAGTCGTCTTGGGGCTTGCTGTAATCAAGTGATAAAGTGCACTAGCCAAGAATACCATTATCATCGTGGCGCCAAAAAGCGCGAAAGATACAATATGCCACACTGATCCAAACCTAACGGCAATTGATACGAGCCACACGAAGCCGAACAACGCCACTATCGCCATCCCTAAATGTGATAGGCCACTTACTGGATGTCGAAGCCGAATCTGTAGCGGTTTTATTTCTTTCATCGTGTCCACGAGATTAATGATAGGGGCAATCCAGAACAAGATCAAATCGATTGAGCCTGGGAATTTTGCTTATAAAATGATATTAATTTCCTCAAGTAGGACCCTAGCGGGCAAAGGATCAACTATATGGCTAATTCCATTTGGCTCGGAAGGATTCAGGTAAGATTTTCTCTGGTAATGCTTCCCGTTGCTGCAACGCTTCTTTTTTCAACTATTGATTCAACTATTGCCAATGCGGATCACACTTGCCCCCATGAAACCCTAAAAGCATTTCAGCTCAAAACGGGTGTGCGCATTACTCCTGATGCCGATTCAGTACCGGCATCCAATGATCGATGTGTTTTTCTTTCGGACGTGCCCAAACGCACTAATCTCACTTTAAGAACGTACGACGACGTTTTTCTAATCGCAAAAGATGGAACGGTTTTGAAAACAAAACCCCTACCAGACTTTACTGAGTCGGTTTTGTTTCCGATTGGTGGCAAGAGTGATTTGTACGTTTTACAAAGCAAAGACTTGCAAGGGATAACTCATTTGCAATACTTCAACTCTGATCTAGAATTTGAAGGTAGTTTCTTTCAATCCTCTAATACCCGTTACAAGTTCCTCTATGTTCCAATGGTAAATATTCCGCAAGGATTGATTGTCGTATTTCGCCAAGATTCGCTTGATTTTGTGTGGAGTTGGCGCGAACTCGATTTGATTTTTCATGACCACCATCGACGCACGATACTTTGGAATCGAACGCTTGGCCGCGGGTTTTTTACCGGAGCAAGCGCCTCCGGTTGTGACTATTCAATAACTCCCACCCCGGCAGAGCCTTTGTTCTACCATTTTTCTTTGAGTAAGTTCGAACTCGACAACGATTATCGATTTATTGCTCAGATTGATGCCTTTGGTGGCCACTATTGGATTTCAAGCGATCCAACCTGTGCGCCGTCGACCCAAATACTTGAACTTCGGGTGCTATTAGAGAACGGAATGATTCACAAATCTCCTGTGTTTTCTGAAAGCTTAAAATAGAACTCCAATAGTCGCATTGAGATTGATGAGAGAGGTACTTAGCGCTTCGCCATTAACGATAATGTATTCGGCCTTAACGCCGAAAAACATTTTTTCACTCAAAGAAATATCAGCGCCGGCCAAACCTCCAAATGCCAGGCTCGTTTCCGAGGCTGACGTAGCGCTTCCGGCTGAGGCGAGGACAGCATTTGAGCTGGTAGACTCCAAGTCAACTTTCGTTGAAACGAGTCCAATAAATCCACCACCGTATGGTCTAAACGAACCTTCCTTTGACCCAATAAACGGCACTAAGCCAAATTGCCAAAATCCCAATGAAAGCTCCGTCTCTAGCGAAGAGCTCGCAACGGACGACGCTGTAGTTGATCCTGCGGTTCCGGAAGTTGTGCTTGCATCGGCTGCTGCGTCCGCAGTGCTCACACTCGATGAAGTGCGATAGATGCTTCCACCCAATCCGAATAGATCACTCAACCAAAATCGTGCATCCATTCCGAAACCCAAACCTCCACTTAAACCCGGCATCGCAACATTGCTATAAATTGAATAGCCGACGCGAGCATTTACAGCAACGCTTGCATCTTTGGACGATCCACCACCGGAACCGTCGGTGCGCCTTCTCCGTCGTCGTCGTTTTTTACTGCTACCAGACTCGTCAGAACTTCGTCGCGGGCGCCTTGCAGTCCTTGCTACTTCTGTATTTAAATCGGGTCTCTCCAGCACACGAGTAAAATCTACTCTCCTATCAAAGGGCGAATTATCCATTTGATTCGATGAAGAATCATTCACATATAAAAGCGATTCGACAATTAACAACGACAATATTAGATAGGACGTTTTCCGATAATTATTCATAAATTTCATATAACCATGAGAATATCATATTTGAAAAATTTCGTGTCATTTCGGACACTCCCCATGCATCAGTACTCAAAAAGTGTCTAAAATTCCTACCAACTGCCCAAACCTTGTCAATGGATCATCATCGACCCACGATAATGATTTTAAGGGGTTATCGTAATTTCTTCAAGTTATGGCCGATGGCATTGGGGTTGCAATTAATCTTACCAGGGCAAGCAATTAGGGAGTTATACGAAGGGGATCAGAGATGAAAAAAATCAAAGCTATTTTTACTATTCTATCAATTACCGCAATCACTACTTCATGTGGGCAAGGTGAAGACCAAGACATGTCACTTTTTTCATTACTTCAAGAAGACAGCTTAGACGCATTGGCTGTTTCGCCCGAAGATTTTGTTGAAACCATTGCCTATGGACTTGATGCAATGGGAAGTACCAGCGCACCGCCAGCGGTTGCAGGAATCGCTTCACTCAGTTCTTCAGACGTAGCTGCAGCTGAATCCGGCGAATGGGACTTCAGCGGCGATGTCAGTTGTGAGCATGGTGGAACAAATCATTTTTCATTTAAAGTAATAGCGGACGACTCCGGAGCTACAGACTACGTACAGTTCAACGTCAGTCACAGTTCCACTGATTGCCGCGTATCTCGCTCGGACGATATTGCCACGATTACAGGTGATTTTGCCGGAGAATATAAAATTTTTAGTACAGAATCGACAAAAAGTGGCGGACTTTCACGGCACGTTTCGGGTTCCGCGACTATCACCTACGATAGTGGCGGATCACGAACATGTGACTTCGACATCACTTCTGAATTACTTTTTCAAGAAACAGGTCCGGACTCAGGAACCGTCAGCTGGCGACAATCAGGCACAGCGTGCGGACGCAATGTTGATTTCAGTTTTAACTTATCAGCGAATTCATCTAATCGATAAAAATCGCGCATAAATTTATTCAAACTTTATCGTATAAATACTAGGGTGCTGTTGACTCGGGGGCGGCAGCGCCCTAGACCCTTTTTGGAGGTCCGAGCATCAAACGTTCATTGAGTTCCCAAAGCCCATTTTTATTGCTCTCAAATTTCAAAAGCTTTACGCCCTCCTCAAATGTACACCAACGAGACTCGCTATGCTCATTTGACAGAGATATGGTTTCGCCCGAAACATCCACCGCGAAATAATATTCAGGTATCACAAAGGTACCTTCAGGCCATTTTTTCCAAGCATTTGGAAACGCCGATGCGGGCACACTTGATTGAGTGTCTAGCTTCCAATATTTTGCGCTCTCACTGATTGACGCTTTTTCAAAAGATTCTCGCCTTGCTGCAGCAATTGGAGTTTCGTCATCCTCACCACCACCGGCAATTCCCTGCCAAAAATCGCCATCACGGCGCTTCAATAGCAAAAATTCAATCTTTCCGTCGGTGGTTTTTCTATAGGGTAAGACTAAGATTTGCATTGGGGCTCTTGCCATAAGACAGAGTTTAATCAGAACGCGCCGCAATCACCAAACAAATTTCCAACTGACCCCATAGGCCAAACCTTTTTCATTGGAATTTGACGCTCCAATCATCGGTAACTCTTCGGTCGAAACAAAAATATCAAACCATGAATGGGCAAAAATATTTTTTCTTAAATCCCATCGGTTTCGTGTAATTTGCCAAGAAAAGAGTAAGCCTGCGGCCGTTCGAAACAACATCACTCCAGCCTGAAGTTGACTTGAATCGGCAACTCCATGTGCAGCAGCAAAAACAATTGAAGAAGTGATTGCACCGGCCCAATAGGAGCCTCCAAAAACATCAGTTAATCCTGGATAAATAAATCCTCTAAACAAGGCTTCTTCACCGAGCCCAACAAACGTGTACATGAACATCAAGTTTGGACGTTTTAGGACCGGGTAACTATTCGAAGCGCCCAACAAAGCTCCGACACCTACGATTGGAGCACCTATTGGATCGATCAAATTCAACGGATTCAAATTCGCTAACCAATTGACATACACCGTATGATTTACAGTATCGTCTGCTCCGGCATCTCGATATGCGTCGTATAGATTGTATTGCCAAAGTCCAAATCCAATTTGCTTGGCCACAGGATCATTCGTCAGAAATGGAAGAACGACAACGGCAAACCAACCTGCCGATTCCAACTGATCGCCATTAAGAAATTGCCCAAGTCCTGGAACGACGCTTGCAAGCCCGGCGACTCCCGGTTGAACTTTGGCGGCATTAACGGTTGGCGCCGCCACATTCAAAAGTACACCAACGATCAATAATTTGGATATGCAGGCTCTAATTTGTCGTTTCAGAGTCATACCTCAACTCGGATCAAAATTTTGCTAAACGTGGACGAAGTAAAATTGGTCCCAATACAGTTGTGAAAAGTACCGTAATCACCATTATCGAATAGGTTGAATCCGAAAACACTCGATGCGACAACGCGTAAGACGCAAAAATTAATCCGACTTCACCACGAGGAATCATGCCAAGGCCAATTCCGATGGGGTCCATTTTTTCGCCTCTAGCTGCAAAACCCGCAACTCCTTTAGAGACAATCGAAATCAATACCAAAACTGCGAAAATCCCAAAACCGGTCGCGGTACCAATGCTATTGAGCTTAACCTGAACACCGATCGATACAAAGAATATCGGTAACAATAACTCATTTAATGGTCTCAGCATTTCTTCCAGATTATGCTTTTGAACTTTGTGACCGCTGACAAAATGAACGTCATCTAATAATAGACCCGCTGTAAACGCACCAATGATTGGAGCTAAATCGAGCATCGCTGCCGCCTGAGCAAACAATAGCGCAAGAACTAATGAAAACGCGACCCACAGCCCAGAGCTTTCGCTAACGCTCGTTACGCGAACCAACTTCGGGACGGCGAATACGCCTACAAAACCTGCTATCGCAAAAAATCCTATCGCTTTGAGAAAAATCCCCCCTATTAGGCTCGGAGAAACTTCACCAGTTGTCGCAATGGCCGCCAACCCCGCAAGTAAAATCAAACCCAGTACGTCGTCAACGACAGCAGCTCCCAGGATTACCTGCGAAGATTTAGTTTTTATGACGTTGGCGTCCGTTAAAACCTTTGCTGTAATACCGACTGAAGTAGCGGCCAATGTAGCACCAATAAACCAAGATCCTATTCCGGAACTAAACCCTGAAATTTCTGAAAAACCCCAGCCGCCAAATACGGGTAAAACCACGCCGACCACGGCAACTAGGATTGCTGATTTTCCGACTGAAAACAATTCCTTGATGTTTGACTCGAGTCCAACTTGAAATAGAAGAATCACAATTGAAAGCTCTGCCGCGTATTGCATGAACTCGCTCGCAAGGAGTTCATCGCCCATGGACCAACGGATTCCAAACAAAAATAAATTACCAAGAATTATTCCTGCAAACAGCTCACCAACCAATTCCGGCATTTTAAGTTGAACACTTAAAAATCCCAAAACCTTAGCTCCAGTAAGGACTACGAGCATAATGAGCGTATTCTTCGTAAACACCGGAGAACCCCCGCTGGCGAACGCAAGCGCCGGATACAAAAACAAACCAACTAACCATGCTGTGACCGGAATTCGAAAAATTTTCATATTTAGCATATTCGAATGGTTGTAAGTGAGTTTGCGACCCGGTGCAAGCCTTTTGGTTTAATAGAATTACTCCTGACGAAAATCAAAGGTTCTGTCACAGCTACCGATTCTCAAATCGAGCCCAAGCGGCTATAAATAGGTCTATGAAAAGGACACTTATCCTACTCACTTTATTAATCGCCGCCGGTCTCAGCTACACAGCCGGAACAGCCATCGCACAGGATACCCCAGATGTTCAATCTTTCAGTGGATTTGGCTTGTTAAACACCCGAGCTTCCGCCCCATTTCGATTAGATGAAAAATATAAATCAAAACAGTTTAATCTTACACAACCCCAAGGCTACGTCGAAAGTAAGATCCTGCATCGAGGAATTCAAAAGGGCCTTCGATACATCGGCAAAAAAACAGATTCGACTGAGCCAGTTCTTTTTAATAGAAATCCAGATTTTGATTTGTCCCAAATTGGAAGCGCCTCAATCGAAGCATTATCAAAAGATCTACTCAGATCGGGCCTCATAGAGATTAGCTACACGTTTCGAATCTAAAGCGGTATAAGCACTTTGAATGCTTAATTCCTCCTACCTCGGCGAGACCCTAGCGCTTATCACTGCTGTTTCGTGGGCCCTTGCTGTGATTTTTTATCGCCTCGCTGGTCAACACTTAACTCCGATCGCATACACTCTATTCAAAAGCTTAATCACAATTCTGCTTCTTTTACTCACGCTAGTATTCCTGGATCAATCGATCGATTTCTCGGCATGGACACCCGTTGAATTTCTACTCATCGCCGCAAGCGGAATTTTAGGAGTGACTCTCGGCGACGTTTTGTATGTGGCCTCAGTAAACCGGATTGGCGCCGGTATGACTTCAATCATCGATTGCCTATACACACCCTTAATGGTGTTCTTTGCTGCAACAGTATTTTCTGAGTCCCTTTCTGGCCCAGAAATATTCGGCGGGTGTCTAGTGCTTGGCTCAGTTTTAATGATTGGCATTATGCGAGACTCTCATCCTGACTTTTCGAACCCAGAGTTTAAAAAGGGTATTTTTCTTGGCGTCGTAGCTCAACTTTGCATGGTTTTAGCAATCGTTACAATCAAGAACCTTCTTAACGAATCATCATTACTACCGATCATGACCCTTCGATACATCATCGGAACGGCTCCACTTTTATTATTTTTATCCAAAAAACAGCACAGGGAGGATTTCAAAACTGCATTTAGATTTAATCGGGTCGCCACGTGGTCAATAGCAGGCACACTCCTCGGATCTTACATCTCTACGCTGGCCTGGTTTGGGGGGTTTCAATATGAAGCTGCGGGCAGAATAGCCATTCTACACCAATCTTCAACTGCATTTTTAATTCTCTTTGCGACGCTCTTATTGAAGGAAAAAATAACACTCCTTCGATTTGCCGCAATCAGCCTAGCACTTTCGGGTGCGTTGATCGTCGTATTAAGCTAGCCTAATTTCAACGACAGTTATTTATTTTTTCGTGAATTTCCATTGGGTAGATGTGGGAAAAATCCTCTTCCGCTCTTGAAAAGCGTGAGCAACCAATCCACTAGCGACTCCCAATGACTCTCTTTAGTCCGAATGCAATCGACCTTTAACAATTTAAGAGCGGAAATCAAGTCGCGCAATTTTTGCGTTTCTTCTTTAGAGTTGTCGTCATCAAATTTTACACCAATGCCAGTGCCATTGCCCATTCCAACCGCTTGAAAATGCACGATCTTGCCTTTAATCGTTAAGTTCAAGCCGTCCTTTTTAAGGTTTATATCGACGCTTGTGTTTTCTGCCGGATCGAAATTACTGGTAATGAACGCACCACCTTCTGAAATGTTGATTATGCCGCACTGATGTTCTTTACCATTTTCAAAAAGTTTAGCGGACGTGTTGATCATGTAGCGAGGTTTCGATTCCCACCATCGAAGACGCCCGTTAAAGTACGGCGCCCTAACCGCTGGAATCATAAAATACCCAACCAGTAAAAATGGAACGATGTAGAATCCAATGAGAGTTACAAGCGGAAAATGATCCGGGTATGCTGACCAGCTCAGGTAATTATAGTAAAAACTCCAGCCCCAAACAGCAATGAATACGACATAGCTCCACCATCGAAAAGCGAGAATCGCAATTCCTGCAATTGGAAACAAAAAGAAAAACTCAAAAAAATCTACAAAACTTCTGAAGCTACTCAAATATTCAAAAAAACCGACTCCGCTTAAGACGACAGATAAAATTAAATTAAACAAAGGAGCAACAATATGTCCGATTGCTAAAATCACCAATGGCCAGGGTCTACGATTCATACAACCCTTATCGGCAACGCGACGGTGCGACTTGACGATCGATGACGCATTAAGCTAATCGGTCCTAAGTCCATCTAATATTTGTACTCTCGAGGCCTGAAATGTCGGATATAAACATGCACAAAGCACTATTATTAAAGCAGAAATGCTCACACCACTGTAATAAAGCGCATCAAATGTCACCGGTACGGTCCGATCGACATAAACGTCCGGCAACTCAATAAATTCATAGGTCCTCAATGCAAGCCCAATTCCAGCGGCCGTAATCACGCCACCGACAACTCCCACTCCACCAATCAATAATCCTTCAGCTAGAAAAATAGCCGCAACATGGGAATGTTTCGAGCCCATCGCTTTTAGTATCGCGATCTCTTTTCTTTTTTCCATTATCATCATCGTCAGCGTA
>Ga0066639_10004267_pt1 | contig 12226 bp, 10 predicted proteins | sample CryGeyCG2114_010_2_FD_59504 | JGI IMG/M metagenome (GOLD analysis project Ga0066639, IMG submission 59504) | Groundwater microbial communities from aquifer - Crystal Geyser CG10_big_fil_rev_8/21/14_0.10 | ecosystem: Environmental > Aquatic > Deep subsurface > Groundwater | place: USA: Utah...
GAGACATTTTAATAATCTCTGGCCTAGTACCTAAAATAATACCTATTTTTTTCATATTTTAATACTATTAATTATTCTTGAAGCAGTTTGACCATCCCAAAATGGTATATTGGATAATTTTTTATTATAGTCAATTATTTTATAAGCTTCTAAAATAGATTTTTCAGTCACTCCACCTACTTTATTAGTACCTAATTCCACTGTAATTGGTCTTTCGGTTTCAGTTCTAATAGTTAAGCAAGGCGTTCCTAAAACAGTAGTTTCTTCTTGAATTCCACCTGAGTCGGTTAAAACTAATTTAGCATTTTTTTGATAGTATAAAGATTGCTTATATGACAATGGTGGTAATACATTAAAAATATTTTCTATTCTACCTAATAAACCGAACGCTTCTGCCATTTTTTTAGTTCTAGGATGAAAAGGCAGGTATATTTTTACATCTTTAGCTATAATTTCTAAAGCATTTAAAATTTCAATAAATATTTGTTTATTATCTACATTTTCAGCTCTGTGTAAAGTACAAAAATAAAATTCATCTGAACTATCCTCTATTTGTGGTAAAAAATATACTAAATTATCTATCATTATATTACCCACTAACTCTATCTGACCTTTTAACTTTTCAGATTTTAAATTTTCCACTGCATCGGCTGATGGAGCTAATAAATAATCTGCTAGTTGATCTGTAATTATACGATTATTTTCTTCTGGCATTTTATAATTTCTAGATCTTAGACCTGCTTCTACATGAGCTAATGTGATATTTAATTTATTAGCTACTATAGAAGCTGCCAAAGTAGAATTTACATCCCCAACTACTATAACTAAAGAAATTTTTTCTTTAATAAAAATATTTTCCAATTGAATCATAATATCAGCTAGCTGGGCTGCAACTGAATTTCTGTTTGGTTTTATATGATAATCAATTTTGATAACAAACTCTTTTAAAAAATCACTCGCCATATTATCATCAAAATGTTGACCAGTATTTATTATTATAAAATCTTCTTGCTTACTTTCAAGCTCCCTATAAAGTGGTGCAATTTTCATAAAATTAGGTCTAGCACCACCTATTAAAGCTATTTTATGTTTCATAAAATTATTAAAATTTTCTTATAAACTCTAAAATATTATTAGCCCGATTATGCCAAGTATATTTCTTAATATCCTGTAAGGCATTACTTGAAATACTAACAGATAAATAATCATTTAACAAGACTCTTTGTATACCTTCAGCTAAAGATTCTGAATCGTCAGTTTTTACTAATATAGCATTATTTTCATTAAGAATTTCTCTAATGGAGGGCAGATCACTAGATACCATAGGTACACCAGAGGCCATGTACTCAAACATCTTCAAAGGTGACATATATAATCGATAATGTTTTGTATTGGGGTAACTCATAATTAAAATATCAGATGCTTTTTCATATTCAACAATTTTATTATGACTGACATGCATCACTAATTTATAGCTATCTTGATTAATTCCAAAAGATTTCAATATATTTTGAATATATTCTATTTCTTCTTTATTTATACCTACTAGAAGTAAATAGGTCTTTGGTATTTTATTTAATACTTGAACAAAAGAACTTATTAAAAGATCCACTCCTTTTGACTCACCCATGGTAGTTAATTTACCTATATAAGATATAATTTTTTTATTTTTTGGCAAACTTAACAAATCTCGCAAAACTACTTTATTGTTATTAACTTTATTAAATAGATCAAGATCAACACCATCATGAGCCACTAAAATATTTTCCTCTTTGACATTATTTTTTAGTAATTCTTTTTTTAAACCACTAGTGATTGTTACAAATTTTATTCTAGGTAATAAAAATCTATAAAAAAAATTTATATTATTTGGAAAAGTGTGTACTTCATAAAATAAATTAAACCTTTTAAAAAAACTTAATAAAAATAAAGAAAAATAATCCCTAGAATAAACTACACCTTTATATTTTTTAAACCACAAATAGATTAAAGCACTAATAGAAAAAGACACACTCTGTAATATAAAACCAAATTTATTTTTAATAATATTAATAGCATCCATATTAAATATTTTTTTTATTTTAAATTTACTTTTTATACTATAAAATTCAAAAATATTATCTTTAATAGGATTTATTCTCTTAGGAATAACTAATTCTAAGTCTATATTCGCTCTACTAAAAGACTCACACATTTTTGAAATCTGTATTCCGTGTGCTTTTTCAGTGGGTATTCTAGAATTAGCTAAATATATTATTCTCATTTAAATTTATTAATTAACTTAAGTGACTTAAAAATTAATAAAAAATTATAGTATATTTGAAATAACTCGTAATTCAAAGGTAATTTTTTACCTACTTTAAATTGAAGTAAAAACAATCTTAAAGCATAACCTAATGAAGCTCGTAAATGAAAAATTAAAACCCATTTAAACCATTGTTTAAAAGTTAATTTATCCCACATGTTTAATTGCATATTAAGATACTTTAAGCCCTTTCTTTTAAATTCAATAAAATCTGGCATAGCCACATAAAATGGCTGATTTACTTTTTCAACTTTATATTCATTGCTATAATTTAGCTTTTCATGAATTGGCTTGATATACTTTAAATTCAAAGATTTATTAAATAAACGTATTTGATAATTAGGATAAGTACTTGAATGTTTTATAATTTGATTAGCCACTATGTATTTACGCGCTATATTATATAAAATATTTTTTTTAGATTGATCCAAATGTCTTATATAGTCGACTAACTCTTTACTAACATACTCATCTGAATCCACCATCAAAACCCAAGAATATTTAGCTACATCTATCATCTGATTTTTCACACCAGAAAAATCAGCTAAACTACCATCTGAATTTTTAAATTTAACGTCTTGAGATATTATTTTACAATTATAATTTTTAGCAATTTCTAAAGTATTATCTTTACTTCCTCCATCATTAATGATAATTTCAGAAAAATCTTTTACTGAAATTAAAGTTTTATCTAGCGAATCACCAGAATTAAAAGTTAATATACATACTGAATAAGGTATTTTATCCATTTTATCCTTTATTTCATATAGCTAATGATTTTTTTAATTAAAGCTTCTAAACTGTGTCGTTCTTTAACTATGTTTTGTAAATAAGTTAAATCAAATTTTTTCCACTCCTCTTTCAAGATAAAATCCGCAATACTCTTTGGTTCATCGTCAGTTGGATAAATAGGTAAACCAATAGCTTTAGAATTAGCTTGAGTAGTTACTGGATAAATACCAAAATACATACCTTCTAGTTTGGTCTTATCTATTGTTTCAGAGGCCATATTAACCATCAATCTATAATTTAAATAAATATTTTTAAGCTCATAAGTAGGTACTGATCCAATAAATTTAACTCTGTCCTCAAAATTTAATTCTTTCACTAAACTATGTAATTCTTCTGCATAATCTTTTTCTACATCGCGCCCATAGACGGTTAGATTATACTCTGCTGGTAAATATTTTAAAGCTTTAATTACAATTTCTAAACGTTTGGAACGACAAATTCTATGCACTGTTAAAAGATTATATTGATTTCTGGAATCTAAAGATGGTAAATATTTTACTTGCCAAAATTTCCAGTCTATTCCATGACGAGTAACAATTTTTTTCTTAGAATTATTGTACTGTGGTAAACTTTGTTCAGTCGCACAAAACATTTTATCAACTAACCATCCGGTAATACGTAAATACCAAGTCATTGTATAATGTGTATACCATAAATAAAATGTTTTATTTTTAATACGCCAATACCAACCTCCTAAAGCTGACCATTCTGGATTCATATGAACAAAAACTTGATCATAATCCAAGGTAAATATTAATTTATAAAAATTAATAAACCATTGCCATTTCCCATATTTTTTTTCTTTACCTAAAGAATATACTGGAAAATGATCATCAAATTCACCTCGTTCCAAACAAATTACTTTAACTTCCATACCTTGCTTGATAAATTCATCCACCCACTGAATAACAAAAGCCAGATCATCGTCATGGCTATGAATTTTTTGAGTAATAAATAACAATTTATTTTTCATGTTTGTATATTACTGTTTGCCAAGTATTTAAAATAATATCAGATAAAGCCTGTTGATCTAAAATTTTCTGTTTATAACTTTCATTTTTTGCCTGAAACTCTAGTAATAACTTCCGATCTTCAACTACTCTTCTCATTCTATCTACTAAAATATCTAAATTATTAATCGGAATAAGAAACCCATTTACCTTATCTTCAACTAAATCACCCGCACAACCTACATCGGTCATAATTACTGTTAAATCTGCTAAGACTGCTTCAGCTACTACCATGCAATAGCCCTCCATATCAGAAGTAATTAATAAACAATCAGAACTTTTATAATAATCTGGTAAATTATTAATATATTCGTTCACAAAAATTATAGAATCTTGAAGATTTTCTTGTTTAACTAAAGCTTTAAGATTTTCTTTTTCTGGTCCCTCACCAACAATAATAAGTTTTACTTTATTTAAATTAAGTTTTTTAATGGCCTTAATTTGCAAAGCAATATTTTTTACTGGCACTAGTCTGCCAACTGTTAAAAAAATAAATTTGTCTTTATATATCTCTCTTAAACTAAATTTATTTTCGCTATCTTCTATTTTTTGTCGATCAACAAACACTGGTGCCACATAAATTTTAGCTGTCGGAATAGAAAAATTTTCTACTAAATATTTCTTACTTTTAATACTAACTGTTCTGATAATATCAGCCTGTTTCAAAGAGTAATTAGCTAATATTTTTCTCAGACCATTAAATTTTTCAAAGCCATGAATTTGTACTTCAAATCTAGTTTTATTTTTTCTACTTAAATAAATCATTATCAAAGATAGAAAATAAGCATCTTGGGTTGTTAGTAAATCAAATTTTTCTTTCTGTAAAATTTTCTTTATTCGTTTATACATTCTAAAAAATAAAAAAAATTTACTGCTAGCTGTTAATGCTTCAGTATATATATTATTAGCCAATTGACTACATTGATTTCTTTTAGCTGGTACTAATAAATAATATTTATCCAAAAATTGACCAAATTTAATAATTCTTTGAGCAGGTATGGATTCTTTATTTAAAATACTACTATCTAAACTAATACCTAATATTTTCATAAATTTAAACTATTTTCATTTGGCTAAATTATAAATTTTTCTTAATGTTTTACCAAAAAATCCTTTTTGTTCAATGGCTATTCCAGCAAAATACTCTGTTAAATATATATCTACTGGCACAAAGAAAAAACGATGTCTAATCCTCCATTCAAACCATTTAATCATTGGTCCTAATTTCCAATTTAAAAATTTAAAATATTCTCTAATGCGCCAAACTTTTTTAACATTAACCCAAGGTGAATTAAAATTTTTACGGAAACGATCAATCTTGCCCCAGTCTTCAGTTTTAACTGGCGGTTTAAAACCATTGGTAATAGCAAAATCATACATACGTGATCCAGGATAAGGCAAATAGGCACCTAGAGTAAAAACGGCCTGAGAATGAATTTCATAGATTTTATATAACAAATCAATCGTCGATTCAAACTCTTCATTGGTTTCAGTTGGTAAACCAACTATTACTGAATAGGAAGCTGGTAAATCATATTTAGCCAATATTTTTACTGATTCTATTACTTTGTCAACTGTGAATCTTTTATCAATTAATTGCAATAATCTATCACTACCTGATTCTACACCAATCAACATGTCAAATACTTTATATTCTTTGAATTTAGTGGCTATTTCTTCGGTAATGGAATCAATTCTAATTTCTAAATGTGTGGGTAAATTAATTTTTTCCAAAATTTCTAAAGCTCTGGTTTTATTAACAAAAAAATTATCATCGTAAAATTTAATAGCATCAATATTATAATATTTTTTCAAATATTCAATATCTTCTACTACTACTTCAACTGACCAAGATCTCCATTTATTTTTATTAAAAAAATTATTATAACAAAAAGCGCAATTAAAAGGACAACCACGAGAAGTTTTATAGGCAATCGTTCGCTTATAAGCACCTAAAGGAAAAATAAACTTTTCCAAATCAATCAAAGAAAAATCTAAACGATATTCATCCAGATCTTTAATGAACGGACGCCAAGGATTAATTTTAATCTGACCATCTTTTTTATAACCTATTCCCAATACTTCACTTAGGTCTTCACCAGCTATTATTTTATTAGTTAATTCTACAATAGTAACTTCTCCTTCAGAAATAACAACATAGTCGATATAATTTTCTTTTAAACATTCTTCAATTAATAAAGACGGATGAATGCCACCCCAGATAATAGGAATATTTTTTTTGATTTTAATCTGTTTAGACAATTCCACACTATGTTGTGTCTGAATACCAGTCATGACTGATAAACCCACATACAAAGGATCTTGCTGGACAATATAATTTACAGTTTTATTTATTTCTTTTTCATTGATATTAATGAGCTCAACTAAAAAACCCGCTTTTTTTAAAGTACTACCAACACATAAAATACCCATTGGCAAAATTTTTTCTGAACGGTCTTGAGAATAATTAATTTGTGTTAAAATAATTTTCTTCATCAAAAATGTTATTAATTTTTTATTTTATTTATATAATTTATACCAAATTTGCCAAGTAATCAATGACCAAATAGTATTTAGGGCATATTCTTTTTGATTTATATGATTATCTAAAATTTTCTTAATCTCTTTAAAATCAAACATATCTTTAGTATTTACATTATAATCTTCTGACAAAACCTCATAGGCCATAGCTTTAAGATCCGATCTAAGCCATTTAGCAGCTGGGGAAAACCAACCAGTCTTAGGTTTATTATAAATATTATCTGGTAAATAATCTCTAACTGCTTCTTTAAAAATATATTTACCTTGATCTTTATTATTTATTTTATATTTATTAGAAATACTCATTGCCAACTCAACCAAATCTTTATCCAATAATGGTACTCGTTCTTCTAAACCAAAAGCCATAGTTAATTTATCCGTTTTAATTAATGATTCATCTACCAACCAATCATCTAAATCAACGCGCATCATTTTTTCTGTATAGTTATCAAATTCTTCATTAAAATATTTTTTAGTAATAATTTCTTTTGCTTTAGATAAATTATTAATATTTGGTTTTAAAAATCTATTTAACATACTATCTTTTTGAGCTCTAAATTCCCAAAGCAAATCTACACCATTCGAAACATTTAATTTATTATATATTTGTTCTTTATTCAATATCTTAAATAAATATTGATTTATAAAATTTTTTCTTAAATGCTTAGGAATCTTCTGAAATTTATCTATCAAATTATAATAATAATATCTACTATAACCACCAAAAATCTCGTCACCGCCATCTCCTCCTAAAACAACATCCACCTTTTCTTTGGTAAGTTTAGCAAGTAAGTACGTGGCTGATTGAGCATGATTAGATACCAAATCGTCCATACTATAAACAATGTTTTCAAAATTATCAATGACATCTTGGGATCTTACTAATAATTCATGATGCTCTGTATTATAAAATTCACTATTCTTTCTAGCTAAATCACTATCTATGTTAAATTTTTCTGTCTGAATATCTACATCAAATTTAACTGTAAAAGTTTTTATCTTATAACTAACTATATTAGACATAGCTCCTAAAATAGCCGTAGAATCTATTCCTCCACTCAAAAAAATTCCCAAAGGTCTATCTGATATTAATTGTCTTTTTACTGCCTGATCAAATGTTATCTTTACTAATTCTTTAGACTCTGCAAAAGAATAATTGATTTTTTGAGTACTTAGATTATAATATTTTTTAATTTCTAAATTATTATTTTTAAAAGTTAAATAATGTCCAGGAGATAATTTTTTTATATTTTTAAAAATAGTTTGTGGTCCGGAAATGTATAAAAATCTAAAATACAAATTTAGTGAATCAAAATCTAACTCCTTATCAACTCTATGTTCTAAAATCCCTTTTATTTCTGAAGAAAAAATAAATTTATTATCTTTTAAATAATAAAAAAATGGTTTCACTCCAAAATTGTCACGAGCAGCAAAAATCTCTTGATTTTTTTTATCCCAAATTGCAAAAGCAAATATACCATTGAATTTTTTTAAACAATTTTTACCATAAGCAATGTAAGCATTTAGAATAACTTCTGTATCAGAATTAGAAATAAACTTCAACCCACTAGTCTCTAATTCTTCTTTAATTTCTTTTAAATTATACAACTCGCCATTATAAGTAATAATATAATTATTATTAAAACTAATCATTGGCTGATGACCTTTTTCAGATAAATCTATAATTGATAATCTAGTATGTCCTAAAGATATATTATTATTCATAAAATAGCCCATGTCATCAGGACCTCTGTGTTTCAATTTATTATTCATTTGTTGGATTAATTTTTCATCAGAAAAATTAAAACCATTTATTCCACACATTAATTAAAATTTACTAATTTAGGTTTTCAGAATATCTATAGTATCTTTAGCCGCTTGAATGTAAGTATACTCATAGTTAATTGAATTTATATTTTTTTGATATTTTTGATATTCGACTGGATTCAATAAACTATTAATAGTTTTAGTAATATCTGATACATCTCTAGGATCAAAAGTCTTTATCTTATCTTTAAGCCAATCAAAACCAATCTCCGTAGAACTAACTACAGGTACATTAGCACTTAGTGACTCTAACATAGAATTAGGGCTAATATCTGTCAGTGATGGCCAAATACCAAAATAGGCATTAGCCATTCTTTTTCCTAAATCTTCTCTGGAAAGTTTAGTTTCAATTGAAATTCTATCGCTAACATTTAGTTCTTTAATCAGCTGAACCATTTTTGGTTTAATAGAGCCCTCACCAATTAAAATTAGCTTATAGGAATGATCTTTAATATCTTTAAAAGCTTTAATTAAATTTAAAATATTATTTTTGTTAATAAATCTACCAGCCATAATAATTTCTTTATTAACATTATCTCTAGATATTTGGGTGACTTTATTTATGGGATTATTAACTATAAATAGCCTCTCAGGTGCCAGTTTATAATATTCCTGAAATATTTTTAATTGAAATGTGGTAGTAAATATAATTCCAGTGGTTCTATGAAAAACCCAAGAAATAATTTTAAATCTTTTTTTTTCTGCTGTGAGATGTAAACCTTGCTTATAAAAATCAGCTAAACTAATTGTTTCTTCATGTAAATCTAAATACCTTTCCCAAATAAAATCTCCTCCCACGCGAATATAAAAATCTTTCTTAAAGATACTGCAAAAAAGAGCTGTGGGAATACCAGCACTAAAATGATCAAAAGAATAAATCCGATTAGCATCTTTAGCTACTTTTTGAAGAGTTTTAAAATAATTAAAATAATTAACTAGCTTATTAGTTCTTTTAATTCTAAAAACTGGATAAACTAAATCCTTATCAAAATCATATTCTGATTGATCAGAATAGCTTACAATTTTGACTTCGTGGCCTAGCTTTAACAACTCTTCCGTAATCTTAACAGCATAGGTAGCTGGTCCACCAATCTCGGGAATAAATATACCTGTAGCAATAACTATTTTCATATAATTTCTGTCATCCCACATAGCGGGGTGGTAATCACTATTTTCATATTTTTAATGTCATTGCACCCTGAGCAAAGCTGAAGGGTGGCAATTACGATCTTCATTTTTATCCATTTTTATTATTTAAAACTTGCTTTAGCTCTATAAATACTATAAAATTATAACAGTATTTAGTAAATAAATCAATTAAGTAAATGACTAATATTAGCCAAAAAGATAATTCACAGCAAACATTAAAAGGTAAAAAAATCCTCTATATTGTTACTCAAAACAAATGGGGAGGGGCTCAAAAATATGTATTAGAGCTGGCCAAATATTTTGCTAAAGATAATGAAATACACGTGGCTTTTGGAGAAATAAAAAATAAGGATCAAAAATTCTTAAATAGTTTTAAACACTTAAATATTAAAACTATCCCTATACCATATTTAGTTCGTAAAGTAGATTTTGCTAAAGATTATCTAGCTCTGATAGAAATTCTTAAAATTTATAATGCCGGTAAATATAATTTGGTACATCTCAATAGTTCAAAAGTTAGTTTACTGGGTTCTTTGGCTGCTAAAATGTATGCCACTAATATTATGAATACTAGCTTAAGGATAATTTACACAGCCCATGGTTTTGTATTTAATGAACCTATATCAAAATTTAAAAAAAAGTTATATAAATTTTCTGAAAAAATTTCTACTAGCCTTGAAAATGTAATAATTACAGTTTCCGAAGCTGATAGACAAAGTGCTCTTGATAATAAGATTGGTTATGAAAAAAAACTAATTACTATACATAACGGCATTGATATAGACAATACTAATTTTTATGATAGAGACACTGCTTTAAAAAAATTAGGTTTAGATAAACATAAGAAATATTTTGGTACTATTGCTAGTTTTTACAAAACAAAAGGTTATGAATATTTAATAGAAGCTGTCAAAATATTATCTGAAGCTAAATCTAGCCTCTTAGATACTTATCAATGGATATTAATTGGTGATGGACCAGAGCTTGAAAATATAAAACAACTTATTAGTAGCAACAATTTAAATAAATATTTCAAACTTCTTGGATCTAAAGACAATGCCTATAAATATCTCCAAGCTTTTGAGGCTTTTATACTCCCCTCTGTCAAAGAAGGACTGCCCTATACAATATTGGAAGCTGGTCTAGCCAAAATACCTGTCATCGCTACCAAAGTAGGTGGAGTAGTTGAAATCTTAGAAGATAAAAAAACTGGACTATTAATATCCCCAGCCAATCCCCTAGCTTTAGCCAATGCTATCAAAGAAATAAACAAATATGATCAAAATATGATAGAAAAAAATTATCAAAATATTAGAAAAAATTTTAATCTTAAACAAACTTTGCAAAAAACTAAAGATATATACCTAAAATTATTTTAATTTCCTGTCATTGCGAGCGACAGCGTGGCAATCGCAATGAGATTGCCACGTCGTTCATTGCATTCACTCCTCGCAATGACAGACACATAAATTGACACTTCAAAATCACTATTATATAATAAAATGACCTAAATAATTAATTAATAAATTTATGAAGAAGAAAAGCGAAGTAAAAGTATCTAACCAAAAAATACTTCAAGCCATACAAGGCTTAAGCCAAGAAGTAGGAGGTTTAGATAAGAAGTTTGGAGGTTTAGATAAGAAAGTAGGAGAAAATACTACAAATATCATTAATCTAACTACTTCCATTCAAGGTTTAGATCAAAAAATCGGAAATCTAGACCAGAGAGTAGACGGTCTAGAACAAAAAGTAGATAGTTTAGATAAAAAAGTAGATCAAAACACTAATAATATTGATGATATATTATCAGCTATTAATACATTTGCTGATGATAATAATACGAAATTCAATAATATTAATCATCAGTTTGAGAAAATAGATCAACGTTTTGATAAAATCGAAACTACTATGGTTACTAAAAACTATCTAGATGATAAACTAAGTGATCTCAGAGTAGATATAATGGGAACTGTTCATAAAAATGATAATAAAGTAAATACACTAGTAAATATATTAGGAGATAAAAAAATCTTAAATAAAAAAGAATCTAAACTAATAATGACTGCTTAATAAAACAACCTCGAAGGTTTTTGAACCTTCGAGGTTGTTTTTTATTACTGTGAAAAACTATCTATAGTTTTATTCTTTAACTCTTCTGCTTCTTCTGAAAATTTAAAATACTCATAAACCTGTGCTAAACGAACATAATTTTCTAAAGATGGTTGAACTATATTTCTCTCCATATCTGATATTTCTAATTTTGCTTTTTCTAAATCATTAAAACTTAGATAAACAATAAATAAATTATAATAGGAATCAAAGACTGTTAGAGCTAAGTCTTTAGCTTTAATAAAATTATTAATAGCTAATTCTTTTTGACCTAAATTCATATAAAATTGACCCAGTGAATAATATAATTGAATACGACTGGGACTAAGTGGAATAGCTTGATTTTCTATTAAATCTATACCTGCTTGTGAATAATAAGGATCTAAAGTAGATGCTTGTAAATATAAATTTAATAAAAAACTATGATGCCTTACATTATCTGGTTGTTCAGCTATACTTTTAAGCATTTCGGCTTCGGCTGTGTCTATAAAAT
>Ga0066639_10004273_pt1 | contig 12219 bp, 8 predicted proteins | sample CryGeyCG2114_010_2_FD_59504 | JGI IMG/M metagenome (GOLD analysis project Ga0066639, IMG submission 59504) | Groundwater microbial communities from aquifer - Crystal Geyser CG10_big_fil_rev_8/21/14_0.10 | ecosystem: Environmental > Aquatic > Deep subsurface > Groundwater | place: USA: Utah...
TAAATAGTCTGGATAGAATCCAAAACGAGAAACTGTGGTTTCTCTTGCCTGATCGTTGCAAGGATAGTTTCAAGCTGAGTTTCTGATATTGCCGGCAGCTTGCCAGCCGCTGACCCGATTCGCTCCGCCCGCATTTTTATCTGCGGGAGCGATTCTTCTCCTGAAACATACAAAGTTTTGATCCCTTGGGAAGAGAAATGAAGTGCAGCCTGCAAGGCAAGGGTGGATTTCCCGATCCCCGGATCACCGCCAAGCAAAACCAATGAACCAGGTACGAATCCTGCCTTCCCCGGATCACCGCCAAGCAGTTCGTCTAGTTCCAGATTTCCTGTTGAAAGTCGATTAATCTGCCTCAAATCAACATCTTGCAATAGCTGAGGCTTTACTGGCTTGCCGGATACCGCCTGCTCTAGACTCCCCCTTCTCTCTTCAACCAAAGTATTCCATTTCCCACACTGAAAGCAACGCCCTGACCATTTCTGGCTTTGGGCGTCGCAGTTCGTACAAACAAAAATATTAGCGGATTTTGACATGCGGTTATTTTAGCAGGAGTTTGTAGAGTCCCCCATCCCAACCATTGCGGAAAATAAGAAAGCTATCATCACCAGACACCGACATATCGCGCACATCGATTTGCCTACCTGGCTTACGCTCCAAAACTTCCGAACCGGACTGCAACGCCAGGTCATAAAACATGACAACATCATCAGTTTGCTTCTCGATATTACTGTCACCAAAAATTATCGCCAAGGGCTTGCCATAATAAAACCCTTGAGAGTCGGCGGACCAGGCAACTTTGTCAGGTGTCGTGTTGATCCCGAGTTGTTTGAAACTTCCGTCAATAAAATCGTATACCCATAATTCTGGTTGACTGTCTTGATCAAGTCTTGAGAAAAGTAATTTCCTTCCGCTCGGAGAAAATTTCACATCGACATTAACCCCTCGATCCAGGAGCGCTGATCTTTCTCCGGAAGGAATTTCTACTCGCAAAACCTGATTTGTACTACTAGCGGCTTTCGGCACCAGGAGAGCAAAGACACCCGTCGGACTGACGTGGACTTCATAAAATTTATCAAGATCTGCAATCTTCGAAAAATTCTTACCGTCAGCATCCGACATCTTCAGCTCCCACGCGCCATCTCCACGCTGCCAGACGTAGACAATCCGTACGCCATCCGGCATCCAGTCTACAGATTTCATATTTTCCGGCTGTTCGGCAAAGCGTGTCTGCAAAGCCAGGTAAACTTGATAAACTTCTTTTCCTCCCGCCTGCAGAGTTTTGACGATGAAATTGTTCCCGGCATCAGGCCAAATGGCTGTTTTGGTAAAATCAGGATCAGTAAGACCATAACTTTCAGTGCTTTGGGAGCCAGCCACTTCTTTGCGATAAAGCTGCCCGGTGGAGTCAAAAAACCAAACCGCGTCCTGATCGACACTAAGTACCGGAGAGACAACCTTGGAGGCAACTAGAGTCGACAACTTCTCCTCCATCATTCGTTCGCCATCCATCATCTGATCTTCGGTCTGCGCAGTCTCATCGGTTTTATTCAAAACGGTTTCAAACCTTTCCTTGCCGCCAAAAAAGAAATAATAAGCGACGGCTCCAAGAATCACTAACAGTGCGATAATACCGGGCAAGATTTTTTTCATAACTTGAGATTAATGGATATCATAATTTGTTTAATCACCACCGTCCGCATCACACTGCGTTGTGCTTATGTGATAGTGTGTGACTTCATCCTCTTTATATCCTACTAAGGGTCTACATGCAGCTGATTCAGCTGCAATTGTAATAGCGTTAAAAAGGGCATCGTTTCTCACCTCTCCAAGCCCAAAGTCAACTGCTTCGGCTCCATTCGTGCCGTTACGACCACCATAATGGCACGAATTTTGTGAGTGCGCACATACGCCGCAGTACTGATCACTGCTTGGATCTGATTCTCCTCGATTATAGTTACATGAAGGATTAGTGTTCTCAAAAGTAAAAACGCTTCCGAGCTGACCCGCTGTAAACCCTTGAGCAAGAAACTGTTCAGTAATACAATCAATTAAATTTTCCAGCTCAGGAGACCTGGTTGGGCTAGTCGGCACTCCGTTTTCATTAGCAATTCTGACATTGTCACTTGGCGTACAAAAAGTTCTGCTCGCTCCTCCTCCACCGAACCCACCGCTTCCTCCACCGCCGCCTTTTTCCAGACTCAAAGCTTCACAGATGTTATCGGGGATTACTCCAACAAAACTTAAAATTTTTGCTGTAGCCCTGGTCGCATTACCTGTAAAGCCGTCTGCATTACATCCAATGATAAAAATTAAAATAATAAATGCTATTAGTAAAACTATGGCCAAAATAACTGCCAGTATCGTACCTATAACCGGTAAAGCTGCGCTTCCACCGACTGCCCCTGTCGCAGTTCCAGCTACTCCTGCAGCCGCAGCTTCTCCTGCAGCTGCCCCGGTTGCTGCTGCTTCTCCTGCAGCTGCCACGCCTGTACGAAGACCTGCTTCAGCTGCTTCTTTTTCTGCCTGCTGTTTAAGCCGTTTACGCATAGCTTCCTTGGCTCGCCTTTTGATCTCGTTCAAAGCCTGCTGGCGACTCTCTTCTCTTCTTCTCTGGTCTTCTTCCCTAGCTTCTTGGCCTGGATAGTATTGATCCTGACCGCCCTGCTCATACTGTTCTTGCTCTTCTTCAGGATAACCCTCTTCGTCACCCGTCAGGCCACGCTCTTGCAAAATCTGCTGCCTGCGCCGCTCTGCGCGCGCCTGTTCAAATCGCTCCTGCTTTTCCGCTTCGGTCAATTTCCTTGCATACCGCCGGAGCTCCGCGTCAGTTGGATTATCTTTTTTTTTGGCCATGTATGATAATATGTTTTTGTATTAGACCCTATTCACCCTTACAAATGCGTATCCGCTCTCTGTCATCCCGAGCACAGCGAGGGAACTCTTGTACTTGCTTTACTAGAAGTAATAAGTGTTTTTTAGTTATTGATAAAACTGTTCATTCCCGTTCTCCCAACCTCACCCCTCCCTCTCCGATATCGGAGAGGGTGCCTGAAGGGCGTGTGAGGTATCGCATAGAAAATTTCAAAACCTATAAAAATATTTATTTCATTGAGGATGACTCCACCCATCAAGCGCTCCTAATAAGCTAATAAGCTACTAAGCTACTAAGCTACTAGCTACAGCCTAAGCACTATTCACTACCCCTGCGTAAATCTTTTTTCGCTTGTTCTATCTCTAGCAGCTGCTTCGGATCAGTAGTGATAATCTGGTCTTCAATGTATGAAGCAACAATTTTTATCGCGACGTGCTTGAGCCCGGCAAAGAACAGTCCTTCTCCGACTTCGCTTTCCAAAAGGAGATATTTTTCTCCTTCTGTAAGAAAAAATACTTTTGAGACGAGTTCCATAGAAGCCGGAGATTGTTTGAGCAGGAGCTGAATGGAAGAGTTGGTCACGATCGGCTCGCCATAAGGGCTTTGGAGGAAATCCGTAACGTCCTGAGATATCGTTGTCACGCCAAGATAATATTTTCTGGCGCGCTTGGCAATGCCAAAAAGGAATCTCGCTGAGTCGTCGTTCTGCATCATCCACCAGGCCTCGTCGATAACCAGAATGCGTTTTTTGAGCTGCGAGCGGACTTCGTTCCAGATGAAGTTCAAAATGACGAAAATCGCGATCGGACGCAAGGTGTCTTCAAGGTCTCGTACTGAAAAAACAACCATCTGGTTATCAAGTTCGACGTTGGTCCTCTGGTTAAAAAGTCCGGCGAAGGTACCTTGCGTAAACTTTGACAGACGATTGGCAAGACTATCTCCACCCTCGATCCCTTGCAAAATTTCTACTAAATCATCCATTACCGGAACTTGCTTGCCAGCAAAGCCTGCTTGTGCGGTAATATCTTTTTTCGCGTAAGTCTCCCATAAGGCGCGATCCATGATCGCTTCCTCAGTCGGGTCAAGTTTGCCCAGCATGATATTGATAAGCCCCATGAGGTTGACTATCGCACTGCGTAGAATGTCTTCATCGGTTTCTCCTTCGATCCCTTTTGGCAAATCAAAAGGATTCACGCGAGTCGGCGAGTTGAGGGAGATATTGAGGAAAGCCCCGCCTACGCTATCACAGAGATGCTGGTACTCGTGCTCCGGGTCTATAATGATAACATCCGATCCTACCATTAAAGAACGCAGAACCTCAAGTTTTACAGCGTAAGATTTACCAGCACCGGATTTGGCAAAGACCACTGTGTTTGCGTTTTCCATACTGAAACGGTCAAAGAGAATGAGAGAATTATTGTGCTGGTTTATACCATACAAAATCCCATCGTTACTGGTCAGATCAGAAGACACGAATGGGAAAGTCGAGGAAAGCGGTTCGGTGTTGAGGTTTGACGATACTGCAATCTCATCACGACCAATCGGCAATGTTGAATTCAAACCCTGTTTCATCTGCAAGAAGGCGCGCTTGGCTACAATGAGTTTTGAACTCAAGATTGTTTCGAGTGTGGTTGAAGCTTTGTTCAGTTCGTCTAGATTTTCAGAGTAAATGGTGAAGTATAGTGAGTAACGAAAATAATGCTCGGTACCCTGTATCAGACGATCTCGTAATTCTTCAGCATCGCGGTAAGCAGTTTCGAGCATGGGATCACGTACGTTACCACGCTCTTCATTGAGAGTAATACTGGCCTGAATCTGTCCGACCTTGTCGCGGAGTCTTTTCAAAATCTCACCGCTGTCCAAAGGATAAATAAACATCGAGACATCCATCGGAACATCAAGATTGATTGCCTGCATCAGCCAGTTGCTGGATAAGTATCTAGGATAAGCCAAAACAAAATAGGTCCGAGAGTAAGTACCGGCAATTTCTAGTTCGTTGGGATTCATTTTCAGCGCCGCCGGCGCCAAGACATCGCGCAGCGAGGTCAACCCCCTGCGATAAGCTTTCTCCGCCTCCAGGAGCTCTTTGGTCTTCGACATATCTTGCGGCTTGCCAGAAGACTTTGGGAGCATATTTTCGAGCATCTTCGGCATATGAAAACCGCCGGATGATTTTTTTACACCCGGTCTAGGAGTGGATTTGACTGTGGCTTTGGGTTTATTGGATGAATATACTGTTCGTCCTTCACCGACTTGTTTTGGTGCGGTAGGCTCTTGCTTTACTGCTTGCCTGACAGCGCCACGATCCGGAGGAAGACTGGAAGAGGTTACACCTTCGTCGGGTGAACCAAAAGTTTGATCTACTGTGAATTGAACCATTTATTTGGACAAATCTAATTTTGAAATTTCCAGGGCACTAGTGTTTTTCTGCTGGAAGCCCGGATTATAAGAATTGAACAAAAGCTCAACTAGCTCTTGTGTGTTTAGCCTCATTGTCCGTAGACCCAGAGACGACAGCTCTCCCTCTACACGGTTTACTCTCGCATTAATCTGCTCTAAATCTTGCATGAACTGATTTTTGTTGTGAATAATTTTACCCGATGGACTGACATAATTTTTTACTTTCGAAAAAAATCCAGCTTTCTCAACCGGTCCACCAGAATGAAACGGGATAACTACATAGAACGTTTTGTTCATTATGTTCCCGTACTCTAAAAGTTTGGAAACATACTCGACGTACTCTTCAGTCTGCATTCGCAGTAACTCGTTGTGCTGTTCCATTTCCATCGCCCTGATTTTCTCCAGATAACTATGAATATCCATATGACGAGATTGCATCAAAATTTGGATCGGGAATTCTAGCGCATTAAGAAAACCTTGATAGCGGGCCAGAATAGCGTTTTGTTCGTCCTGGGATTTGAGAACGAAGTTGGTCGAAGACACTGCAACCACAGCGCGCATGCCGCCGTCCTTGTTCACGATAACGTCCTCTTTTACCTCGGAGACTTGCAAAAAAGACTGGGTAGAAGTACTCCCCTTGGCAGTTTTTGAGCCAGCTTGCATTTCGAGATCAGCCATGATTTTGTTTTACTCTTTTTGTTCTGTACCCCTCTCCTTTCATTCCTCTCCCCACTAGGTGGGGAGGGGGTGGGGGTGAGGGGTCCCGTTTTAAATAAATAGAATTACCTTTTGAGATTAGTGAATTTTTCGTCTATCAATTCACGTTCCGACTTTACATCTTGATCGAGGATATAGGACAATTTTTTTAATCTATTGAGCCTCTCCATCTGCTCTTCGTCAGCAATCTGGGTAGTTTTTTCCTCCACAACCTTTTCTTCGGCGCTAGATTTATCAGTTTGACCTTCCTTTATATAAACAAAAGACCGCGATTCGGAGACGAAATGCATTGCTGAAAGTACAATAGAGATTATCGGCCGGCCATTGAACCTGCCGAAAGCTAGTACAACTGAAGCTCCGCCGATAGGTATCGTCAGGAGGATAAAAAAGAACAGATTGGTCACCAGACGGAACAGCAGAAATATAATAAAAGCTCCGCCCAAAAGCACAAAAAACTGCTTCAAAGTAAGCGGACCGATGATCTTGTCTTCGACTTCTACGAATTGAGGAACAGAGAATTGCATTAGTATTTTTTTGTGTTTCTAGTAGCTTTTAACTTACGAAAATTATAACATACAAGTCGCAGAATGGCAAAATAAAGCGGATAGTAATTAGCGGGTAGCTTCTTAGTTTATTAGGGGTGTAAAAGAAGAAGCTAAAAACAAAAACGTTTGTCATTCCCGCAAAAGCCTGCCTAATGGTAGGCAGGCGGGAATCCAAAAATTTTTAGAAATAAATAGTAACACTGGATCCCCGATCGGGTCGGGGATGACAGATCCCTTTTGTCATCCTGAATCCCGATGCTCGATAGCGACCTACCACCGGCAGGCAATAACATTTTTTATTTTTGTTTTATCCGCTGTGGCGGACGTTGAGATTTTTATTTGCCCCGCAACTGACTCGCTTCTGTCATTCCCATGAAAATGGGAATCCAGTTTTCTGAAAAAAGTCTCTTCGTAGTTGCTCAACCTTAGTCAAGGTTTTCCTGTAAGGAAGCAAATAAAAAAGCGCTACCTTAGAAGGTAGGCTTTTCTAGAAAGAACTCTTTAGTTGGCGGAGGCTAGTTCTTTTTTTAGCTTATGTACCGCCAAAAATTGTTCTCTGGTCAAAAATGGTTTTCCCGCCGCTTCGTAGTTGCTTCTGACTTTTTCAAAGGCAGCTTTCTGATCACCCGAGTTATCATTCATTACCGCGACCCCCATACTGGTATAAAGTTTATAGAGCGGGCTCTGAGCAAAATGGTTGAGCAAGACTTGAGCCGGCAAATTTTTCTCTTGTGCCAGCGCTGCGATTTTACTTTTTACCTTCTCAATCCCCGCTTCGAAGTCCGAGCCTAGATCGTTCAAATCAATTTTCGAAAGTTCACCAGGACCGCTGATTTGAGAAATTTCCATGGGAACTTTTCTTTTCAAGTCTACAACTCCCGGCGCAAGCATGCCCTTTGCCGGTGCGTTCTGCGTACTCTCTTCTTTCTTCGTTGTCACGGATTCCATCTGCTGATCACTCTGACCTTTTCTCATCCCGCTTTCTTCTGAATCTTCTCCTCCGGCATCGGCGATGCTGCGGCTGAGCGACTTCGTGTCAGAGTAAAAAGCTTCATCATTGACTTTTCGCAAATTTTCAACATGTTCAGGGCTCGGAGCCGACTCTTCTTTTGGTACTGGAGGAGGAAGCTTTCGCCGCGGCTGGAAATCAACGTTGCGAGAAGGTGCCTGGCGAGAAGTATTTATTTGGACTCCTGATTCAATATTGTCCTCGGGAACATTTAATAAAACCTGACCCATCCAGTCATAAATTTCGAGAAGTTTAACCAGCGCTCCTCTATTTTCAGAGTCGAGGGTTTGAGCTGACTTGCTTTGAGAGAGAAACTGGGCTCTGTCGGTTGTGCTTCGATTTTTTTTACGATTGGTATACTGATCATACTCTTGCAAAACACTTCTTACAGTTAATTCATTTTTACCCGATTGCAGAGTTTGGTTATTACCCCGAATTTTATCAAGCAAGGTTTTGAGACGCTTCTCTTTTTCTTGTTTGTTAGCATTGTAAGCATTCACAAAATAACCAACCTTCTCCGGCAAATCTACATTAGGATCTGCCTGCAAATAACTCAATACCATATCGGACATGAATTTATAAGCCTCATCCTCGGGACTAATCCAAAGTGTATTGGCTTTGCATACCACAGCGAGACTGCTATAAATCTCAAAATTTTTCTGATCAGATAAACCGGCAAAACTATCCGCTATCCTGATCAGTTCTTTCATCGCGCTCTGTGCCTCCCCGGCTTCGGAAGCTACGTCTATACCAAGAATATAATCAGACACCTGACTGATGATGTCAGGGTCTGATGCGCGCTGCGTATCCAGTTGGCGAAGTAACTGAAGATCCATATGTTATTTAGAAGTTGCCTTGGTTATTTCTTCCTGAATCCTTACATCTATTTCCGAACTGTTGAGTTTCAAGCCGGATTTGAGACCTGACTTGAGACCTTCTTTGATCGCATTACTGAGAATTTTTGAATCTACCCCTGCATTTTTTTCTGAGTATGTCCTAAAGGTCTCCCCTCCTGCTTTTGAATGTTCATTGGCAAATTCTTTTGCAATTTTGTCAGCAATTCCTTCGCTTTTAGCGGCATCAATACCGCCAGTGGTCAGCCTCTCTTGTGCCTCGCGAGCACTCATGCGACCTTCTTTGATCGCGCCAACAACTTCCTGAACTATAGCATGATGGTCTGCGCTAGTAATACCTTGTTCGCGTTCAATAGCGCTTTGTAAATTTTCCTCAAAACTTCGGGCTTGTCTCTCCCGCGAGATTGTACTACCTTCTCCCTCTGTAAACGGCTGCTTGGTATAAGGGTTGATAATAGGAGACGACTCTGGTTTTGAATCTGCTTTACCCTCTGTTTTTCTAGGAATTTTAAAGTCAGTTATGCCATATTTCTCCAATTCCGGGCGCAATCTCTGTTCTATCATTTCTTTCTGAGCGTTAGAGAACTCAGTCTTTCCAATTGATACTTTTACCATATCAGATTGTAGAGAAATTGCTTTGGCCATTTTTTTGTAATCAATTACCTCAGGTGTAACCCTACCGTAGTCAGGATTTGCGACCTTTTTACCAGTCCCGTCATCGATCTCTTGCCTATCGTCAGAGAAAAGACCTACATTTCCAAGCACTCGTGGCTGATAGCGTCTAGTCTTTTCAAAACCGCCAACCAATGCTGGGTTCAATCTTTTGAACAATAGCTCTCCAGCTTTTCCAAAATCAGCAATTTTACCATCCACAATACGCTGAAACACACCAGGTTCTAGAGCCCCAGCCATCTTTTCCATATCTGCTCTGTTCATTCTCATTAAGGTTTCTTTAACCTTTTCTTCCGGGTTTTCCGACCATCTTTTCTCTCCTGTTTTTTCGTCAGTTACCATCATTCCAAAATGACGCGGCTTAGCGACTTCTTCGGCATATTCGTGAAGATTTGAGCCTATAGCTTTGGCTTTATCTGCGCCAAACCTGTCTTCTAATACAGATTGTAACAATCTTTCAAAATCAAAACTGTCAAACCCTTTTCCCACCTTATCTAGACCAGCTAATTGATGCGCATTAGGGTTTTGGTCCAAATAGTTTTTCAAGTCATCAGTGCGATTTGTCGCTATCAAATATTTTGTCCAAGCCTCAACCTCATACTCATTACCCTTCTCCCAGGCGTTGGCAGCAGCCTTAGCTGTATCGACTTCATCAAATCCAGCCGCAGCAATTTCTCTCTCGGCCTTACCCACCTCAGCTTGCTGGGCAATGGTACCATAGAAGGTAGTCTTTCCTAAACTCGGTCGGCCATTCTTCCACTTCAATTCCGTCGGCATATATTTATTTAATGTATCATGCATTTCAGCAGTAGCCGTACCATAAGTCTCCCTTTCAATTCTTTCTGAGCGTTGTTTCCAAGCCATCTTCGCAGCTTTTGGGTTGAGGAACGATGCTGCGGCCCATGCCGCGGCCCGACCCGGCCTTTTTGCTTCTGCTGCTTCCCGAGCATACTGAGCTGTTTTCTTGGTATAAGTTTTACCTGCAGCACCAATTCCAGCCCCCACCGCCGCACCAGTTGCTGCAAACGGCAAGACAGCGGCTTTCTGCGCAAAGCCCATCGCGGCATTGCTACCCATGATGCTGAGTTTACTGGCAACAATCAAGGATGCCCAAAGCATGGCTATGATGATAACCAATTCGGCATTCTGACGAATCACTCCCGTTAAGCTATCTGCCGTACCGACGCTAGTGCTAAGATCTGGTATAGCTAGCTGCGTAATTAAGTAAAAGAAAAAAGCAACAATTGGTGCATAAAAAGCATATTTTAGAAAAGCTCTCCACCACGTTGTCGCTATACCACGCAAAGGAGGCAGAACAAAAGCAAAGTACACGAAGGGAGAAAATATCATTAAAATCCATAACGCAACCATTCGGATCACCAAGTATACCGCAACAGCCACAAATACCACTACCATCAAAAACTTCATGGATAGGTAAAACAAAGTTCCAACAAGATTACTGGCTTGTGATAAAAATGGGGTAGGTGAATTCGCAAATGACTCCCATGCCTCAATAAGTCTATAACCCTCGAGGGCGTTTATTCTATCAAAAATAACTCTAGTCACTAAAGATTTTCCGTCTGTACTTTGGACAGTTATGAACTGCTCTGTAACCACGTCAGCGACTGTTATAATAGCCTGACAGATAACCAAACTAAAGTTTACAAGTAATGCCATCAAAACTAACCAACCCAGCAAGCGCTTATAATTGTAGGATTCCAGTCTCAAAATCGTAGCTAGACCGATCACTATTAGTGCAAGGATGAAGAACATATTTGTGACATTCCTGATTGTGGTCCAACCTCTTTCCACTATCGGCATCAAGTCGGTCACACGAAGAGAGAGCATTGCGTCAATCAAGGGGATAGCCAGTTGGGTGAGGATGAGCCACAAAACACCGTCGATTATAACCATAACAATACCTACAATGGTATTGATAAGTAGTCCGATTGGTCCGCCAAAGCCCTTGTCGATCGCGTCCCCTATACCCCAGGACTGCGCGGGGTCAACTTCTTCACCCAAATTACCCTCCGATTGTGCTCTGGCTATGACTGCATTCGCATCATTATTTTCATGGATTTCTGCATACGCAGAAAACACAGTTACACCTGCAGCATAAAAGCAGGTAAACGTACCGCTAGTACTAACAGCATCAAAAGTGGTGCTCGTTCTTCCAGGAGCAATGTTTTCTAAAGTTCCTCCATTTTCGCAGAGCACGTAGTAATCCCACGCCGGACTGCCGTCCGCGTTTGTTTCCAATTCTCCGTTATACTCGTATATGTAAGTTACTCTCGTGCGACCGTCAGCCAACTGGTCAGTAAAACTTTCACGTACGGTTAGACCACCCTCTTGCGCGCTAGAAATCACCGGCGCGAACAACAGCAAAACGGCTAAGGTGCTAGCCGTGAGGAATCTTTTTAGATTTTTGTTTGCTGTTTGTGTCATGCTTTCTCAACTAACATTATTATTACCAGGGCTCGCCTGTTATAAAAGTATTATAATAATCTTCTGCCTGTTGTTGAGTGCCCGCTGCTGCACAGGGATTTCCTATTGAATTCGGATCTTCAGGGTCAGCTGGTGCCGCTGATATCCTACCATCATTAAGATCGATCTCCACACTACCACCTTCTCCACCTGTAGTTTCGGTTATGATTGTGTTTGTTCGAGAGTTTAATGGTATATTAGGGTCTTGCACGGTTACAGTATCTGTCTCTGATAATGTAGCGCCGTCTCCACCCTCTGCACTAGCTTCTCCTAGATCAGTTTTTGCCTGACCTGCGGTCGTATAAGTACATACATCTGGAAGTCCTGGGAGACTTGGTGCGGTTATTGCCTGTCTGATGGCAGCTGAATTTGCTGATTTGATAGGGTTTACATTTAGATTTAAGCAGTCTGAAAATTCATCAAAAACATAAATCTGCCGCCCATTGATGATTGAATCAAACATACCAGTCAAAAAACGATCCAAAAAACTAGTAACGAGTTTGGATACGTCTAGAAACACAGCTGTTTGTTCACCTTTAGCTTTGTCAAACATTGAAATATAAGTCGCCTGCATCATCCCGGTAATCTCTTTTGATGATTTGGTTATCTTATTTTTAATCGCGCCATTAACATTATCTAAAAATCCAGGTGGAGATACATTGTTAA
>Ga0066639_10004274_pt1 | contig 12215 bp, 14 predicted proteins | sample CryGeyCG2114_010_2_FD_59504 | JGI IMG/M metagenome (GOLD analysis project Ga0066639, IMG submission 59504) | Groundwater microbial communities from aquifer - Crystal Geyser CG10_big_fil_rev_8/21/14_0.10 | ecosystem: Environmental > Aquatic > Deep subsurface > Groundwater | place: USA: Utah...
CGAAAAAAAGAGGCCAATGGCTTATGAGAATCTTCTTTTGTTTAAAGATATAATTAAGCATGGTGGAACAGCTTCTTTATGTTTAGCATTTGATCAAAAGAAAGGTTTTGTTATGCGTAAATATGTTGATCAGACCAGAGAGTTTAATAAAAAGATTGAAGAATACAAGGAACAAATTGGAAGAGAACCAGATGAGTCCGCTAGAAAAACTTTAAAGGATAAAGCCCTGGATAGAGTAAGATCCTTAAGAGCAGGACTTCATCAAGAATATCTAATTTCAGGTTATATCCATTCAGAACTAGGATATATTAAAGATGATGGAAAAACTCCTAATGTCTTGGTAAGAAACAAAGATGCTGACAAAAACCCTGGTGTCATGAGAGTTTATGATAACCTTAATGATGGAAGTCTTGTTGTTGAATACATTCCTGGAAAAACCTTGCTAGCCTGGCTTGAGGATCTAAGAAAAGATGTATCTCAGGAGGAGATTGCAAGAAGAAAGATTCAGGAGGGGAAGAGTATCCCTCAGATAATGGAAGAATTCTTTAAAGAAGGAAAAATCCCTTCCAAAGGAAAAATCAAGAACATCTCTCTTGGATTAGCTAAAATTCTTGAGGAGATACATGCTAAACAGATAACTCATGGAGATTATAAGCTTGGAAATGTCATGATATCCGGAGATAATCTTACTGTTATTGATTTTGGAGAAGCTTTCTTATCCTATAATTCAAGAAAGAAAAAGCAGCCGTCATTCTCTCAACAGATATCAGGCAGTGAATGCTTTTATGCAGCTAAAAGTGGTTTTTATTACATAACTCCTAAGGCAGATGTTCATTCACTTAATATAATGGTATATCAGCTAATGACTTCAGTATATGATGTTTTAGGAATTGAAAACACAATATTGCATCTAGAGGATATTAAAAACAAAGATATGAAACATTTATCTTATAATGAAAAGGTTGAGATGGCTCAAAAATATATCTTGAAGAATGGAGCTATAATCCCTCCTGGAGAGCTTAATCCAGATATGCCTATAAATGCCTCTAAATTCATCAAAAATAATTTTAAGATACTTCCAAAAGATAGACTTAGCTCTTCTGAGTATCATAAGGGATTAAAAGAAGTTATGAATGCGCAAGGATATATGGATGATTTTGGAGCATTTAAACTGTATTTCCAGCCTGAAGAGATGTTCATGTTCCCTAAATTATTTGAGATATCTCAAAGTCAGATGAAGGCATATAGAAAGAAATTTATAAAAGGAGATGAAATTGAGATAGTTAGCTCTGGAGATCTTAGTGCAGTAAAATCAGATATAGATTCAGACACTAAAGTAAAAACTGTCGTGAAGTGAGGTCATAATAGTAATTATAGTCACTCTGGAAGTCCAGCAGGTCTTGTGTGGAGCAATCCAAGGTATTTTTTAAATTCAACTGCATTTGGGGCTCTGCCTTCTCCGATCATAATCCAGACCATATTATCAATCTTAACTCTTTCCCCTGATTCTAAAGATTCTTTAAGTTTAGGATTTTGATAAACTTCAAAATGCCCTTCACTTCCAAGCTGGATAGCATACCTCATAAGCATACTTGAACATGCTTTAAGAGCTCTTCCAAGATATTGAAGGTTGCTTTCCTCTTGATTTAAATCCTCTCCTTCCCTCTCTTCTTTAGGTATCTCAGGACCATAACCTCTCTCTATCTTATCCTGACATAAATCTTGCATTTTTAAAACAATATCATCCATCTGTTCAATAGTTGCATTACCTTCTAAATTATTAATAGTAACAGTAATATCGCTAGAAACTTCTTTTCTTAAAAATGATAATATATCTCCTATATTTCTTGAATCATAAACCTTCTTTAATAACCCTTCATAAATTTCATAATCCATTAACAACTCCCCCAGACCTAAGCTAATCATTTTTCATTTATAAACCTTTCTCTGACCTATATACTGATTTGAGCAAAAACCGTTATCTTTATAAACCGCCTCTTTTTCCTTTCATTAGAAGATGGCAGTAAAAGGAAAGAAATCATGGATTGAGGTCGTAGCTTTAAATCCGTTTAATGAGCAGTTTATAGGGGAAACCTCAGTAATCAATCCAGAGGATTCTTTTGGAAGAAGACTTAATCTTAGTATGATGAACTTAACTAATGATCCGAAGAAGCAGAATATAAAAATAAAATTTGAAATAACCAAAAAGCAAGGCAAAGGGGTTGGAGCAGAGGTTGTCGGGTATAATATGGTTGCATCTTCTATCAGGAGACTGGTTAGAAGAAACATAAATAGGATTGATGCTTCTTATACACTAAGAACAAAAGATAATAAGAAAATTCAGATAAAGCCATTTATCCTAACAAAAGGGATTGCAAAAGGCTCTGTTCTAAAAGCGCTTAGGGCTGCAACAAAGAAGTTTACTGAAGGTTATGTCAAAGAATCAAGTTATGAAAAGATTTCTGGAGATATTCTGCATCACAAGCTTCAAAATGAATTAAGGGACATCTTAAGAAAGATATATCCAGTTAGGATTTGCGAGATAAGATCATTTGAATTAAGAAAAGACAAGATAAAAAGTACTGCTGTTGAGGAAGAGTCTGCAGAAGAATCCGCAGAGGAGCAGCCTGAAGAAACCTCAGAGGCATCAAATGAAGAACCGGAAGAAGTTTCTGAAGAAGCTGAAGGCTCAGAAAAACCAGAAGAATCAGAAGTTTCTGAAGAAAGAAAAAAGTAGGTGATGATATAATGCCAAAGCCCGTTATTGATTACAAGAAATGCACAGGATGTTTTACATGCGTTGATGTCTGCCCAATGCAGGTTTTTGAAAAAGGAGAGAAAGACGGAAAGAAAACAGCAATCGTAGCAAAGCCAGACGAATGCATCGGCTGCAAAGCATGCGAAGTTCAGTGCCCAGTTGAAGCGATTAAGGTTAAGGATTAGAACCCCAAGAACAATAATAATCTTCTTAAATATTTTTTTGTTCTAAGAACCCAATAATTATAAATACTAAATGCAATAAATATAAACGAAAAACTAATGGCTAAAAATCTCCACGTTAACAAATTTGGATTAGCAACAAATAACGAAAATATTATTCCAATGGAAATAATTAAAACAATGTTTAAAATAGTTTTCCAATATTCAACCTGCAAATCAAGTTTTCTTAAAATTATTTCATCTTCTCCCATTTTAAATACCCTTTAACTCAACTAAATGACATTCACTTCTTTTATGATAGCAACTTATGTGGATATATAAAATTTTTGCTAGGAAAACCACAACCTTTATATATATTACTTATATTATATATTATTATAATAGTAATATTAATAATAGTAAATTATATAAAAATGGTAACACTTTACAACCCAGACAACATGAGAAAAGAAAGAATAGAACAAGCAGAATCAATACTAAAATCCTTGCCGTTCAAGTACTGCTTCATCACAGGTTCTTTCTTGTTCAAGGAAAAATACAAAGACATAGACCTGTTCATAATCACAAGAAGCAAGAAGGAAATCAATCCAGCAAAGATAAACAAAAAGCTAAAGATAACAATCATCGACTTCAACGACCTATATTCATTATTCTATCACTCAGTCTCAAAAAGCTGCGTTGCAAAGAACATCTTGCCAAAAAGAGAATTAAAGGCAACACTAGCAGATTACTGGGGCATAATAAACGAAGCAGTTCCAACAATCCTGAACCAAAAGGACAGGTTTCACAAAGATATAAGATATCTGATCCTATACACAGAGTATTTCAGAAGCAGTCAAATCTTAGATACCCACGAACTAAATAAAAAGATAAGCGAATTCAAAAACAACAGCCAGATCCTAGACTACATATCCAAAAACACGCCTGAGATAATAACCAAAAATGCCAACATAAGTTACATAAAGAGATTCTTCTATACTCAGGCAGGATTCTATAAAGATAGTTCATACAAAGCGCAAAGATTATTATATGAGTTAACTCATAGCATAATAAATGGTTAGTCCAAACGATTTCAAAGAAAACATTAAAAAACATCTCTCGCAGGAGTTCTCACTGGAATTCTTAGGAGACGATTTTGATAAGATAGTATCATTCATATCAGACACCCAGGCAGAGAAGATTTACAGTTGGATAACTCAAATCCTAAACAAGAATATCCAGCCAATAGTAATCGGCTCTAAGAAGCAGTACAAAGACTGGAGAGTCTATGAATTATTATTCTTCAGAAAAGAACTGAACATCAGCAACACAGAATATAGGATATTTTTTATAAAAGTAAAGAATTCCTTTTATATTGAATTCCATTTAGGAAAGCATGATTATTATGATAAGCTAAGGAAAAAATTAGATCTGACAAAGAGGAACTACTGAAATGTTACTAGCAGACGTCCACGCACATTTAGACATGATGAAAGACCTAGATAATGTAATCAACAGAGCAAAAAAAGCAGGAGTCAAGGCAATCATCACAAACGGAGTTAATCCAGAAGCAAACAGAGAATCATTAGAGTTAGCAAAGAAATATCCGGATATTGTAAAAGCAGCAATGGGGATTTATCCTCCTGATGCATTAGGAAGGGAAACAAACCAAAATAATTTCTTTGATTTTGACAAAGAGATAGAGTTCATAAAGAAGAACAAGGACAAGATCATTGCAATCGGCGAGATGGGCTTAGATTACAAAAACGGAAGAGACAAATCCCTCCAAAAAGACATCTTCACAAAACTAGTAAACTTAGCAAGAGAAATAGACAAGCCGTTAATCGTCCACTCACGCTCAGCAGAGGCAGACGTAGTTGAACTATTAGAAGCAGCAAATTACAAAAAGATTGTAATGCACTGCTTCCACGGAAAGTCAAAGCTGGTGGACAGGATCATAGCCAACGATTGGTATTTCTCAATACCCTGCAATGTAGTCAGAACCCCTCAAATCCAGAACATAGTCCAGAAAGCGCCTCTCAACCGCCTGCTGACAGAAACAGATGCACCTTTCTTAAGTCCTTTTCCAGGCAAGCAAAACGAGCCTGCATTCATGATAGAATCAATAAAAAAGATAGCTGAAATAAAGCAGTTAGACGCAGAAGAAACAGCAAATATCATATTCATGAATTATAAAAAATTGTTTGAATAGAAACATTTAAATATCTAAACATATTACACGTAATAAACGTAATATACTGGAGGTCAAAATGGTAAGCATAACATTATCAGTACCAGAAGAGATGAAAAAAGAGATGGATCAATTCCAAGAGCTGAACTGGAGCGCTGTAGCAAGAAGCGCAATAAAAAAGAAATTAATAATGTTAAGAGAGTTCAAAGAGTTTACAAAAGACAGCACTTTCACAGAAGAAGATGCATTAAGGTTAGGAAGAGAACTGAAAAAAAATCTCGCTAAAAGATATAATTAAGATGGAGTTGGTCTTAGATTCAAATATTTTATTTGCTGCACTCATCAAGGATAGTCTTACCTGCGAATTGTTATTTGAAAATGGCTTAAAATTATATGCTCCAGATTTTATGATGGATGAATTAAGAAAATATGAAGAACTAATCTTGCGTAAGACTCATAGATCAGAAGGAGAACATATCAAGATTTTGCATTCTCTAAAAGATGTTATTATCACAATGCCCAAAGAAGAATTCTCTGAATTTCTTGAAGAAGCAAAGATGATATCTCCTGATAGATTTGATTTTATGTTCTTTGCACTAGCACTTAAATTAAAATGCGGAATTTGGTCAAATGATAAAAAACTAAAAGAGCAAAACAAAGTAAATATTTATTCTACAAAAGACATAATTGAGTTATTATAAGAGATTGTTTGATTAACCCATACTTCTATTTACATCTATTTAAATCTATACACATACAGATAAATAGAAACCTTTATATATAAGTCTAACCAAAAAACAATAAAAAAACAAAAATGCCAAAGAAAAAGGTAACTTTAAGTATAGATTCTAAAGTTTATGATAAATACAAGGACCATTGTGAAAAGAATGCAATCATGTTGTCAAAGAAAGTAGAGTTGTTCATGGATGATGAACTAAAGAAAAAAGAGGTAAAAGACTGATGCCAAGCCCATTATTAATAGCATTCCCTCTCGGATTAGCAGCATTTGCATTAATAATCCCATTTATAATAATCTACCTGAGAAAGCCAAAGCCTACAGAAAAGACAATTCCTTCATTGATGTTTTTGATGAAAAATGAGCAAAAGGAAAAAAAATTCTCATTCTTAAGAAGATTAATCCAGAATCTTATTTTTTATCTGCAATTACTGATTCTTCTCTCGCTTGCATTTGCAGTCTCAGAGCCATTCATGAAACTTATGATGGACACTTCTGCAAAGAACACAGTCATAGTGATAGACGGTAGCGCAAGCATGGCTGCAAAAGACGGATTTTCAACACGATTTGAAAATGCAGTTTCAAAGGCAAAATCAGAAGCATCTGGGAAAACTTCTGTGATACTCGCTTTAGATCAGCCAACTATAGTTCTTGATAAAGGATGGAAATCAGAAGCATCGTCTATATTATCTTCTTTGCAGCCTTATGACACATCAACAAATATCGAAGGCGCAATGTATGAAGCAGAAAACCTGCTTAAAGAAGAAACTGGAAAAATAATCATAATCAGTGATTTCATAACAGACAAGGAAACAGATCAGCCATTAAAAGCAAGAAGAATCCTCTCCTCAAAAGAAAACTCAATAAAGTTCATCAAAGTAGGGGATAGAGTAACTAATATAGGAATCGTTGACCTTGAGCTTTTAAGAAGTACTTTTAGGGTTTACATAAAGAATTTTAATCCAGACCAGGAGAAAGTCACCATTAGGCACATAAAAGATGGAAGCACATTAGAGCAAAAAGAGCTGACAATCTATCCAAATTCAATAGAGATAACAGAATTCCCGATGGCAGAAGGCCAGAGCACAGTTGAGCTTGATATAAAGGACAGTTTTGATCCTGACAACAAAGTTTACATAAGTGCGCCTGAACAAAAGAATCTAAAAGTATTATTCCTTTCAAACAAGGACCGGACATATCTTATGGATGCTATAAGGTCACTGAGAGGAGTAGATCTCGAGATAAGAAAACCCCCTATAGTCAAAGCATATGAGCTTGACCATGACATAATCGTCATCTCTGATGTAACTGAATCTATACTTCCTGCTGATGTAAAAGATATAGCTGACTATATCGGGAAAGGTCATGCATTGATAATTGCTGCGCATGACAAACTGCCAAGCCTTGGCTTGGAACAGTTAAATCCTGTTAATCTTGGGCCCCCAGTTACAAAGAATGTAGGGGTAAAGGTAGAGATAATCAATGAGTTCACAAAAGATATTGACTTGAATACAACAAGAAGATATCTCAGGGCCAATGCAAAGAACAGCACAATTGCAGTTGCATCAACAATGGATGACAGCCCTTTAATCGCTTATATGCCTTACGGAGAAGGCAAGACATTTTATTATGGTATCTTTGATGATTACTCTGAATTCAAGAAGACAATGGGATACCCAGTTTTCTGGAATAAAGTTATAAGCTTCCTCATTGAATCAGAGAATATTAATGAATATAACTTTAAGGTAGGGGATATTGGGGCGCAGGGAATAAGAAAATCAGGATTCTATGAGCGTGAAGGAAAGAAAATTGCAGTAAATCTCCTGAATGAAAAAGAGTCTGACATCAACCGCGATTCAGAATCTCTTGAGGACGAGATAAAGTTCATAGAAAACTCAACAAAGAGGCTCTCTGACTTTAAGCTTGCAGTCCCTTTGATGGTGTTTGCTCTAATACTCATGCTGCTAGAGCTGATTTATGTAAAAAGGAGGGGTGACTTATGAACCTGACAGGCATAGCAGACAGTGCAAAAGAAGCAGCAGGCAGCATTAATCTGGATGGAGCCGCTGGATGGTTCTCAGGTATCACAGACAATCTTAATTTCAGTATGCCTAATATGGGCTCATTTGCATTTGACAGAACCTGGGTTCTGCTTTTATTTATTCCCTTGTTCATATTTCTGATATGGATAATCAGAAAGACCTTTGTAGACTTCAAGATAAAAGATGCAAGAGAAGAACACATAAAAACAAAAAAAGGGACAAGAAATTCTGTTATACTTTTAAGAAGCATAGTTGTATTGCTTCTGCTTATTGCAATAGCCTCCCCTCACACTGCGGAAACAATGGAAATACCTGGGGACTATTCACTTACAATCCTCGCAGACAGCTCAGAGTCAATGAAATTATTCAAAGATAGCCTTGCAGAGGATCTGAAAGATAAGATAGGTGGCAGCCTTCCAACTACTGTACGGTATATTGCATACGGCAATGAATCAGCAATTGGTAATGCTCTTCTTAATAATATGCAGGGAAATGATAATATTATAGTAATAACTGACGGAAATGCAAATAAAGGAAAAGATCTAGGAGATGTGCTTCTTCTTGCATCATCGCTAAACTCAACAGTCAATGCACTTGATCTTGAAGCTGAGAAAGATGACACTTCAATAACTGTCTCAGGCTATCCTGAGATAATATTTGGAAATGACTACACTTATTATATTGATGTAATCCAGGTTGGAGAAGAAAAGCCTTACAAGCTTGAGCTTTATCTTGATGGAGAGATGATATATTCTAACACAGGCGCTGGCTCAAGAGCATTTGTATATACTCCTGAAAAATGGCTTCTTGAGGGATACCACAGGGTAATCGGAAAACTGATAATAAACGACGAGGACGATTATTTCACTGAAAATAACATCTACTATAAGTCAATCCATACATATCCGAAGCCAGAGATACTATTTATCTCGCAGCGCGACCCAAGGATTGAGCGCGCCTTGGAGCGTGTGTATACATATACTCTGAGAAACTCAATACCTATTAATATAAAGGACTATCCTGTTGTTATCCTTGATGATCTTCCTGCTTCAGAGATTAATCCTCATGTCGACCGCTTGATAAACTATGTTAGTGAAGGCAACGGCCTTGTAGTCTTAGGCGGGACTAACTCTTTTGATTATGGCGGATACAAAGATTCATTATTTGAGGCTATTCTTCCAGCAGTGGTTGGAATTGCCGGAAAACAAAAAGAGGAATCAGATGTTAATGTAGTGATTGTAATTGATATATCAGGAACAACTACATTTTCATCAGGCTCCTCAGATACAAAAATAAGTGTCCAGAAAGCATATGCTCTTGACATTCTTGAAGGCCTTGGCCAGGATGTCTGGGTAGGAGCAGTTGCTTTTGATACAAGCGGATATTATGTTACAAACCGGCTGCTTCCAAAGAAAGAACAGCTAACTTTAGTGGATACAATCACAAATATCAAAGCAGATGAAAACGCAGGAACGTATATTTATTCAGGGCTTGATAAAGCAGACTGGCTCCTCTCAAAAGCAAAAGGCAGCAAGAATGTAATTTTGATCTCAGACGGAATAACTCAACTGCCGCAGGATGCTTATCAAAAAGCAGCAACAATGGCTGCAAAAGGAGTAAAAGTATATACTCTTGGTGTTGGGAGCGAACAATACGGAACAAGCGATCGTGGAATTAATGAAGGTTTCATGAAAGAACTTGCTCGCAGAGGAAAAGGAAGCTACTTCAAGGCATCTCAGAAAAGCAGGCTGTTATTATTATTTGAGGATACAAAGAAAGATGACCAGGATTTACCTGATGCAAACGAGCTTATGCTTGTTGACGCTAACCACTGGATTACAGAAGATCTTGATATATCAGCAAGAATCTCTGGCTTCAACCAGGTTGCCCCTAAATCATCAGCTAGAACCTTGATAACCACAGGGGAGACAAGGCCGATTCTAACGACATGGCGCTTTGGCCTTGGTCGCGTAGCAGTTCTCTCAACAGATACAGAGATGTGGGCTGGAGAGCTTCTTAGTGGAAAGAACTCAGAGCTCATAACCAGAACAGTTAATTGGGCAATATGGGACCCTGATAAGACAAAAGACTTTTATGTAAAAACTTTTGATACAAATCTTGGCTCAACAGGAGAAATCTTAGCCTATTCAAAGAAAAGTTTCCCAAAATCAGAAAATTTACAGTTTTCAAAGATAGGGGATAATGCTTACAAGTCAGTATTTACTCCGACAGACATAGGATTTTATAATGTGTTTGACACCAGCATAGCAGTAAATACCTACAGGGAGTTTCAAAGCATAGGCTTAAATCCTGAACTTAGGTCACTAGTAAGCATGACTGGCGGAAAAATGTTCTCATTAAATGAGACAGAAGAACTTGTAAAGTTTGTGAAAGAAACATCAAAAAGAACAAAATCAGAAGTTAAATATTACAGATGGCCTGTAATACTTGCTGCAATAGTAATTTTCCTTATTGAGATACTGATAAGAAGGATAAAAGAGAATAGAGGTATGTAAGAGGTGAGATTATATGGGATACATGAAAAGTAAAACAAGCCTTACGCTGCTGCTTTTGATAGCGTTGACTTTAGTTGCATTTACAGGATTTGCAACATATTATCAGGCAACATTCTATAATCTCTCAAAAGATTATGAAGAGAAAGTTGGGAAGATAGATGAGCTTGCTGAGACTCTTGATGTTGAGAAGACAAAGCTTAATCAGACCTCTTACCAACTCGAGATCAAAGCAGAGCGCGAGAAAGACCTCAGCGCAAAGTATGATACTCTGAGGGGCGTCAATGACCAGCTCCAAAAAGATAAGACCTTGCTTCAGAGTGAGCTATCAACAACTAAATCAAGCCTTGCAGAGGCAGAAGTAAATCTTGCTGCAAAAGAAGCAGCACTAGCTGAAGCAGAGCAGACAATTGCCACAAAAGAATCCCAGATCGATAATCTTGAAGAGGAGATAGACGAGCTTAATGCAGAGATCAATTCACTATGCGCATGCGCTCCATAATGAGGTAAGACTAAATGAAGAAAGAATTTAACAAAATCCTGGATGAGATTAAGTTCAGTTTTGGAACACTGGTGACTATCTCTAATTTTTTGACAGCGATAGTTATTTTCTTGTCAGTCTATTTTGTGCTGTCTTTTTTTAGATTCTATCCTTTGATCGCATTATTACCTGCCCTGGCTTTCTTTTTTGTTGAAACAGAATCAATGCTCAAAAAAAGGAACCGATACTATCGTCAGATAGAGGCGCAATATCCTGAGCTGAACGAAAAAATAAGGACAGCTGCAGATAACCTTGACAGGGAGAGCAGGATGGTTGAGGAGCTGCAGAAAGAAGTTGCTTTTGGGATAAGAAAAGTAAGGATGTCTTCTTTTGTGAGCACTAAAAAGACATCCCGAAAGATACTGGCTACAATCTTATTATGTTTCCTTATCCTTTTGATATCTGTGACAAACATAGGGGTTGATATAAAGCCAATATTCAAGGACAATTATCCTTTTTTTGTAAATCTTTTTGCAGGTAACAAAAGCGGTGATGTACATGGCGAGTCATTCTCTGCAGGAGGTGGAGCATCTGAGGATATTCTTGGGGATGATTCAGTAGCAAAACTAAGTTCAGATAAGGAGACATTTAAGCTCAGCCCAGCAGGATACGAACTCAGCATAACTGATATAAGGGCGCCTGAGAAGCGCGAGTTTAAGGAAGCATTCCCTAGAGAAATATACGGAGAAGGAGCAGAAACTTACGAAGAGCAGATTTTGACAAAAGAAGAATATGAAATCGCAAAAGATTATTTTTTAAAGATTACAAAATAAGATTCATAAGAATTTAAAAAAATAAAAAGAGGAGGAAAATAAAATGAAAACATATAAAGCAACATTTGATGCATTGTTTAAGGAGGTGAGCAAGGTTGTTGTCGGACAGTATGATATGCTGGAGCAGACAATGGTAGCTATACTTTGTGACGCAAACGCATTGCTGGAAGGCTATCCTGGGCTTGCTAAGACACTGGCAGTACGGGCAATGTCTGACCTGATGGACCTAAAGTTTAGTAGAATACAGAACACGCCTGACTTAATGCCCTCTGATGTTACAGGAACGTATATCATAGAGGATCATGGTGGGAAGCGTGAGTTCAAATTTCAGCCAGGGCCTGTTTTCGCAAACATTGTTCTTGCAGATGAGATCAACAGAGCGACTCCAAAAACGCAGTCTGCTTTACTAGAAGCAATGCAGGAGAAGCAGGTTACAGTAGGAAACACCACTTTTAAGCTGGATCTTCCTTTTTTTGTTCTTGCAACACAGAACCCTATTG
>Ga0066639_10004276_pt1 | contig 12210 bp, 9 predicted proteins | sample CryGeyCG2114_010_2_FD_59504 | JGI IMG/M metagenome (GOLD analysis project Ga0066639, IMG submission 59504) | Groundwater microbial communities from aquifer - Crystal Geyser CG10_big_fil_rev_8/21/14_0.10 | ecosystem: Environmental > Aquatic > Deep subsurface > Groundwater | place: USA: Utah...
CGAGGCGCTTTGCGCCGAAGCTAATTCTTACGATTTCACAAAAAGTGAAAATTGGCGGAGGGGGCGAGATTCGAACTCGCGAAGGGATTTCTCCCTTAGCACGTTAGCACCGTGCAGCACTAGACCAACTATGCGACCCCTCCTTATGTAATTTAGTCTATCCTCTAAAATTCCTTTCGTCAATCTCGTTTTAATGGAAATTTACGCTTTTTTATGTTATCCTGAATCAGATTTTGAAAACATACTGGACAGTTGCTTTCTACAAACTACCAACTACAAACTATCAACTGCTACGTACTGAAATGTCCCCATAGCTCCCTCCTTCGCCCTCATTTATATTCGGGCTTCGGACGGGCGAGAGTGCTTATTTCAAAATAATGCTCGCCCATCGAAGCTCTGATGTAAATCAGAGCGTAGTTGGGTCCCCATAGCTTAACGGATAGAGTAGAGGCCTGCGGCGCCTCTGATGGAGGTTCGATTCCTCCTGGGGACACCATCCTTCGCCAAGGCTTCGGAGTGGCAAGCCAAACCGTAAATGCCTTATATTATTAAATTAGGTCCTTCCGTAGTTTTAACGAAGGAGGACTCCTGGGGACACCCATCTTCTTGTAACTCGTAACTTGGAACTTGGAACACAAATATTTTAAAAAGTTTCATGTTTCAAGTTTCATGTTTCATGGACCTTTTTTCTCCAATCTCCGAAATTCCCCGCATTGGCCCGGTTTACCAGAAACGGCTCAAAAAACTGGGCATTAAAAAGGTGCGTGACCTGTTTTTCCATTTTCCTCATCGCTATGAGGATTTTTCTCATATCACCCCAATTGCCGAAGCTGGCGTTGGAAAGAACGTCTGTATCCAAGGGAAAATTCTGGAAATCGAAAACTTGCGCACTTTCAAAAAACGGATGTTCCTTACCCGGGTAATTGTCAGTGATAAAAGCGGCGCCATAAAAGTTACTTGGTTCCGCCAGCCTTATCTGACAAAAACCCTTAAAAAAGATGATAATGTCTGTCTGGTCGGCCGAATAGTAACAGGCAAAAGCGAAACTTATTTGGCCAACCCCTCATACGAAAAACTGCCGCCAGGAGATTTAGAAAATCTGAAAAACGATTTAATCCATACCGGCCGTTTAGTGCCGATTTATCCGGAAACAGCTCGGCTCTCCTCGCGTTGGCTGCGCGCAGTGATTAAATTTCTCTTGACTAACTTCAGCCGCCAGCTACCGGAAACCATTCCGCAAAAAATCCTTGAGGAAAATCAATTCCTAGGGATAAAAACCGCGATTTGGCAAATCCATTTTCCTGATTCTCTTGATTTAGCCAAGCAGGCAGAAAAACGCTTTTCTTTTGAAGAGCTGTTCCACATTTCCCTTTTGGTCTTGCGAGAGAGAAGAAAATTAAACCGGGAAAAAGCAATCCCGATTCCCATCAGTTTAGGGGTTATTCAAAATTTTGTCCGTTCTCTGCCCTTTAAGCTCACTGACGCACAAAGGAAAGCCGCCTGGATAATCCTGAAAAATCTGGAAAAACCGCGGCCAATGAACCGTTTGCTTCAGGGAGACGTCGGCTCTGGAAAAACCGTGGTAGCAATGATGGCCGCCTTAAACGTTGCAAAAGCGAAATATCAGACCGGCTTTATGGCGCCTACGGAAATTCTCGCCAAACAGCATTTCCAGCAAATAGCCAAATTTCTTAAAGATTTTAACCTGAACATCGGTTTATTAACCGGCAAAGAAGATCGTTTTTATTCGAAAAAGCTAAAAAATCAGGCAATTGAAATCTCCCGCAAAAAATTGCTGGAAAAAGCCAAGCAGGGAGAGCTGGATATCCTTATCGGCACCCACGCCTTGATCCAAAAAGAAGTAAAATTCGGCCGTTTGGGCTTGGTGGTTTTAGACGAACAGCACCGCTTCGGCGTTGATCAGCGGGCGCGGCTTTGCCAGGCGCCTTCGGAAAAAACCGGCAAAAAACTGATTCCGCATTTGCTCTCGATGACCGCCACGCCTATCCCCCGCACTCTGGCTTTAACTATTTACGGCGACCTGGATCTTTCTCTAATTGACCAGATGCCCAAAGGCCGGAAAAAAATCATTACCGAAATCGTGGCGCCCGATAAAAGGGAAAAAGTTTACCAGTTCATCCGCAAAGAAGTGAAAAAGGACCGCAAAATTTTTGTCATTTGCCCGCGCATTGAACCGGATAAAAACAAAGAAGCAAATAAAGAACTAATTGCCTCTAACGGCTTTAACAACAACGGGTCAGAAACAATAAACGAAGGAATCCTGCCCTGGTCAGAAGCCAAGGCGGTTAAAGAGGAATACGAGAAGCTCTCTAAAAAAATTTTTCCTGATTTAAAAGTCGGCATGCTCCACGGAAAAATGGGTATTCAGGAGAAAGAGAGAGTGATGCGGGATTTCCGCGGAACAAAAATTGATATTCTTGTTTCCACTTCAGTGGTAGAGGTCGGCATTGATATCCCCAATGCCACCGTAATGATGATTGAAGGCACGGAAAGATTCGGCCTGGCCCAGCTCCATCAATTCCGCGGCCGCGTTGGCCGTTCAAAATACCAGTCTTATTGTTTTTTGCTGACCGAATCGTCAAGCCAAAAAACCAAGCGCCGGCTAAGAGCAATAATGACCTGCGACAGCGGCTTTAAGCTGGCAGAAAAAGATTTGGAACTGCGCGGTCCAGGCGATTTCTTCGGCGAGCGGCAATGGGGCATTCCGGATTTTGCCATGGCGGCTCTAAAAGACATCTCGCTGGTGGAAAAAGTCCGCCAGACCGCCAATGACTTATTGGACGAAGATCCGGAATTAAAAAAATATCCTGAGCTTAGTCGAAGGATCGAAGAATTCCGAGAAACTGTCCACCTCGAATAGAGTCTTCATTTTCTCACCTTTTCTGTCGGCCAAAAACCAAGATAGCGGCCTAAAAGCCAATGCGCCTGGGCGTCTAAAGCCGGAAGAGCGGAAAAAAATATCATTACCAAAGGAATCAAAAACCATTCGGCGACTAAAAACAGGGTTTTAAAGCGGCCGTATTGCGGCGGCTTGGGCGGCAAAATAAGCATGCTGAAATAGGCAGAGCTGATAATTCCGATATTGGAAGCCGTGGAAACCCAACTGACTGCCCGAGGCAGATTATAGGAAATCATCGTTTGGGAAAATTTCGGGCCTCCCAATATCAGCGGCAGCCAGCCCAAAAAGAAAATCATCAGCGGCGCGGTCGCCCAGGCCCAATGGCCTTCAAGCATCTCAAGTCCCAAAGAAAGTTTTTTCGAAAGAGGGATTTTTTTATTTTTTAAAAAGCCGAAGAGAAAATAGGCAATATCGCCGGCTCCGTAAGCCCAGCGCCGTTGCTGTTTGTAAATATTCATCATTGTCCGCCAAAAACTCTTTGCCACATTGGCGTCCATCGAAACCGGATAAAAAAGCGGCTCCACCCGGTAATCGCCGTCATACTTCAAAAAACACTGCCAAAAAATCCGCGAATCATCGGAAACTACCCGGGTGTTCTTAAAACCAACATCAGCCAGGGCCTTAAAGCTCATTGAATGCGAAGAGAAAGTAATTAGCTTTTCCGGCCTTTCCTGGTTCATTATTTGCCAAAAGCCGGAAGAAAAAGAAAAGACCCGGGAAATCGCCGGCACTTTCCAGATATTATTGGTATAAATCGGAATCGGCTGGAAGCTGGTACGCATTGGCTTTTTGGCGCTAAGATAATGCCAGGTTAAACAGCTGAAATATTTTGGGAAAACAACCGTATCAACGTCAAAAGGAGAAACAATAATGTTTTTATAGGGAATTTTTAAGCGATCAATAGTTTCTTTTTTTGCCTGTTTTATCGCCCAGGTTTCATTCGAGCCCTTGCCGGCAATCTCGTGTTCGAGATCGAGCGGATGCCAGGTAACAAGAAAACGAAAAAACTTATTACCGAACTCTTTTTCTATTTTTTTAGCCGTTTCCGCGGTTTCGTTTTTAACCCGCTCTTCACCGGCCAAAACCACAATCATTTTATCCTTAGGATAGTCTGACCCAGATAAGCTCCTAAAGCTATCGCGGACAACCTCAAACGGCTCTTTGTACATCGGCAGAACAATCAAATGGTAAATCTCTTTCCAGCTTTTTATTGGCAAGGAATACCGATCCAATTGCGCCAGCGCCTCAAGCCAATCTTTTTTTTCTGCCTGGCGCATCCGTCGATAGCCGGCCGCAAGATGAAAAGAAAAATAAATCAGGCGGAAAAACCAGAAAATGACAAAAAAGATAATAAAAAAAGCAATGTAAACCGGAGCAAGCCAGGAAAGAATAACTGCAAAAAAGAGTGTGCCAAAAGACAATAGGCCGGGCAGCATTTCCAAAAAACGGAAAAGCGCCCTTTCTTTCGGGTTTTTCAAATCAGAGGCACGGCTAATTTTTAAGTAATAAGCATTAGTCATGAAATTGTGACGCCAATGGGAATTGAGCCCATCTTTCCCTGTCCCCTTAAGCATTAACGCCAAGGAAATCGAACCCGTGTTGACCTTTTAGAAATTTCCTTTGACTACTGCGAGGGAAAAAATCGACCTTCATTCGCTCTGCGATGTTTCACTTTTAACTACCTTGCCGTATTAATCCTTCAATCCAACCTTTAATTTGTTGAAATTGTTGCCGATTGTTAATAGTTAATTTAAGTGTTCCGTAAGGAAGTGAGTTTTTTGGGCGCTTTCCTTGACTTGATTTACTTATTTGACGACTGATTTGAAAACGTTCTTTTGAAATACTGGTAACTTTGGCCCAAAAATTAATTACTTTTCTTCCGCTAATATTGGGATGAATACGGATATCTACATAAAATTTCTCTTCAGAAACTTTAATAATTTCTCGCAAAAATCGGAGAAATAACCTAACTATCTGCGGATCGGAATTCACAAAACAAATCCCATGGTTTGGATCTCGGTCTTCTTTTTTATATCCCTCTCCCCAATAAAGAGCAGTACCAATTAAAAGTAATTCGTATTTTGATAAAGGATGGACTTGAAAAACAGCTTCTTTTCTTATTCTCTGGTTTTCTTTCCTAACCATTTCGGCTTTAAGGTTATTATATTTGGTCAATATCTCTTTATCCTGTCTATTTTTCTTCTCTAAGATTTTTTGAGCAAATAAAGGTAGTTTTAAATTTTTACACCATTGACTAATCGAGCTTTTAGAAACACCTGCAATTTTCGCGATCTCCCTATAACTTTTCCCTTTCTTTCTTAATTTAATTGCTTCTTGATATTTAGGATGCATAGCAGCGCATATGGGAGTCGAACCCATGTTACTACATTGAAAGCGTAGTGTCCTAACCGCTAGACGAATGCGCCGGATCATAATTATTTTGACGAAAAATTTGAAAAAAAGCAAATTTTTTGAAAGAATATAACTATGAAACCTCTTATAATTTTAGCTATTGAAACTTCTTGCGATGACACGGGTATCGCCATTGTCGAAACTCAAAAAAACGAGCCGCATTTTCGGGTTTTGGCGAATGTAATTTCTTCGCAAGTAAAGGTGCACCAAAAATGGGGAGGGATATACCCCACCTTGGCAAAAAGAGAGCATCAAAAGAATCTTGTCCCGGTATTAAAACAAGCATTAAAAGAAGCAAAGCTTCTCATAAGTTTCAAATCTCGAGTTCCAAATTCCAAACAAATCCAAAATTACAAATTCAAAATTCAAAACATAAAAACGATTCTAAACCGGGAACTGGTGCTTTATCAACGGCTGGAGAAATTTTTGAAGGAGTACAAAAAACCGGATATCGATTTAATTGCCGTCACGATTGGGCCAGGACTAGAACCAAGTTTATGGGTTGGGGTAAATTTTGCCAAAGCGCTGGCATACGCTTGGAATTTGCCGGTTGTGCCGATAAACCACATTGAGGCGCATATCCTCGTCAACTTCGTTGACGAAAATTCCAAATTCCAAATGGGGCCCAGCCGAAGGCTGGGAGAGTGGAGGGCGGATCGGAGTCCAAATTCCAAACCCGCCTTCGCCCCGCTAAGCAGGACTACAACGGCTAGTCAAATCCCAAACTCTAAAAATCCAAAACTGCTTTTTCCGGCGATATGCTTGGTGGTTTCCGGCGGACATACGCAATTGATTTTAATGAAAAATATCGGCAAATACAAAATTCTTGGAGAAACGCGCGACGATGCGGCCGGAGAGTGTTTTGACAAAGCCGCGAAAATCCTCGGCCTCGGCTATCCGGGAGGGCCAAGAATTGCTGCTAAAGCAGCAGAAATCCCAAATCCTAAGCACCAAATTCTAAATGGTTCGACTATGTGCTTCGACGTTGCTCAGCATCCTTCGAAGCATCCTGAGCTTGTCGAAGGACTCACCATCTCTTCGAGAGCCCGAGGGCTCGTCAGAGCCTCGAACGGCCTGAGTCTATCGAAGGACAATTTTAAATATCAAAATTCCAAATCCAAAACTGCCTTTAACGTTTCATTGCCACGACCAATGAGAAATAGTAACGACTACGATTTCAGTTTTTCCGGCTTAAAGACGGCAGTGCTTTACGACTGGAAAAAACGGCCGGCAAAAATCAGAAAATCAAAAGCTTATCTCCAGACAATGGCCGCGGAAATCCAGCAGGCAATTATTGATGTTTTGGTTTATAAAACGCTTAAAGCAGCCAAGAATTTTCGGGCGCGAACAGTTATTTTGGGCGGCGGGGTAACCGCTAACCAAGAACTGCGGCGGCAAATTCAGAAAAAAATCTCCGGAGAACTGCCTGCGGTTAATTGCTTTATCCCAAAAGTCTGTTATTCAACTGACAATGCTTTAATGGTGGCGGCCGCGGTTTTTTACGGCAAAAAAAAACCGCACCGAAAATGGAAAAACCTTGAAGCAAAGGCAAATTTACGGCTATAATAGAACTATGCTGATTTGCTTTTGATAGGCAATGCTTAATAACGCTGATCAACGCAGATCGGCTCGCTTCGCTTGCCGGGCGGCTGCCAAGGTTTTGCTTAATACCTTTTTTACCCCGTTAGAAGTAAGCCGCCCCTAGCGGCTGCCGCCGTGCCTAGCGGCAGGGCGGACTTCTAACGGGGTTTAGACGAAGCCGCTTCCGCGGATTAACGCTGAAAAAGTGTTATTCTTGGAAACTAAGTTGTCATACCTGGTATGGAAATCTCCAAAACCTACAATCCGGCCGAAACGGAAAAGAAAATCTACCAGCTTTGGGAAAAAGGCAAATACTTCACGCCGAAAATAAATAGAAAGAAAAAACCGTTTACTATAATCCTGCCGCTTCCCAATGCCAGCGATCCTATGCATATGGGACACGCGCTTTTTGCGGTAGAAGATATAATGGTGCGTTATCATCGAATGCTCAAAGAACCAGTTCTTTGGCTTCCCGGAGCTGATCACGCCGGCATTGAAACCCAGTATGTCTTTGAAAAAAAACTTTCCAAACAAGGCAAAAGCCGTTTTGATTTCAACCGCGAAACCCTTTACAAAATGATCGAGGCGTTCGTGGAAGAAAATAAAAATACTAATCGCGGCCAGCTCAAACGGCTGGGTTTTTCTTTGGACTGGAGCCGTTATCATTACAGTCTTGAACCAAAAATATTAAAAAATGTTTTCGCCGCTTTTAGGCAGCTTCATAAAGACGGCTTGATTTACCGGGGAGAAAGAATCGTAAATTATTGCACCCGCTGCGGCACGGCTTTTTCCGATTTGGAAATAAATTATATTGAACGCAAAGACTTGTTGTATTACATAAAATACGGGCCATTTATTCTCGCCACAACCAGGCCGGAAACAAAGTTCGGCGATACTGCAGTTGCATACCACCCCGGCGACAAAAGATACGAAAAATATTTGGGCCAAGAAATCGAAATTATGGGAGTCAATGGACCGTTTATGGTAAAGGTAATCGCCGATGAGACCGTTGACCCGAATTTTGGCACCGGCATTGAAAAAGTTACTCCCGGCCACGACAGCCTTGATTTCGAAATAGCCCAACGTCACAATCTGCCGATCAAAAAAGTTATCGATCTTAACGGAAGGCTGAATCGCCTGGCCGGCAAGTTCGCCGGAATGAAAATAACCGAGGCGCGCCAGGCGGTTTTCGAAGAAATGAAAAAAATGGGACTGATCGACCATGTTGACGAAAATTACGTCCATCGCGTCGCCACTTGCTACCGCTGCGGCACAGTAATCGAACCAATGGTTATGCCTCAATGGTACGTGAAAGTAAAAACTTTGGCTGAACCGGCAATAAAAGCGGTAAAAACCGGTAAAACAAAAATCGTCCCTAAAAAGACTTTCGAAAAAATGTATTTCGATTGGATGAAAAATATCCACGACTGGAACATCAGCCGCCAGATCGTCTGGGGGCCAAGAATTCCGGCTTGGTATTGCTTGGATTGTCATCCTCAAATTAAAATTAATTTTTTGGACAAAAACAAAAATTTTGTTTCCAAAACATATAACGAGATTAAAAACAAATATAGTTTTGCAGAAATCGAAAGTGGTCTTCAATCGTTAACCGCGCCTGTCGAGGCCAATTTCTTAATTGAAGAAACCAAAAAATGTCCTCTTTGCCAAAGTACTCACTTTCTCCAAGAAACCGACACTTTCGACACCTGGTTTTTGTCTGGTCAGTGGCCGTTAAATACCTTAGGATTTAATATCGAAAATCCGAAAAAAAGCTCTGAAGACTTTAAATACTTCTACCCGACCTCGGTTCTGGATACAATGTGGGATATCCTTTTTTTCTGGGTGGCAAGAATGATGATGTTCGGACTTTATCTCGCCAAAGATGTGCCTTTTAAGGTAGTCCACATCCACTCAAGAGTAGTAGACAAATTTGGCCAAAAGATGAGCAAAAGCAAAGGCAATGTCATTAACCCGATTGAAATGGTGGAAAAATACGGCGCTGACAGCTTGCGAATAGCCCTAGTTTTCGGCGCGGCGCCGGGAAGCGACATCTCGGTAAGTGAAGACAAAATTCGGGCAATGCGCAATTTTTCCAATAAGCTCTGGAATATCAGCCGGTTTATTCTGGGAAATCTCATTGCCGCCGGCTTTCGCCAAACGCCGAACTTTTCGCCAAAAATGAAGGGGCTAAGCAAAGAAGACAAAAAAATTGTCAGAGATTTTAACCAGCTGATTAGAAGAACCACCGAGCTGATTGGCCGCTACCGTTTTGACCTGGCCAGCCAAAGACTTTATCATTTTGTCTGGCATAATTTTGCCGACAAATACCTTGAATATTCAAAATCCCGTTTAGCCGGCGAAAAAACTGCTACTCTCGCTGTGCTCTCTTATGTTTATCTCAACTCGCTGAAACTGCTTCATCCGTTTATGCCTTTTATCACCGAAGAAATCTGGCAAATGTTCCCGGCCTCTCCTTCGCATGAAGCTACGGAAGAGCAAAGCAAAGAAAAAACACCCCTGATTATCTCCTCCTGGCCAAAACCAGTTAAATGATTGTAATTTTTGATTATTTGGAAACCCCGCCCGGGGATGAAATATTTACTTTCAGTATTTGACATTTGATTTTTGATATTTAATTGATATGTATTTTCTCTACCTCCTTGCCGGCATTATCCCCAGTTTAATCTGGCTTTTTGTCTATTTGCGCAAAGATTCTCATCCGGAATCCAATTCAATGATTGCCAGGGTTTTTCTTTTGGGAATGCTGGTTTCTTTGCCGGTAATTGCGGTGCAGTTCGGCTTTTTCGCTCTGACCAAAAAACTCCCCTTGCCGAATGAGCTGATTTTAATACTCAATGTTTTTTTCGGCATTGCCTTAAGCGAAGAGTTTTTCAAATATCTGGTGGTTAAATGGGGAGTTCTTTTCCATCCGGAGCTCGATGAACCAATTGATCTGGTGCTTTATATGATTATCTCGGCCTTGGGTTTTGCCGCCAGCGAAAACATTTTTCTCCTTTTCCGCGACCATCCTCTTTTGGAAGTGCCTGAGGTGCTTTCAACTGCGGCGCTTCGTTTTGTCGGCGCCACTTTTCTTCATGCCCTTTGTTCCGCAGTAGTCGGTTTCTTTTTGGCGCTTTCTCTTTTAGAAATAAACCGGCGGCACCGCTTTCTTTTTTTGGGCCTGATAATAAGCACCACATTGCATGGTCTCTACGATTTTTCTATAATAACTATGGGCGACTATCTACGGTTGGTGATTCCGGTTCTTGTCTTAATCAGTCTGGCAATTTTTGTTTCGCTCACCTTTAATAAGCTTAAACGGCTTAAAAGCGTTTGCCGGGCAAAGTAGCTTTATAAATTTTTAAAACCTATGTCTTTTTTTGAAAAACTTAAAATTGAAAAAGAGGAAAATTCCTCTGAAGAAGACACGGAAGAAAAAGAAGCGCCGGAAGAAACAATTGCCGAAGCCGAAAAAGAAAAAGAAGCGCCGGAAGAAGCGGAAGCCGAACCAGCGATCGAAGAAAAGCCGAAAAAGAAAATCAAGGTCAAGAAAAAATCCGGGAAAGAAGAAACTGGCCAGAAAGCGAAAACCAAAAAAGCCCGCTGGTTTGAAAGCGAAGGGCAATTAACGGTTGACGTGTACCAAACCGGTGAAGATTTGATAATTCAATCAGCCGTGGCCGGGGTTAGCACCGAAGACCTGGATATTTCCGTGGAAAAAGATATGGTGATTATCCGCGGCCGGCGGGAAAAACCCGAAGACGGCCAAGCACGCAATTATTTTTACCAGGAATGCTATTGGGGCCCGTTCTCGCGGGAAATCATTTTGCCGGTTGAAGTTGACGCGCTCCGTTCCGAAGCCTCATTAAAAGACGGAATTTTAACCATTCGCCTGCCTAAGATAGAAAGAGATAAAAAGAAGAAAATCACTGTCCGGCCGGATTAAAAAATTTCCTCGGAAACTACAAAACCCGCTTTTCGGCGGGTTTTGTTTTGTCTTTTCTTCTTTACCGTTTTTGTTTCCTCTCAAAAAACTAACTTCCCTTGTCAGAAACAAGGTTGTATAGTAAAAATTGAATTATCATCGGGCAGGTGGCGAAACTGGTACACGCGCATGGCTTAGGACCATGTCCCGCAAGGGATGAGAGTTCGAGTCTCTCCCTGCCCACAGAAATGGAAAATTCGGCGGATCGAAAAGGGCGCTAATAAGCGCTCTTTTTTGTGGCCTTCGTCCTCGGAAAAAGTCGGCTCGAACATCCTGATTTAATCGGAACAAAAGAAGAACGCCGCGTAAGAACATAAGATTTTGTGAAACAAAATTAACGTTCTTGTGTGATGCAAAAATTTTTTGAAAAAATAAAAAAGGGGAAGAACTAACATATGTCTCCCCCTTTTTGAGCCCCTAACGGGGCTCAATCCGGCGAGTCTCGAGGGGTGGACAATCGATCCCCTCGAGGTCTCGATTGAGAAGATTGATCCAACGATCAACCCCCTCAACCTTCACCCACAGAGAGGTACCTCCCTCCTGTGGTCGGGACTCCGTGACCGCGTGTACTTCTCGGCCATCGGAGTACCTGAGTACAACTCTCCATTCCATTTCCCACCTCCTTACATCTACATTATAGCGCTTTTTAAAATTTTGTCAAGAGTAAAAATGGTGAAAAAATGGTGCCAAGTCTATTTTTGGTCGAACAAAAAGCGGTATGCCATTTATGGAAGTGGTCCTTTGGGAGTAAGAAAAATAAGAGAAGTAAACGATTTGGATATAATAGTAACCGATGAGTTATATCAGAAACTTAAAGAAAAATATTCCGAAGACGCCGGAAAAGAAAGGATAAAATTAAGAACCTTTCGCTTCGCTCAAGAACCTTGATCCTGAGGGATTAAGAACCTTTTCGAGAACCTTGTTCCTCGCTTCGCTCGGAATAAAATTAGACAAAAGGATTCGCCACGTCATTCGATGTGGCGTCCCGGCGGATAACGGGACAAATCTCTCCCTGCCCACTGTCTTTTACTAAATCCTCGGAGCAGTTAATCCTGTTGCGGCAATAGGTAATAAATCTGGCCGGTAGCCTTTAATAATAAAACAGCCTCTTTTTCAGGAGACTGTTTTAATTGGTTATTTTCTTTGCTGGTCAGGGCCTTAGAAGCCGAAAAGCCATCTCGCCACTATTGGGATTGCGTTTGCCAAAAAAGCACACAGCAAACCGATTGCCGCATAGATAATGAAGTTCCGTCCGGTAGTTACCTTTTCCGGCTTTCCGCCAGCAGTCATAATATTGAAAGCGCCAAGAAGA
>Ga0066639_10004278_pt1 | contig 12208 bp, 9 predicted proteins | sample CryGeyCG2114_010_2_FD_59504 | JGI IMG/M metagenome (GOLD analysis project Ga0066639, IMG submission 59504) | Groundwater microbial communities from aquifer - Crystal Geyser CG10_big_fil_rev_8/21/14_0.10 | ecosystem: Environmental > Aquatic > Deep subsurface > Groundwater | place: USA: Utah...
TTTTGGATCTTCAACGAGGAAGGTTAGTTCGTAGTTACTCATACTGGTTTCGATAAAGCGCTATTGCTTCTTTTCAACTGTAATTTAATAATAAGTCATATAATAGTAATATTATGACGGGAAATCAAGCATAATTATACCATCCCGGATCTAAATTACAATATACTCATGCGATTCCGTACCATTATTGTTCCCATTATTTTGTTCTTCCTCATGGCACTTGTGATATATACTCGTTTTGTGGGACTGGATTGGGGTTTGCCATATCCCATGCATCCCGATGAGCGGAATATGGTGATTTCTATACTGCAGCTGAATTGTAATACACCTGTTTTTCAGGAATGTTACAACCCTCACTTCTTTGCGTACGGTCAGTTTCCTCTCTATATGACATTTATCGTTTCGATGTTGGTTCAGCCTTTGCTGGGGCAATTTGACGTTCTCCATTTTGAGACAGTGACACTCGTTTTACGATCAATTTCCGCTAGTGCTTCTCTCATTATGGTTTACTATTTGTATCGTATAATTGCTGACCTCTTTAAATTGACAAAACTCCGGGCGGTACTTACCGTTTTACTGGTAACATTCGTTCCTGCTTTTATACAATTCTCGCATTATGGTACAACGGAATCTCTCCTGATGATGTTTGTCAGTATTTTAATTTTTTACTCACTCCGTTTTATGGATCATCGTATGCAGACGGGGAAATACGTCAGGATTATCGGTATCGCATTGGGATTGGCATTTTCGACCAAAGTTTCAGCCGGACTTTTTGCGGCAATTCCGTTTTTTGCTCTGACATTTCGAATGATTGAGCAGCGGTCATGGGATAAAGTCGGCAAATACTGGTTTGTTCTGATGAAAATAGCAGCATTCTCAATCCTCTTTTTTGTGATTACTTCCCCATTCAATATTATTGATTGGGAAGGATTTGTCGGATCAATGGATTATGAGTCAGCAGTGGGATTGGGCACATATAAAGCTTTTTATACCAGGCAGTTTGAGTTTACCATTCCGTTCATATTTCAGTTTATAAAAGTCTTTCCCTATACCTTGGGGTGGCCGATGTATATGCTGGGAAGCATCGGATTTTTCTTTTTGCCTTGGAATAAAAAGTTCAATCTCATACGGTTTGTTCTTCTTATCCTTTTTGCTCCTAATGCCGTCATGTATGCCAAATGGACACGTTTTATAGCACCTGGTTTTCCGATGATGGTTCTATTGGGAATCTCCTTTTTATACACTATCTCTAACCGAATTCCAAAGGTTTCAAAAGCCGTACTTATTATCGGAACATGTATCTTAATTATTCCGGGGGTAGCATATCTTGCAATTTATCAAACGCATGATGTCCGGTTTGTTGCATCACGCTGGATGTATGAAAATATTCCGTCATCCAGTTCCATTCTTGCAGAGACAGCCAACGTGGTCGATGTGCCGATTCCCAGCAATCTTATCAATCAGGAACAGGTATACCGGATTATGCTCCATCCGATTTCTTTTGATTTTTATGAGCTTGATAATAGCCAGGAGCTTCAAGATGAACTGAGAACCTACGTAAATAACTCACAATATATCTTCGTCCCTTCCCGACGGATATTCTGGAATCATACCTGCTATGTTGCCGAGAATGGTCAAATCAAACCGAAACCATATACCAATATATTGAGCGGCTATGAAACAGGCCGTTGTGACGAATTAAGAACGATGTATCCGTTACTGAATATCTATTACGAAGCATTATTTGAAAAAGAATTGGGATTTGAAAAGGTGGCAGAGTTTACTTCGTTTCCCCGATTGCAGCTGTTTGGTATAACTCTGATTGAATTTCCTGATGAGGCGGCGGAAGAAACCTGGACCGTGTTTGACCATCCGGTTATTCGTGTCTACAAAAGAGAGTAATTCTTCCTAAATAATTATTGACTTCCCGTCCCGATATGCCATAATGATAGTACTATGAAAAAACAATTGGCTGTCATATTAACCCCGATTCTCGTTGTGTTTATTTTTGTCTTTTTAATGAGCTATTTACACATAGGTATACCAATTGAAGTTACGCAAACAATGACCACTACCGAACTTTCTGTTACCGGTGAAGGCAAAGTTGATATTGTGCCGAATACGGCCACTGTTGACATCGGCGTTCGGGTAAATAAAGCAGCGACAGTTGATGCTGCACAGTCACAGATCAACGAAACCAATAATGCCATTATTGCGGCAATGCAAAAACTGGGTATTGAAAAACAGAATATTAAAACTTCAAATTATTCGATCTACCCTTCTTATGACTACACGAGTGGACGAGATGAAATTACCGGATATGACGGAAATGTGACTTTAAGTATTAAGACGAAAAAGGTAGATCAGGTTTCACAAGTAATAGCTGCAGCAACTGAAGCTGGAGCCAACGAAATTCAGAACACCCGCTTTGAAGTGGAAGACCCTGCAACCTATCGTGCAGAAGCACGCACAAAGGCTATTGAAAATGCAAAAGAGGAAGCCAAGAAGCTGGCAGGAGATTTAGGAATAAAGCTCGGGAAAGTCGTCAATATTGTTGAACACAGCTCATCAGGAACTGATGTGTATCCGTATATGTCTGAAAAGGCTGTCGGTCTTGGGGGCGGAGGCGGGGCCAGTTTCGAACCCGGATCACAGACAATTACCTCTGTCGTGACCTTATATTTCGAAAAACGATAATCAGATCATGAGGGCTTTATGTGCTCTTTGAGATCTTCCTGTTACGGTCATGTTCGCGTCATTCTGACGTATCATTGTCACACCAAGTGATTCAAGTCCTCCGTTTCTCTTAAAGGAGTGCGGATCGATAACATACACCATTGATTCATTATCTTTGAAAATGGATACGGAGTAGCAAGGTCCGGGATATATGGCATCTTTCTCTCTTTTGGGGTTTAGTCCTCTTACAATTCCTCTGTGGGATTTTGTCAAAAAATCTTGCTCCAAAGGATCTACTATTTCTTCCAAATACATTTGTACTTCTTCATCCGGTCTCAAAACATACGGTTTACGCCAATGGCTTTCTGCGACTTCATCATAATTTGCGACAGATACACTGAATATGTTCCGGTGTAATTCTTTGCAGAGAGTATCAATGTCGACCATAGATTGTGCCAAATCTTCAGGCTGCATATACGGCATACGGGCAACTACACCATTAAAATCATATCGGTACATTTGTTCTTCTTCAGGTGTCAGCACCTGTGCATACTGCAATGTCTGCAATCTGTTGGGATCATTTCTTCTGAGTCTTTCAAATTCCTGCGCAAAATACTCTTCTCTAGTGCGATCACTGGGTTCACGAAGTTGGCTATTCCCTTTTTCAAGCGGATCCAGTGACTCTTCAGCGAGAGTTGTGCAATGAATATGCCAATTTCTCCAGGACATAGACGGTGCTTTTACGTCACGACGACCGTAATACATGTTGTAGCATGCGACAGAATCAGGTAAATCAAGAAATGCGTTTATTTGTCCTGCAGCGGTAACTGTCGCTTCTCTGGGAGTGTTATCAGGTTTTGCATATTCATGTCCCAAATCAAATGTCACCATGAAATGTGCCCCTTCTCCCTCCTCTCGGACATATTGATTCGTCGGAAAGACAGCGTATGTTTGGTTGCCAAGCGGTTCGATCCAACCCTCACCTGCCTGTTGTTCTGCTTCCATGACTTCCCACATAGCCTGAGGTCGATCATTAATTTGCCGAAGTAACGGAAGATTGTCTGAGTTTAACGGAGGATTGCTAATCCGCAATGTGTATCCTTGAGCATGTTGTGCTTCTAACAGGTGACTCATTAGTAGAAATTGTATCTTACTTTTCCCTTACAATCATCTTTACAATAGTTTTTTTAAGTATTGTATGCGTAAGTTTTGTAGATCTTTTTAATTGGTCCAAACTCCGCTATACTGGTTTTTATGAACCTAAAACGATTCTTCAATCCGCGGTCAGTTGCGATCATCGGCGTTTCCGAACATGAAAATAAGGTCGGCCATCTCGTCGCAAAAAATATGATGAATCAGGGATATAAAGGCGAAATGTATTTTATTCATCCGTCAGGTGCTGAGATACTCGGGAAAAAGACATTAAAATCTTTGAATGAGATCAATGGTTCACTTGATTTGGTCGTCATGGCTGTCCCATCAGTAGTTGCTGTACCTTATCTTGATGAAGTTGCTGCAAAAGGCTGTCGGAATGTGGTGATGTTTGCGGCCGGCTTTGGCGAGACACATTCACCGGAAGGATTGAAAATGGAGGAGGAGCTACAGAAAAAGCTGAAAGAGCATGATATTACCTTACTGGGTCCGAATTGTATTGGGTACATCAATACGCATATCGGTGTGAATGCTACTTTTTTCAGTCATGTAGCTCCAAAAGGGAATATCGGGATTATCTCTCAATCGGGCGCGCTCGGTACGGCATTTCTTGATTATGTTGCGGCAAAAACACACGTCGGTTTATCATTATTTGCAAGCTTAGGAAATAAAAGCGTTTTAAATGAATCAGATTGTCTTGATTATCTCCTTGACGATCCTAACACTGAAGTTATCGGAATGTATCTGGAAGATGTAATAGACGGAACTGAATTTCTCCGAAAGCTCCATGAAACAACCCAAAAGAAACCAGTTGTTATTTTAAAATCCGGAAAAACGAAAGAAGGATCAAAGGCAGCTCAGTCACACACAGGCAGTATGGCAGGCGATGATGAGGTGTTTGATGCAGCTTTAAGACAAGCAGGAGCTCTTCGTGCGGAGTCATATGCAGAGTTTGAGATGCTGCTGAAGCTTTATAGTCTTGATGCGGTTCCTGCTAATAAAAACATTCTCGTATTATCGAATGCGGGCGGAATGGGTGTGCTGCTTACCGATGAACTGATATCTCAGGAACTTCACTTAGTCATGGTTTCAGAGACGACCACGAAAAAACTGGCAAAAGCCTTTGAAGACACCAAAAAAATAACCGTTCACAACCCTATTGATTTGCTCGGCGATGCCAGTGCTTTCGATTATAAAAAAGCAATCAATCTGACTATGGAGGAAAAGGATATCGGTGCTATTATAGTCCTCCTTACTCCTCAGGCTAATACGGAAATTCTTGAAACTGCTCATGTTCTCCGCGATGTATATCACGCATTTAAATACAAACCTATTTACCCGATTTTCATGGGAAAAGATTCGGTTTCAGAGGCTCATAAGTACCTTGAACAAGAAGGTATTGCCAGTTTCCGCTATTTCTCTCCTCTGCCGAAAGCGTTGAGAAAAATTATTGATGCCAAACAGTCTGCTCAATCAAAAATATTGGAAGTCAGTCCGCCGGATTATACATTACCGGTACAATCACACATCAGAGACGTTCAATTGTTGTTTGCTGAAAATAAGGGAAAAAAGTTTTTAAGTCAGCACGACGGTCTATCTCTATTGTCATGGAGCGGTATTTCTGTTGCAAAAACGTACCTTGCCGTTTCACCCGAAGATCTCACAACAGTCGTCAAAGAGGAAGGTTTCCCCCTGGTTGCGAAAATTGCTTCAGATACCATTACTCATAAAACCGAAGTCAAGGGTGTTATCACCGGAATAACTGTCATGGAAGAACTACAAAATGCATTTGATTCTATGCGGGCAGTTGGCGGTCGTGGATCAGGCTGCTATGTGCAAAAGCAGTATTCCGGACATGAACTGATTGTAGGATCAAAAAACGATAGTACATTCGGCACAATCGTACTTGTGGGGTTAGGCGGTATTTATGCAGAGCTTTTACATGAGGTAATTGAGTTGGTATATCCCTTTTCATATGAGCAATTTCAGATTGCTCTTGAGAAATCAAAGCTGATCAAACTAACCAAAGAGTTCAGAAATATGCCTCCGATTGATGCGAAAAAACTATATGATATAGCACTCCGTGTCGGACTTTTGGTCGATACATTTGAGCAAATCAAGGAAATTGATATCAACCCGCTTATTGCATCAGGAGATACGTTGGTCGCGGTTGACGGCCGCGTGATTCTAGCAGATTAGCTACAGTGTTCATACGGGCAGATTACCGCATCACAACAAACCTTTTCTCCGCGAAGTAGCTTCAAAATACGATTATAATTTCTCAAAAGCGAACCTTTCAAATACCAGAGATCCTGCTTCTGTAATGTATTTTTCAGGATAGTTGCCGCTTCAAATACGTCCTGAGCATAACCGATTTTTTCTTTCGGAAAGCCTTTTTTGACAGCTTCTTCCATGGTAAATTTACGCAAAGGACCGATACAGAGGACATAATCAAAATGCATGGTGGCGAGCTGTGCACCTGTTTTTCGGTGTTCTTTCTCCGGCTCTGCAAGTTCTCCCATCTCTCCGATCACCGCTATCTTTCGACCCTTTTTGTATTGCATAAGTTCAAGACTCTCAAGTCCGGCTTTCGTACTGTCCGGACTGGCACGAAGAGAGTCATTGATAAGGACAGTGCCGAGAGGCCCTTCTTCGATGCTCATTCTTCCCGGTAACGGTTTCATGTCTTTGATCACCTCGATGAATACTTCTGTTATATCCTGATCCGGTACTGCTTTTCGAATCATTAGGTATGCGTTCATAATATTGTAAAAATGGAATGCACCGATGAGCCCTGTTTTCAGATTAATTGCACGTGATGTATTCCCTTCGTTCAGATAACAAATCGCAGACGTACCGTCCAGTGTCAGTTTAATTGATTTAGGGTCGGTCCACATAGTGCAATCAGGCGTCATTCCGAACCATTGAACTGTTGCTTTAGTATATTTCTCCATGCCAAGGGTGTATTCGTTATTGTGATTCAGAATTGCAGTTCCTTCTTTCGGCAGATGCTCAATGATTCGTCTTTTCTCTTTGATCAAAGTCTCAATGGATCCCATATGCTCAGCATCGGTATGAACGGCAGAAATACCGGTGATACATGCGATTGTCGGATTGGCGATTTCATGATGCTGATCCATTTCTCCGGGATGATCAATACCAAGCTCCCAGACGACATACTTTGTCGACGGTCTGACTTTCAGGGCGGTGATCGGGACATTGAAGGTAGTGTCAAGATTAACATCAGTCCGAACCGTTGACCCGAAGTGTTCCAGTACGTCAGTAACAAGACGAGTCGTATTTGTTTTGCCCTGACTGCCTGTTATAGCAAGCTGTATCGGATGCATCCGGTCAAGCCATGTTTTTGCCAGTTTTCTTTTAAGCGAATGATAGATTTTTTTTATTCCGTTGGGTTGATATGACATATTATTTTTTCTTGATAGTATATCCTTCGGGAGTGTCTTCAATCAGATATCCTGATTCTTCAATCTGAACTCTCAATTCATCAGATTTCTGAAAATCTTTTTCGTTTCTGGCTTTCTGTCTTTCTTCGGCAAGCTTGGTGACTTCCTGAGGAATTTCAATACTGGTTGTGATCGGTTGATCCACTCTGAGACCGAGAACATCATCTGCAATTTGAAGTAAATACAACTTGTCAGCGTTCGGTACATCATTTGATCGAAGCATATACCAGAGGTTTCCGATCGCTGTTGTGACATTCAGGTCATTTCCGATATTTCCTTCAAACTGTTCAAGGAAAAAATGGGCTCCGCCTGAGAGGTTGTCACGATTATCTACTCTGTTTTCTCCGACAGATTGCTCGAGTTCTTTATAGATCGTATGTAATTCATGGTAAGAACTGTCTGATGCCCTGACGGCATCCCAGGTAAAGTTTAGCGGTTTTCGATAATGTGCCTGCATGAAAAAAAGCCGGAGAGAAAGCGGGTCAATCTCATGAGCTTCAATGTCTTTTAAAGTATAAAAGTTGTTTTTTGATTTGCTCATTTTTTCACCGTCTACCTGTAAAAAGGCATGATGAACCCAGTATTTGACAAAAGGTTTGCCGGTTGCACCCTCGGATTGTGCGATCTCATTCTCGTGATGTACGGGGATATGATCGATTCCGCCGGTGTGAATATCAATTGTTTCGGTCTTCAAACCTTTCATACTCATGGCGCTACATTCGATGTGCCATCCGGGAAATCCATCGCCCCACGGGCTTTCCCAGTGCATGGTATGATCTGCGAAACGACCTACTCTTTTGAACCAAAGTGCAAAATCTGCGGGGTGTTTCTTGCCGGTATCAACATATACTTCATCACGAACAGCTTGTTTCTTTTCATCAAGTTTCTGTCCGGAAAGACGACCGTAATCAACAAACTTTGTCACATCAAAATACAACGCTTCTTCGGTCGCATATGTGTATCCTTTTTGTTCAAGTTTTTTGATAATTTTAATCATCTCCTCAATATTCTGAGTTGCATGCAGGACTTCAATATCGCTCTTCGTGACATGTAAGGCTGCCATCGTGTGCCAGAATTGTTCTTCGTATTCCAGTGCTACATCCCAAACTGTTTTACCCCTTTTTGCCGCACCTTTTTCAAGCTTATCTTCTCCTGAATCATCATCGCCGGTGAGGTGCCCGACATCAGTGATATTCATCACATGATGAACGTCATAGCCGAAATACGTCAATGTTCGTTTCAAAACATCATCCATGGCATATCTTCTCATATGTCCGATGTGAGTATCGTCATATACGGTCGGTCCGCAGGAATACATGGTAATAATCGGTTTTTCTGAAGGTGTAGGAAGTTGTTGTTTTTCACGACTCAAGGTATCGTAGAGTTTCATATTAGATATTATAAAGGCTTGGCGTTTACATTGCTATAACGTATGGGTGTTATAATGAGTATATGTTTGATCGGATCAAATCAACTCTTCAGAAAAATGAAATCTTTCGCATTGTTTTTGTCGGCGATTCACTCACTTCTGCCGAATGGGTACACCCGAACTGGCGTGAGATTGTGGAATATGCGTTAAAAGAAACGTTTACTGATGTGATGAGTGATTGGAAAGCCTCCTCATGGAATATTCGGACAATTAATTCCGGCATGGACGGCGCGACAACCAGAGATATTCGAGAGCGGCTTGAACATTATGTTTTTCAATACAATCCGCAGTTAGTTATGCTGATGATTGGGGGAAATGATAAATATTTTCTCAAAAGAACGGAGACAAAAGATAATCTGAAATCTATTATTGATTCTATTGCATCAAGAAATACTGCAGTTACTCTTTCGACGGATCCTGCACTTGAGAATAAAGAACACGATCAAAAAGATGAGGATCTTCGTGAGATTGTTCGATCACTTAAAGATGAAGTGGATGTTTTTATAGATTTACATTCAGAGATGAAGAATCTGCCACTTGGACAGTTTTATACATTTGTTTGTCAAACCGGAAATGAGGATGCAGGCATTAAACCCGGTGGGAAAGATTTTCTTCATCCCAATACGAAAGGTAATGCGTATATGGCACAGGTATTTCTTAAGTCCGTTTTTGGTATTGCATTTGACCCGGAGAAGTATTTACAGGAGGTTTCAGAGGGAGTGATGTTTCCCGATTTCTAGTTTCTTATACTTATGCAGAATAGGTTTTCGTCCATACTGCTTTTCAGTACGCTTCTTAATATTATTCTTGCCGTTCTTGTGGGATATTTTTATTTCTACAACATTGAGCTTGCAACTCCTGTTCCTCTTTCTGAAAAAGAATCCAAAACGTATCCGTTAAATGATTACGCATATGACGTCATGAGAAAAAAAACCTTTTCTCCTGAACACATGTCCTTCGGAGATGTGTTGGCTGAAGAAGACGGCTTTCAGACACGCATGTTTTATTATGAACTTGACGGCCGCAAAGTCAGCGGGCTTGCGCATCTGCCGACTGAAGGCACAAATCATCCGGTCATTGTGATGGTTCGGGGATATGTAGATCATGAAATCTATGCCCCCGGTGTGGGTACGCGCCGTGCTTCTGAGGTTTTTGCCAGAAACGGATATATCACGCTTGCACCTGATTTTTTGGGTTATGGAGAGTCGGATCAGCCTTCAGCAGTTCCGCTTGAAGATCGGTTTCAGACATATCCGACTGTTTTACAATTGTTATCAGATATAGACAAACTTAACAGCTCTTTTGACAAAAGCAATATTTTCGTTTCGGCAGATCAGAACCGTGTCGGCATCTGGGGACACAGTAACGGCGGACAAATCACTATTTCCGTACTTGAAATTTCCGGTAAACCATATCCGACTGTGCTTTGGGCACCTGTCACTAAGCCGTTCCCCTACTCAGTTCTCTACTTCACCGATGAGTTTGATGATCATGGCCGTTATCTCAGGCGGGTAATAGCCGATTTTGAAGATGATTACGACATTGAGAGGTTCAGTCTTTCCAATTATTTTTCCTGGATCAACGCTCCGATTCAGCTGCATCAGGGCGGTGCTGATGATGCGGTGCCGATCGAATGGTCCAATGAGTTTGTTGATGCGGCGGAAACAGATGATGTTAGTATTGATTACTACACCTATCCGTCCGCCGATCACAATCTTATGCCTGACTGGAGTCAAGCGGTTGAGAGATCTCTTTTATTCTTTAATGAGCAGCTGCAGTGATTTAGCGTAAAAACTCTATTACCGTAAACGTGAGATACATAACCAATAAAAGAAAGCTTTCCATGCGATTAATTTGTTCTTTCGTACGGATAAACCAATAAAACATAAAAAAGATTAACAGAAAGGCAATAGTTGCAATAAAGTAATCGTTAAAGGCCTGCACTTCAATAGGAGAAATAAGAGCGGTTATGCCGACAATAAGAGTGGCGTTGGCGACGATTGATCCGAGAAGATTTCCCATAAAAAGCGATGAGTCCTGTTTGCGAACTGCCTCATACATGACGGCAAACTCAGGCAAGCTTGTTCCGATCGCGACAAAGAACAAACCCACCAACAGTATCGAGATGTTCATGCCTGAGGCAATAACGAGGCCTGACCTTACGATCATATCAGCAGAAAACAGAATGACAGCTATAGATAGGAATATGAGCATCAGATTTTTTCCGGTCTTTCGATGATGCAGATACCCCCAGAATTCCATCACGCGCGATTCTTTTTTTTCTACACGTTCAATATTCCGTTTACGTAAGAGTGAAAAATTAAAGTAGAAGTAAAGAGCGATCAAAATAAGAGCATCAACGCGTGATAAGGCATTATCCATCAAAAGATACAGCGGTGCCATTCCGGCGATAAACGCATGGAGAAGATCTTTGGCGTAGGAGTTATTCCTGATGGTGATTGTCCCGCCGATAAGTGCAGCTCCGCCCGTGACGATTGTCAGGTTGGCAATATTTGAGCCGATTGCATTTCCGAGAGAGATATTTGGCGCACCGTTCAGTGCTGATGTAATACCGACAAACATTTCAGGAAGGCTGGTTGATAGTCCGACCAGTATTGAAGCGACAAAAAGCCCTCCGATATGTGTTTTATCCGCAAATTGATCAAGATTATCTGAAAGAATTTGTGCTGCTTTTATGAGAATGAGCGAGAAGAAAATAATCCCGGCTATTGATAGATATAGCATAAGGAAACTATATCAGATAATGTTGATCGGTACTACTTGTGAAGTTACTCAAAGTTTTCAGGAAGACGATCTTTAAACACAATCTCATTGATAGGTTTTCTGTCTGAAGCCTTTTCTTCTTTCTGTTTTGATTTTTCCGGATCAAAGAAACCGATCGCGATCATCACTTCAACATTCCAAAGATCGGAGAGCTTAAGATACCCATGTGCTTTTTCAGGATCAAAGCCTCCCATGGTATGCGCTACGAATCCGCGGGAAGTTGCTTCGATCATAAGGTTTTCAACAGCAAGACCTGCTTCAAAGATATGTGTTCTTTGTTTTCGGTTTTTATAATAAGCATGGGTACGTGAGATCGCAATTACGAGTGCCGCGGCATTTTTACACCATTTTTGATTGCCTTCGGTCAATAGGTCAAAAAACTCTTTCCAGGTTTCTGAAACAGGTGTAGAGTAAATAAATCTGGTAAGTTGGTTATTGCTGCTGCTTGGAGCCCAACGGGCTGCTTCAAAAAAGCTTAACAGTGTTTCGTCATCTATCGGTTCTCCGGTCATGGCGCGCGGTGACCAGCGATTAAGAATAATTGGTTGGATGGGGTACGTGGAGGTGCGGTCGGTCTTGAGCATGAATGCATTGTAACTAATGCATGTCGGAATCAGGTAAGGATGGTCGGGACGACTGGACATAGTTCGTGTCGGAGTGGCGGGACTTGAACCCACGACCTCACGGTCCCGAACCGTGTGTT
>Ga0066639_10004282_pt1 | contig 12201 bp, 10 predicted proteins | sample CryGeyCG2114_010_2_FD_59504 | JGI IMG/M metagenome (GOLD analysis project Ga0066639, IMG submission 59504) | Groundwater microbial communities from aquifer - Crystal Geyser CG10_big_fil_rev_8/21/14_0.10 | ecosystem: Environmental > Aquatic > Deep subsurface > Groundwater | place: USA: Utah...
ATATGTCCGTACTTCAATATTATGGGCGAGCAGTTCCGCCTTCAAAGCATCACGATACATACCAAATTGCTTCCCATCAATGAGTATCGAAAAATCTTTGTAGGTGCTTACACTATTTTCATTAATATATTGGAAAGAAATACCAGGTATTATTGAAAGTTGCTTGCTATAGAGTTTTGCTATTATATTTCTTTGTTTAATTGCTTGCTTTAGTTTTTTTATACTCTGATATGCGATGATTGCATTAACCTCGGGTAGACGTGCATTTAACCCAAGCACATTATACAGACCGTTTCCGCAATTTCCATAATCCCGTGCTTGTATGAGTTTTTGCGCAAGTACTGCGTTGTTTGTTGTGATTATTCCGCCCTCACCTGCGATAAGTAATTTAGTTGGACTCATACTAAATACCTCGGCATCGCCAAAATTACCAATATATGTATTATTATATATCGATCCAAACGCATGCGCGGCATCGTAAATCAATTTTAATGTATGTCGTTTTGCAATTTTTTGTAGAGTTGTAATATTTGCTGGATTTCCAAAAACATGAACTGCAAGTATTGCGCATGTTTTCTCCGTTATAGCATCTTCTATCTTTTTATGGTCTATATTCAATGTGTCTTCATCGATATCAACAAATACAGGTTTTAATCCATTCCATAAGAGTGCCTCTGCTGTCGCAATAAATGTAAAACTGGGAATAATAACTTCGCCTTTGAGTTGGAGGCACCGTAAAACCAGCATTAAGCCAAGTGTGCAGTTGCTCACTCCAATAGCGTATCGAACGCCACAGTATTCTCGGATACTTTTTTCGAGCTTTTCAAGATATATGCCTTTCGTGAGCTGCTTTGAATCAATAACTTTTTGTATATCTTTATGTAGATGACTATACAATGGCACATCAGGATTTACGATGGGAATATGGTTTTTCATTAATTATTTAAATATAGTTTTATATACATAGTACAGATCTTTCGTAAATGAGTAGTGTCGAATATAGTCAAGATTAATTTTAACCTTATCCGGATAGATTACCTTGTCATTATATTTTTGGGGATTATTTTGTTGAGATAATATTTTCTCTTCGTTGATATATTTTAATGTTGCAGGTCCTGTAATGCCTGGTTTTACGCGTAAGATTAATGTATCTTCCCCAAAAAGTTTATCTGCATATCCGGGTACTTCAGGTCGCGGACCGACAAAACTCATATGTCCGAAAAGAATATTAATAATTTCTGGAAGTTCATCAAGTTTTGTGTTCCTTAGAATTCTGCCAAATTTTGTTATTCTTGAATCGTTGTGTGCAGTAGCATTTATTGTGGTACTTGCTGTTATTTTCATGGTTCGCAGTTTAATTATTTTAAACTTCTTTCCATATTGTCCGATCCTTTCTTGCATAAATAATCCGTTTTTCGTATCTATTGTGGCAACGATATACATTAATAATATGAGCCAGAACGTACTGCAAAATATAATAAGTGCAAGTACGAAATCAAACAATCTTTTCATAAATATTTGAATGGGAGTTAGAGTAAGTAAACGTTCCATGATTATAAAGTATAGGTGTAAATAAATGAAAGTTCGTTCTTGTGGACTTTAATTTCTCCGACTTTGTCACATCCCATTTTTATATAATATTCGTTCGCTTGTATGAGCGAACTTCCCACAATTATTTTATAGTGCTCAACTCCAAGCCTTTTCATATATATGTTAAATTGACCGAAAAGTTTCTGTCCAATATTTCTTCCTTGAAATTTTGGATCAAGCGCAATACTTAAAAATTCAGCTTTTGGAAGTTGGTTATTATATTTATTAGGATACAGAAAATTTTCTAAAATTTTGCTGAAATTATATGGATTTATTATTTTAGAAAATAATATGAAAATCAATTTTAGTATATTTTTACGATAAAAATGAGAATAAAATTCATCAATATTTTTTGCGCCACACACAAAACCAATTATTATTTTATTTATTTTAGCACTTAGAACAACGCAATTTTTATCTTCGATCAAAGCAGTAAATAATAATGACAAAAACGGCACACCGAGTGTACCTAAAAAACTTTTCGGAAGCGCTTTGCAATAAATAACCGCTAATGCATGGCATTCATTGCGTTGCGCAGGTTTAATATTTACATTAGTGTGCATAACCATATTTATTTTGTAAGAAAGAGATATTCTTTATATGTTTCTGACCAGATGACATCTTGTGCAAACAGTTTTTTTACACCCAGTCTACCTGCGTCACCATGTTTATTATGTAGCATGCGAGAACTTATATATTTTGTAATGGCACTATATAACAAGCGTGGTGTATGTATAGGCACTACATACCCATTTATACCATTTTTTATTATCTCATTACAACCTGATATATCTGATGCGATAACGGGTATTTCCATCGCTTGCGCTTCTAAAAGTGAATAGGGCATTCCTTCTCGAAGTGACGGGAGTACAAGAACATCCATTATCGCATACAACGATCGGACATCTTTCACCCAATGCGTAATTATTATGTGTGTATCAGAAAGTATCTGACTGCGAATTGCATTTGGTAGTCGATCTGATTGTTCAAAATCTCCGACAAATAACAAATACGTATGGGGAAAGCGCGCTTTAATGGTTTGCCATGCGCTCAACAAAGTTTCGATCCCTTTATCACGAACCATTCTTCCTACAAATCCAATAACAAATGCCTTAGATGGGATATGTAGTTTCTGTTTTATATTAATTTTCATTATGCTGGTGTATTTATTTGGATTAAAAGAGCGAGTATCAATTCCGTTGATACTACCATTGCCGAATACAACAATTTTATTTGGAGGACATATATTATTGTCGATAATATAGTTTCGTAATCCGTGACTTACACAAAATACTTTTGTAGCAAGTTTACATGTAATTTTTTCGATAAATATATATAGAGATCGAGTAAGTCCTTTTTTACTATATGAAATAAGACCATGGACGTGGAATATTTTAATGGGAATTCGTGCAATTATTGCTGCTATAAGACCGAGTAAACTTGCTTTTGGAGTATGTGCATGAACGATAGTCGGTTTTACTTTTATTAATATTCGATATATGTTGTAACATGCAATGAGATCAGCGACAGGGGAAATAGTCTCTTTTATTAACACGGGAAAATGATGTACAGTTTTTTGAGGATAGGATATAGTATCAATATTCACAGGTGAAGATATGAGCGAGATGTTAATATCTCTTTTTTGCATATACGTAATTTGACCATCAAGAAATTTTAGAGTAATTGGATTCGCAACAATATGCACAAGTTTTATCATTAGAATTTATTATTTTAGTAGGTCGTTAGTATATATTCAAAAGAATTTACGAAGTATCGTTCAATGTATGAATATATTTACTTCAAGACAGTATCACGTTACTTCTGTTTAATCAATAAATAAATCACGATGATGATTACTTTATGAATAGAATAACTAATAATGGAATGAGCAATACTAAACGAATAGTTCTGGTCATCTCATCACTCTCCTCTGGCGGGGCGGAACGGGTGATGGTAACGTTGGCGAATAATTTGGCATGGAGAGGTTATAAGGTAACTTTAATAACACTTCGCTCGAATAAATGTGATTGGTATACGCTCGATAAATCTGTTACTCGTATAGTTGTTGGACATGTTGATTATAAATCACCCTTAAGTTATATAGTAAATTGTTTTAAGAAAACTATGCACATAAGAAAATTATTTATCACGTTGCATCCCGAAATAATCATAAGTTTTCTAACAGGAGTCAATATTATCGTGATGCTTGCTTCTCTTGGTCTAGGAAAAAAAGTTATTATTTCAGAACGAGTTGATCCAACTATGCATCGCACAATCCCAATTACTTGGAAGTTGATGCGAAAACTAACCTATCCGTTCGTTGACAATTTAGTCGTACAGACTTCAAGCATAGCAAATTATTTCTCTCCACGACTCAAATCAAAAGTCGTAGTTATTCCTAATCCAGTTCTGCCACAGTCTAGTTTATCGCAGAAAAATACACACTTCCAAAAGCCATGTATTGTTGCGATGGGACGTCTGGTGAATCAAAAAGGCTTTGATCTACTCATCACAAGCTTTTCTCAAATAGCGATAAAATATCCAGCATGGAAACTCGTGATTATCGGTGAAGGAGATAAGAGACGAGAATTAGAACAATTAGTAGCTCGCTTTAAACTTAAAGATAAAGTAACTTTGATGGGACGAATAATAAACCCTCAATCGATGCTCCAACATGCGGATATATTTGTTTTATCGTCACGCTATGAAGGTTTTCCTAATGCATTGTTAGAAGCGATGGCGTGCGGATTACCTGTTATTAGTTTTAACTGTCCAAGCGGACCCGCAGAGATAATCCATCATAATTACGATGGAATCTTAGTCTCACCTGCCGATATGCCACAGCTGACTTTAGCGATGGAAAGATTGATCAAAAGTAAACCGCTTCGTAAAAAGCTTGGAAATAACGCCAAATATGTTACGACACGATATTCAGTTGATATTATTATAGAGAAATGGGAGAAATTGATTGTGTAAAGTTACAACGAATCAATCACTTCACAAAAACGGTTAGTAAGGATAGTAACACTATAATTTTTAATGACTTTGCGCCGGCATATATTGGATGTATCTACGCTATTTATTTTCCTATACATCTTTTCCCAGCCCTCAGCTAATTTTTCTGGATTTGACTTTGGAACGGAAAATCCTGTTCCTTTTACGATCAACGCACCGTCGCCAACATCTGTTGTGATACACGGTTTTCCACAAGACATTGCTTCCACTATAACATTGGGAAATCCTTCAGAAATAGAAGTTAAGGTTAAGAAGTCGATAGCATTATAAAAATCGGGCATTGAATGGAATGTATGCAGCCATATAAGATTACGCTCAACACCGAGTTGTTGAGAAAGAACTTTAAGCTCTTTTATATACTTTTCTTTTCCGTCACCGGCGATACAAAAACGCGCGCACGGATGACTTTTAATGAATATACTCACGGAGTGCAAGAAATTTTGATGATCTTTGAGTGGGTCGAGTCGAGCTGCGTGTCCAATAACTAATTCGTTCATATGTATACCATACATTTTTCGAAATTTATTTCTCATTTCTATATTGGGTTTAAATATATTTGTATCAATTCCGTTAGGTATAACTACGATTTTCTCCTTCTGAAATCTATACCTGATATATATGTTTTTCCCTGCAATCGAATTAGAAATTATGACATCGGCTAATCGAGAATATATAATGCTTTGCACTAGATAATACCAATCAACCAATCTTGGATACGCCGTGATTATGTTTGTGCTTCTTATTCCCCAGATGATTTTTGTTTTGATATGTTTTTTTGCTATAACTGCCAAGGAACATGGAAGAGTACCAAAACTATAGAGTATGTCAGGTTTATCTTTTTTAACAGTTTCAATAAATGATTTTGAGTATTTTGATAATAATACACGTAAAATAGAAAATATTTTTTTAAGCAGTACAAACCTATAGATACCCTGTGAATATTTTTTATCGAAATTTGTATTAATATATTTTATAGGTATGTTATTATTTTTGAGCTCTTTTGTAAATGTACTTATTTTCTTCTCGAGGACATATACCAGAACGGTATAACCTCTTTTCTTCAATATTTTACTCAATTCCAGAACCTGGCGCTCAGTTCCACCGATTCCCATTGAATAGACGATAAAAACGATTTTATTTTTTTTTCTTAAAGAGGTATTCATTATTTCCTAAACTTCCCCCACAGGTTTTTATTTTAATAAGTTCAAAATTACGTGCTCGATAAAAATCAAAAATTACTTCTGGCTTGGCAACCTCAAATGGGTATCCACCAATCCAGTCGATATAATCATTCCAACGATTCATACCTCTACTATAATTTTTCCAAGATACAACAGATTTAGTAACCCAGAGTATTTTGATAAATTGAATAAATGAAATTGATTCAAAATATATAATAAATAGTGATGCATATATAGGTTTGAGTATAGTCGGCAACCGATTATAGAGATATTTTATCTTCCTCCAACGTATGCTCGCTCCGCGTTGATCGTTATATATTGCAAGATAAACATACCCTTTTATATTACAGAGTGGCACGAGATTTTCTAAAGCCGTAATCATGTTTCCTGTATGGTGGGCTACGCCCCAACAATACACATAATCAAATGTACCGAGACTATTAATGAACCGAGAGTTCAGCAATGATCCTTTAACTATTTTCCATTGAGTATCTCGTGGATAGAACTTATTTTTGATAGATTTTGTGCATACAACAGATTCCGCATCAACATCAAAACTAACCACTTCGGCTCCAAGATTTCGCGCTGCAAGTGAAAACAAACCGCTACCCGATCCTGCGTCAAGCAGTTTTTTATTTTTGAAAGAGTTGATTCCAAAAAAATCTTGTAATGATTTTTGGGCTAATACAATTTTATTTTCATTTAACGACCGATTATAATTTAACCAGTTTTTACCAAATTCGAACATATATCTTTATTATACTAGTATTATTATTTTGTCAATCATTCCACTCATGCTATGATACTATCACGATGGCAATTCAAAAAAAAGCAATTACAACTCCATCAATTCATATTTTTGGTCTTGTAATTGTTTCTCTTGCAGTATTGTTCTTTTATTCTAACCTACCCATTTACTTAGGGATTCTCGACAAAATAGTAATATCCAATCCAGTGTATTGGTTTGGACTTTTTGCAGTTCTTGCACTCGCAGTTTTTATTCCACCACTTTTTGCTCGGGGAATAATACCAAAAACTTTTTTCTCCAACCCAGTGTTCTTCTGGAGTATCTGTTATTTAGCGATACTATCTTTGTGGTATATCGTAGCTGCAAGTTCACCATCGGTCGATATTATATTTAAAAATCGTGTTATCGGCTTGACGTTACTTACGGTATTCCTTTTTTCATTTTTGCAAGGGAGCTATGTGCAATTATGGGCACGTAGGATGATCCTCCTTTCAATTGTACTTGCAGTTGCATTCAATGTTTGGGAAGTTTTTCACCCTTCATCCTTTGTCCCGATTACCTTTTATGCTGCAACGCCAGGTCGGTCTGCGGGTCTGTATATAAACCCCAATCAAGCTGGAGCAGCACTTATCCTCGGAATGATACTCACAATTACGCTTATTCCAATACGGTATAGGCTCTATTTTATTTTTTATGTTTTAATCGGGGTTATTCTTACGTTCTCACGTTCAATGTCGCTCGGTTGGCTTATTGCGGTTATTGTTCTCTGGCAACAAAAAATAATAAAACTTTCAAGTTTTATACTTGTAACGACAGTATTTTTACTTGCGATTTATTCATTCTTGCCTGATATCGTCTACTTTATCAAAGTTAACTACGGTATATTTGCCGAAGAAGGAATCTATATGAGAATGGGCTGGTTCGCGCATCCGATGTTTGATGTCGATACAAGCGAAACTGCACGGATGTATGTCGCAAACATATCATGGCAGATGTTTCTTGATAATCCGCTTTTTGGCAATGGGATTGGCTCAACCGACTTGTGGGCAGAACTGGTATCAACGCATAATATGTATCTCTACCTCATGGCAGATTATGGAATTTTAGGCATCATACTCTATCCATTGCTTGTGTTGGTAACCGTATGGCATTCCCATAAAGAAGTCCGGTCCATCGCGCTTGCGTTTGCATCATTTGCTCTTATGTGGGGTTTTTTTAGCCATAATATAATGAGCGAATATTATTCCTTAATCGCATTTGCACTTATGGCGTCGATGAGTTACCAAAGTCGGATAGACGAAAAAGAGTCAGACTGATAGTATGTGTATCTATGAACGCTCTACAATCAGTAGCTTACTAAAATATGTGCGGGATTGCGGGTAAGATAAATTTTGGGGAAACACCGATTATACGATCGGATATTGTGCGCATGACCCGTGCACTCGCGCATAGAGGACCGGACGCAGAGGGGATCTACATCTCTCCGGATAAAAAAGTAGGGTTGGGACATCGCCGGTTGGCTGTTATTGATCTAAGCAAGCATGCGTCTCAACCAATGAACTATCTCAAGAGATACTGGATAGTATTTAACGGCGAGATCTACAATTATAAGGAAGAAAAAAAACTACTCGAAAAAAGAGGATATTGCTTTACATCGGAATCTGATACCGAGGTTATTGTGGCGCTGTATGATTGCTTTGGCAAAAAATTTCTCCAGCACTTGCGTGGAATGTTTGCCTTTGCCATTTATGATACACACACAACAACTCTTTTTTGTGCGCGGGATAGAATTGGGAAAAAACCGTTTAAATACTACGCCGATGGATCAGTCTTTATGTTTGCATCCGAACTCAAAGCGATACTGACACAAAAAGAGTATCGTAGAGAACCTGATTATTTGGCGATTCATCACTTTCTGACATACCAGTATTGTCCCGGGGAACTTACAGGATTCGTCGGTATTAAAAAATTAGAACCAGCGCATTATCTATTTCTTGATATACACACACAAAAAATTGAGATTCGGAGATATTGGTTTTTGGACAATTCCCAAAAAGAAGAACATACGGAAGATGAATGGAGTACACTTATCGTGAATAAATTACGCGAGTCGGTGCAGATGCGTATAATGGCAGATGTTCCTGTAGGCGCTTTTTTGTCTGGTGGGGTGGATTCAAGCGCTGTTGTGGCATATATGAGCCAGCTAAGTAAAACGCCGATACGCACTTTTTCTATCGGTTTTGACGAAAAAAAATATGATGAACGATCATACGCGACGTTAGTCGCAGATACTTACTCAACACATCATACTGAATATCGTATGAAAGCAAATACGATAGAGAGAGTTCCCGAAGTTGTGAAGTGTTACGAGGAGCCATTTGCCGATTCAAGTGCATTGCCAACATACTTACTAAGCGAACTCACTCGTAAGCATGTGACAGTCGCCTTAAATGGCGATGGGGGAGATGAAAACTTTGCTGGCTACAATCGATACAGTGTATACAAGACGCACATGCGATATCACCGGCTTATCAAAGTTTTGTGCACGGGTCTTCCCGTTATGTCTGCAATTGATAGAGTTATGCAAAATGTGTATAGTCATAAAGTTATACGTAGACTCCAGTCTTTAAATCAAGATCCTCGCTTGTTTTATACGCAGATGATGAGTTTTTTTACCCAAGAAGAAAAAGAAAAACTCTATACAAAAACATTTTATCGTTTAGTCGGTCCGCACGATAGCACGCGTCCTTTTGCAGATTTATTTGATACATCAAAAAGTACCGACCTCATCGACCAAGTGCTATATGTTGATATGATGAGTTATTTGCCCAGTGACCTGCTGGTAAAAGTTGATATGGCAAGTATGGCGCATGCGCTTGAATGCCGTTCGCCGCTCCTTGATCATGAATTTGTAGAACTCGTCGCTCGTATACCATCGGGGCTCAAGCTCAAAGGATTGGCACGGGGAAAATATATATTTAAAAAAGCACTGACTGATATGCTTCCGCATGAAATTCTCTCACGAAAAAAAATGGGCTTTAGCGTCCCAATTGATAGTTGGCTCCGGGTAGAATCAGCGGGATACATACAATCGATACTACTATCAAAAAAAGCGATCGCTCGGGATTTATTCAATGAAGAATATGTGCGCAAACTTATTTCCGACCATACATCAAAAATACGTGATAACGCCAGTTTGCTTTGGATGCTCGTCACTCTTGAGCTTTGGTTTGAAATATATTTTGATTAAGTGTTGATTAAATCAGATGAATCGCATAGAGTAGGCACTAATGAATTACGACCTAATTTGGGAGCTTGCAAAAACAGATTTTAAAATTCGTTACAACGGATCTATTTTGGGCTATCTATGGGCGTTACTCAAACCATTGCTTATTTTTCTTATCTTAAACTTTATTTTTTCTCGAGTATTTAGCACAGGGGTGCAAAACTATTCACTCAACCTTCTTACGGGGTTAATTATCTGGGGGTATTTTACTGATAGCACAAAAATGGGTTTGACATCGATATTTACAAAAAGTAGTTTGATAGCAAAGATAAATATCCCCTTATCAGCGATAGTTATTGCGTCAACCGTCCATACGACTATAACGTTTATCATAAACCTATCCATACTCGCATCATTCTTTATTTGGTTCCATGTCTATCCCTCTGTGTGGTCGGTAGGCATTTTTATCGTGTATATGCTTTTGCTCTATATACTTATTCTTGGTTTTACTTTTCTCACTGCGCCATTATATATCCGGTATCGTGATCTCGATCAAATTTGGGAAGTGCTTTTAACTCTTGGGTTCTATGCTGCGCCAATTATCTACCCATTGTCGTTCATACCAGAAAAATTTCGACATTGGCTGTGGTTAAATCCGACGGGTTACATTATTCATTATAGTAAACTCGCATTAATAGATAATGAATTGATAACTTTGAGTAATCTCATCCCCGTTATATTCTCGATTCTATTATTTTTAATAATCAGTATATATATATTTAACCGTTACAAGAATCATATTGCGGAGATGCTATGAAACAAAACGACAGAATCCCTATGATAGAGGTTGCCCATGTATCAAAGTATTTTTATCTACCTCATGAGAGAATAACATCGTTTAAAGAAAGTGCAGCTCGTTTATTCAAGCCTACTGATACAAAAAAGTTGACTGCGCTTTGCGATGTTTCTTTTTCTATTTCTCGAGGGGAGTGCATTGGTATTATCGGTCATAATGGGTCTGGAAAATCGACTCTTTTAAAAATACTTGCAAAAATATATTATCCAAATTCGGGGAATATACGTGTAAACGGTAGTATCTCTCCGTTTCTCGAACTTGGAGTTGGTTTTAACCCAGAACTGACTGCACGAGAAAATATATATTTAAATGGAATTGTGCTTGGCATATCTCGAAAAGAGATTACCCGTGTGTTCCCACAGATAGTTGCATTTTCACAACTGGAAAAATTTATGGATACTAAGTTAAAAAACTTTTCATCGGGGATGCAAGTGCGGCTTGCTTTTTCTGTCGCTATACAACCGAATGCCGATATCTACCTTATGGACGAAGTATTGGCTGTAGGAGATATCGACTTTCAGAAGAAATGTTCTGATGTTATCCATCATTTTAAGAAAACAGGAAAAACGGTTGTTATTGTCAGCCATGATTTAAAAAGCATCAAAGCATTTTGCAATAGAACACTCTGGGTTGATGATGGTATAATCAAACACAGTGGAGTTACTACAGATATTGTAAAAAAATATGTTGAGCATTCAAAAAGAGTTTCGTCACATTCTCAGAGATAATAATTGAGGCGCGGTTACGACAGAAAATTGTTGACAACGATTAAATGTGATACGATACAATAATACAATCGAATTTGTAGAGATAAAAAGGAGGGGTGATGGGAGTAAACGACAGTAGTTCTGGTTTTAGTTTTCAAGAAAATCAGAACAATATGAAAACGTATATTAAACCCGTAGTAGATAGAATTTGGTTTGTTGTTCTCTTTACGATTATTTTTGTGGTGGGATCATATTTTATATTTTCAAATAAAAAACCGGTCTACCAGTCAACTGCAACAGTTATGGTTGCCCAAAATACGCCCAATCAAACGCTCAATACCGATTCGATTCGTGTAACTCAACAATTTGCAGAGACTTTTGTACGGGTTGCAAAATCGGAAAGCTTAATTACACAAGTTGCAGAAAAACTTGCACTCGATTCGATAGATAAGGATACTCTAAGTGTCCTTGTTGTTCCGAGGACTCAACTTATTAAAATCTCTGTCGAAGACTTTTCTCCCCATCAAGCAGCTTTAATAGCGAACACACTTGTTGATGTATTGTCCCAGAAGATAGATGAATTGCAAAGACCGATTAGCCCAAATAGTAGAACAGTTCTTGAGGTTGTTGAATTAGCTACTCCTAATGCAGTCCCTATTTTTCCAAGAATGAATGTGGTTGTAATCATTTCACTCTTTGTGAGTATTGTTTTAACACTTTCGATAGTGTATCTTCTCGAACTTTTCAATACGACTATTCGCAATGAAGAAGATATCGAAAAAATACTTCACGATGTTCCCGTGCTCGCAACATTTCCCGTTATCCACAGCAATACCGATAAAGATGGTATCGACCAGATGCGGGTGTTGCGCAACAAT
>Ga0066639_10004288_pt1 | contig 12193 bp, 11 predicted proteins | sample CryGeyCG2114_010_2_FD_59504 | JGI IMG/M metagenome (GOLD analysis project Ga0066639, IMG submission 59504) | Groundwater microbial communities from aquifer - Crystal Geyser CG10_big_fil_rev_8/21/14_0.10 | ecosystem: Environmental > Aquatic > Deep subsurface > Groundwater | place: USA: Utah...
GCCGCTACAACCTGCTGCTTCATGCCAGTTTCATATACTCTTGCTCTTTTCGTTTCATTGCCTTTTCTTTACCAAAGGTGTCGTGGTCATACCCTACAAGATGCAGGAGGCCGTGCACAAACATTAAGCGCACAGCGTCTTTGTATGTTATACCATATTCTTTAGCATCCTTGCGAATGACAGAGGGGCACAGCACAATCTCGCCTAGAGAAAGGTGGCCGCCCTCAAATGCCAGCACGTTTGAGGCATGCTCTTTCTTTAACCATTGTACACTCAGCTTTTTCATTAAGGCCTCTCCCGCGAAAAGAAGAGAAAGATTGCTCTTTCCCTTCTTTTCTTTCAACAATATCCTATCAGCTAACTTCTCAAGCTTGCGGGTTTCAAAGCGCTCTTTAGTAACATTGCGCACCTCCATGCTACCCCGCGCCCTCAAAGGAATCTATATAGTACGTATCCAATATCTTTAGCACGCGCAGGAAGAAAACCTCAAAAGGCAGGGACACTGCCTCCTGCGCTTGAACCTGGGCCCGAAACTCGTTAACCCCTATTTCATCCAATTGCACGATGCGGTAGTCATATACGGGATAGCTCAAGGAAAAGAAACCCTGTTCCTCTTGCAACAGCGCGTTTTCGGTCAGGTATTTTGAAGCCAACTCGGTGTTGTCGGCATACAGAGCGTCCAGAAAAGCCGTCAGGGACTTTCTGGCTCCCTGCCGTTCAATCTCGTCTCTCTGCTGAGCGAGTTCCGCCTCCAGCCGGGGCAGGCGCTGTTCCTCCAAGCGATAGTACTGCCAGGCGAGCGCCAGCTGGCCTGCCACCACGGCGATGATGGCAATGAACACGCCCCGCCAGGCGTCTTTGCTGAAAAACTTTGGGGCTGCCATAGATTATTGCAGTAACTCTTTTACAAAAGCGCTGACAAGAGCCCCGTCGGCTCTTCCTTTAATTTTGGGAGCCAGAAGCGCCATAACCTTGCCCATGTCTTTCATTCCCACAGCTTGTATTTCAGCTACCGCTTCTACGACCATTTTTTTTACTTCCTCTCTTGAAAGCTGTTCTGGCAAATAGGCCAAAAGAATCTGTAACTCCTGTTTCTCTTTTTCAGCCAGTTCGGGCCTTCCTCCTTTTTCAAAAGCCACGGCGGATTCTCTTCGTTTCTTAGCTTCCTTTTCCACGATTGAAAGCACGTCTTCTTCGGCCAGCTCGCCTTTTCCCTCTTTCTCTTTATTGGTGAGGGCCGATAAAACCAGGCGAAGCGTTAACGAGCGAACCGAATCCCCCTTCTTGAGAGAGGCGGTAAGGTCAGAGCGTATCTGTTCTTTGAGGTTCATTTCAGGTTCCCGAGTTTCTGCTGTTTTGCGCGCTCCTTTTGGATTTCCAGTTTTCGCAACACCGCCCGCTTTCTCATCTCGCTGGACTTTGCGCGCTTCCTGAATTGAGATTTTTTGGCGTTCAGCAAAATCCCGCTGTCTTTCAAACGCCTGGTAAAGCGGCGAATTAAAGCCTGGGTGGTCTCGCGCTCCTGCTTTTTGATTTCAAATTTTGTGTTACTCATGTGGGTTCCCCGCCATGAGGTGAAGGTGGATATGGTCTATGACCTGGCCTCCTTCCCTGCCGACGTTAAAGTGAAGCTTATACCCTGCCAGCTTGTGCTGACGCGCGACCTTTTGGGCGGTTAAGATGAGCTCCCCCATCAGTTCTTTATCTTCTAACTCAACATGGTCTATGGAATGGATGTGCTTTCTCGGGATGATTAAAAGATGCACGTCCGCCTTGGGATGAATGTCTTTGAAGACAACGAACTTCTCGTCTTCAAAGACGATATCAGAGGGTACCTTTTTTTCAGCTATATTGCAAAAGAGACAATCTTCCATGCTACTTTTTCAATCTTTTTTTCAGCTCATCTATCACCTTGTCCATTTTCACTACCTGCTGTTCTCCCGTGTCCATCCTGCGAATGACAATGGTCCCGTCTAACACCTCGCGCTGTCCTAAAATCAGGGTGAACTCTACTGCAAGCTTATCGGCCCTTGCCAGCTGGGTTCTCAAAGAATCCCTTCCTAAAGACTCTGCAATGGAAATCTTAGCGTGTCTCAACTCTTCTAAAAGCTTCAAGCTCTTTTTCTTTGGCATGTCTCCCAACTGGGCTAGAAAAACTTTGGGGGTCGGAATCTCGGCCGGAGGAAATCCTTTTGCTTTCATCAAAGAGATGATGCGCTCCACTCCCGCGGCGGCCCCTGTCGCTGAGACCTCTTTGCCCCCCAACAGCTTTACTAACCCGTCATACCTTCCGCCTCCGACCAAGGCCGAGCGCTGAACCACTTCCTCTCCGTCCTTTTCCCCTGCCGGGGTTTCAGTAAATATCTCAAAGACGGTCTTGGTATAGTAATCTAAGCCCCGCACCAAATACGGGTCTAGGTGGTAAGGAAGGTCTGCCTCGTCTAGAAACTCCAGCAGTGAGGTAAAGTGAGTTTTGCAGGGCTCGCACAGGTGGTCTAAAATCTGAGGGGCCTGGGTTTTCACCCTCTGGCATTTCTCTTCCTTGCAATCTAAAACTCTCAAAGGGTTCTCTTTGATTCTTCTCCTGCAGTCAGCGCACAAAGAGTTTTGTCGGGGCCTCAAATAGTTGACCAGCACCTTCTTGTAGTAGGGTCTGCATGAGGCATCTCCAATGGAGTTTACCTCAATGATTAAATGGGAGAACTTTAACTCCCTCAACAAGTTGTAGAAAATCTGGATAACTTGAGCGTCAATGGCCGGGGACTGCTCCCCGAACACCTCAAAGTCCACTTGGTGGAACTGGCGGAACCTGCCCGCCTGCGGGTGTTCGTATCGAAACAAAGGGCCGAACGTGTAGAGCTTGACGGGCTGGGGGATGTTAAACATGCCGTGCTCGTTGTACGAGCGAACAATACCCGGGGTAAACTCGGGACGCAAGGCTAAATGGTCTCCCCCTTTGGTCTTCAAGCTGAACATCTGCTTTTCTACAATGTCGGTTGCGCTCCCGGTGCCTCTCTCGTACAGCTCCGCGTCCTCTACTATGGGAGTGTCAATCTTGCTAAACCCGTAAAACTGGGCGATGTCCTGCGTTACCCCGTAAATCTTCTTGTAGTACGCCTGGTCTTCGGGGAGGATGTCGTGCATCCCGGTCGGGTGCTGAAATTTTGGTTTCTTTGCCATGGTTGTAATTATTCTTTTGCAAAAGCTTCCAGGGAAAGAGCGTTAAACACCACTTTTCCCACGATAAGGGAGGCGGGCAGTACGCCCCACTTCCTGGAATCTGAGGAGGCCGGCCTGTTGTCTCCCAGCACAAAGTACTCGTCTTCATCTAAGTCTATCGTTACAGAACCCGGGGTTTCCAAATCTAAAGGAAGGTACAGCGATTCGTCCAAAACCACAGCTTCGTTCTCGCCGCCGTAAATGACAACCTTGCCGTCTTGAACCTCTACGCGCTCTCTTGGGAGGCCTATCACTCTTTTTAAAAACTTCTGGGACCTGTCTTGCGGGAACTCCAGGACGATAACGTCTCCCCTGTCAGGTTCATTGAAGCGATAGGAGAGCTTGTCTACGATAAGGTAATCTCCGTTATGATAGCTTGGCACCATGGAACTTCCCCGCACCAAAAAAGGTTCAAACACGAATGCTCGCAAAGGAAGGACGACAAGCAAAGCTATGACAACTATTTTTGCCGCCTCAAAACCAAACTGCAGCAGGCCTTTCATGTTCCTCATTCTAAAGGAAAACTTCCCGCATTTCAAGTCCTCTCAAGTGTGGTATACTTTGACAATATGATTCTTGTCTTGGGTCTGGGAAATCCGGGGGCGCGCTATGAAAGAACCCGGCACAACGCGGGGTTCATGGTATTGGACGAATTCCAAAAACAGCACGCCTTTCCTGAGTTTCAAGAATCAGCAAAACACAAAGTTAAAGTATCTGAAGGAATGGTTGGTGAAGAAAAGGTCATTCTGGCCAAACCCACAACCTTCATGAACAGCTCCGGCAAAGCCGTTGCTTCCTTAACTAAGTTAAGTTTTCCACAACTTAACTTAGTTAAGGAACTGGTGGTGGTGCATGACGAAATTGACCTGCCCATAGGCGAGGTGAAGGTGTCCAAAGACAGCGGCTCTGCGGGGCACAAAGGAGTAGATTCTGTTATCCAGTCGCTAGGAACCAAAGACTTTCACAGGGTGAGAATTGGCATTCAACCCACAACAGGAAAACCAGAAAACGTAGAATCTTTTGTGCTAAAACCCTTCGCAAAAGAAGAACAGGACGCGCTCAAAGAAAGCATCGTAGATGCTGTGTCCTCTGTGGAATCGTTTATCGGGCAATAAAAAGCCGGACGAAAGGAGTCCGGCGGGCTGTAGCAGGGCTCCTGGGAACCCCTTATATTACCCTCCCGTTGAACGTCTGCACCTGAAGGCGGTGCCACGTTGCCCCAGTGCCCCCGTTAACGGGACCGCAGTTCTCTTTGATGGGAAAGAGACCCATTCTTATGAGCTCCCCCGTCTTTGGATCCCGTATCTCGCGCTCTTCGTAATATACGGGCCGGTATGCCAAAGGACTCCCCCCTCTCAAACAAGGTGCCAACAAGTGCGGTGCGCCCGTGTGGACCTCCTCTAAAAGAGCTTGCGCTTTTCCTCTGACGAAACTATACTAAATGCCGAATGGCGCTGTCAAGCAAGATAGAAAGAGCTCTGATTGCCGGAATCACCCCATATTTTTTAGAAAAGGGGCACGTTTGGTTTGAGGAAAACTTCCAAAAGATACTGCAGGCAAGAACAAACCAGCCCTTCTTTATAGAACAAACAGCGTTATTAGAACAAGGACAGCAACTTGCCCTAACAGAGCTCCTGCGCCAGTTAGATGAGTTAGGGTACGAGAAAGTGTTTGAGGTGAGAGACCCTGGAGAATTTAGCCATCAAGGTGGCATGGTTGAAATATTCCCTTTAAACAAAGGAAGCGCCGTCCGTATTGAGTTTGTAGGGAACAAGATAGAAACGATAGAAGAGCTGGGGGTGACAGCTGACGAGGAAACATCTAAGGCTGTCTTAAAAAAGCGCCTGCAGTCCCAGAACATCTTCTCAGACTTGAAAGGAATCAAGAAGGGAGACTATGTTGTGCACCTAGACCACGGGGTAGCCAGGTTTGCGGGTCAAGAAGAACGGGAAGGCATAGCCTACTATATATTAGAGTATGCGGCGGGAGACAAGCTCTTTCTGCCTCAAGGATTAGAAAAGAAACTGTCTCGGTACATTGGGTTCACAGAACCTAAAATCTCGCGGCTTGGGTCTCCTTTCTGGGTGAGAACGAAGCGCAGAATCAGAGAGGAGATAGAAAAGCTTGCCAGAGAGCTTCTGGCTTTGTACGCTCAGCGCGAGGTTTCCTTAAGGCCTCCGTACGAACTCCCAGGTGAGCTGTCTTTGAAGATAGAGGGGAGCTTTGCCTTTGAGGAAACCCCAGACCAGCTCCAAGCTCTACAAGACATTGAACACGACTTTGCCAAAGAGGAACCATTAGACCGCATCGTGGTAGGAGATGTAGGATTCGGCAAGACGGAGATTGCCTTGAGAGCCATGGTCCGCGCCGTAGAGCAGGGATACCAGGCGGCTCTTCTGGCTCCCACGACCCTGCTTTCTCACCAGCACCACCAGAACTTTACAGAGAGATTACAAGACCTTCCCGTGAATGTCGCGCACCTCTCAAGAATCCAGACCCCAAAGCAACAACAGCTGGTTTTGAAAGACATCAAAAACGGGACAGCCGATATTATCATTGGAACCCATCGCCTGCTCTCTTCTGACATTGTGTTTCACAACCTGGGCCTCTTGGTCATAGACGACGAACAAAGATTCGGGGTCAAGCAAAAAGAAAAGCTCAGGGGCTTGAGAACTTCCCTGGACGTACTCTCTTTGTCTGCCACCCCCATCCCGAGAACCCTGTATATGTCTTTATCATCCTTGAAAGGCATGAGCTTGGTGCAAACGCCCCCTGAAGGAAGGTATCCCGTAGAGATTGTAGTCCAGAAACGCAATACCAAGGTTATAAAGGAAGCCATTGAAAAAGAGCTTGCCAGAAAGGGACAGGTATACTACTTGCACAACCGGGTGGGAACGATAGGACTGGTCAAAAGAGAACTGTTAAGGCTCGTGCCGGACTCGACAATCGGAATTGTGCACGGAAGATTGGATGAGAAAGAACTCATCTCAACTATTGACAACTTCAGAGATGGAAACTATGACATACTCTTAGCCACGACCATTATTGAGAACGGCTTAGATATCCCCAGGGTCAACACCTTAGTAGTGGAAGACGCCTCCAAACTGGGGTTAGCTCAGGCCTACCAGATTAAAGGAAGAATAGGGCGGGCCAACACCACTTCTTTTGCGTACTTTCTGCACGGTCCCAACCCCACAGACAAGGCTCGCCTCAGACTGAAAGCTTTGAAAGAATCCGGAGAACTGGGAGCAGGGTACAAGTTAGCTCTAAGAGATCTGGAAATACGGGGGGCTGGCAACATTCTAGGAAAGGAACAGTCAGGCTCCGTGAACGCCATAGGGCTTAACCTGTACTGCCAGATGCTTGCTGAAGCTGTAGAAAAAGTGAAGAATACAACTACATGAAATTAATTGTGGTAGAGAGCCCCGCTTGATATAATAGGATAGAGAGGGCTCAACCAAAAACAATGATGTTCATGAAAAAGCAAAGAACAAAAACTTCAGGACCTCTTTGGTCAAAACAAGAAGTACAGTTGCTAAGTGAGCTTTACCCCAAGTCATGGCCACGAGACTTGGTTAGGTTTTTCCCAAAGAGAAATAAAAATACTATCGTAGCGAAAGCCTTTGAGTTAGGATTATCGTCGGCAAGACCGTGGAAAGAAAACGAAAACGCATTGTTGCAAAAAACTTTTGCTACTGCCTCACGCCAAGACCTCGTCACAAAGTTTCCTTTGCGTTCCCTTGCTGCGATTCTGGCGCAAGGTGAACGCCTTGGGTTAAAGCGTGAAAGACATCGCCCGAGGAAAAGTGTAAATGAGAACTATTTTAAAAAGTGGTCTGCCAATATGGCATACCTTCTCGGCTATATCTTGGCTGATGGATGCATTACTGAAGGTACGTATAAAGGATATAGTGACGCACTAAAGTTCGGCGTGCAGAGAAGAGATGTCGATATCTTAAAAAAGATAAAGGAAGAGATGCAATCAGAGCACGCTATCTCTCTATGTAAGAATTCCGCCCATTTGTGTATCACGAGCCAGTGTATTGTTAACGACTTAAAAAAGCTTGATATTAAATACAGAAAAAGCCTCCGTGAAAAAATCCCGAATGTACCTCGCCAATATGTGCGAGACTACACTCGTGGAGTAATAGATGGGGATGGGGGTATTTCATTGAATAAAGATGGATATCCCACGTTGAGACTATGCGGAGGGAAAGCAACTGTGACCTTCGTCCGCAACCACTTTCTTTCGGGCTTTCAAATATACTCAAGCGTTGGTAAACGCGACAGGTCAGAAAGTGGAAGACGTGTTCTTTTTACTATTACCTATCGAGGAAACCCCGCAAAAACCCTCATTGAGTATCTATACCGAGATGCAGATTTATACCTTGATAGAAAGTATCTACTGGCGAAACGCTGTATGGACTTGCATATAAATCACCGGAAAGATTACTCTCAAAAAGAATATATGCTTCTTGCCAGGTTCTATGCTGCATCTCCAAAGGAGAAAATTCTTTCTCTCTTGCCAAACCGAGGCTGGAAAGGTATTCAACAACATGCACGCACACTAGGGATGTATAAATACAGTAAGAATAAATAGTCAATGCGCTTACTCCTAGTAGAGAGCCCTACGAAGGCAACCACGCTTAAACAATTCCTTGGTAAGGATTATGAAGTGGCTGCAACCTACGGCCATATTAGAGACCTTCCCAAAGGAAAGCTTGGCATTGATACTGAAAAAGATTTTGAACCCCAATACGTCATTCCCACGAAATCGAGAAAGACGGTAACCGCCTTGCAAAAAGCTGCGGAAAAAGCAGACGAGGTTATTCTGGCAAGCGTAGATTACGACGAACCAACACTTATTCAGTACCCAGACGGCTTAGTGCGAATGGAAAGGGTGGGGAAGTTTATTGATTGGCTCTTGGACTCTAACCTCTCCCCCTCGCAATTCCGCGTCGCCGCTTTTCACTCCGACTCGCACCGAATCTCCTTCAAACGGATTAAACATGTGGTTAGGCACCCCATCAAAGAAAAGTTGCTCAAGATAAAGACAGGATACGGGCGCGCAATCACCGTTACCGCCTCCCATAGCCTTTTTCAAAAAGGTGCTGACGGAACCATCAATACTGTAGCGGGTAAAAATCTCAAAAAGGGTGACTCTATCCTTGTGCCGGTCAGCATTCCCAGGGGGAGGGAAAACTTGGCAGGAAGCCGAATAGATATTCTCAAAGCAATTTATGAAAACAAAGAACTGCTCAACAATGTATTTATTAAGAGCTCCGGTGTAGCTGAATATCGGAGGTCCCAGCTGCTTGCTCCGCGCAACGGCAATACGCCACAGCTTGCTCCTCGCATGTTCCTGACGAGCGGACTCCGCAAGAAACTGCTGAGGTATCGATTTGACAAAGGATGGTCGCAAAAAGCGCTTGCAAAACAAGTAGAATGCTCGCAGAGCAATATCTCTGAATGGGAGAGCGGACAGGGTAACCCTACATTAGAGCCAGGGCAAAAATACCTCAACGCCTTGGGAATGAAATTTGACACACTTGTAGCTAAAAGAGAACTGACTGTGGGGCCTTCGAGCATCGAACAAGCGATTGCTCAAGCCCTCAAAACCCAGTGGCGTGATTCGCGAAAAAGCAAAGCCCGCACCTGGCAGCCGCTAATCTGGTTTACCTGGGAAGAGCTTGAACAGAACTTCTCGGACGATAAAACGATTGAACTTTCTCGTAGCAACCACTCCCATCGCATGCCTCGCTTCATCCCCGTAGATGAAGACTTAATGATTTTCCTCGGGTTCTTTACGGCAGAAGGAAGCTTTCTTACCCACGGAAAATACACGAGATTCTCGTTTGGCCCGAAAACTCATGGCGCGGAGGGCACACATATAGAACATATTCGAGAAATATCCCACCGTCTCTTTAACATCGCTCCTAGTGACTTTAAAGAAAAGACTGGCCACAGCGTTGTGCTCAATAGCACGCTAGTTACGTTTTTTCTAAAAGAAGTGATGGGAATCAAAAGAGGTGCCGAACATAAAGAAGTGCCCCACCTTGTATTTAATGTCCCGCGTGCTCTCCAATTTGCCTTCCTGCAAGGATACTTCTTGGGCGACGGAACATTAGGAAGGGGCGGAGTTGCGTTCAATACTATTAGCCCATCTCTTGCCGCCGGGATTTCTTATCTTCTTCTCCAAAACGGCATTCTATCTGGCCACTCATTGGCAATTTCTAAAAAGCCGAGTAGGAAACCGCTCCACCAGATTACGATTACGGGTAAAGAAAAGCTCTTGGCAACGCTCCCGGTATGGCAAGAACATTATAAAGCATCACCTCTAAAAGAGTACTGCGGAAAAAGCAGAAACATAAAACAAAACTTTTCACTTGTGAAAGAACGTACTGGCGATGTTGCGCTTCTCCGCGTCAAAAACATTGAGAAGGTGGGGGCTAACGGATGTTATGTTTACGATTTCTCTGTAGAAGGTGAGAACTTTGTTTGCGGGAACGGGGGTGTATGCGCCCACAATACCGACGAGGACAGAGAGGGGGAAGCTATAGCCTGGCACCTAGCTAACGTTTTAGAACTCAAGAACCCGGAGCGCATTGTCTTTCACGAAATTACCAAGGAAGCCATCCAAGAAGCTTTGAAAGCGCCCCGCTTCATTGACGAAAACAGGGTGGCGGCCCAGCAGGCCAGGAGAATCCTAGACAGATTGGTAGGATACAAGCTCTCCCCTTTCTTGTGGCGCAAGGTGTCGCGAGGATTGTCAGCCGGGCGCGTGCAGTCAGTTGCAGTGCGCCTCATAGCTGACCGAGAACAGGAAATCAAGGATTTCAAGCCCCAGGAATACTGGAGCATTGAAGCTGACCTGGAAAAAGACGGCAAGGTTTTTCGGGCGCTCCTATCAAAGAACAACGGGAAAGCCGTAGGCAAGCTGGAGATTGAAAACAAAAAAGAAGCTGATGGGATTCTCAAAGAACTTACGGGAGCTAACTATATTGTTGAAACCCTAGAGCAAAAGAACGTCAACAGAAACCCCCTGCCTCCTTTCACCACCTCAACTATGCAGCAAACGGCAGGCAGCAGGTTAAGGTACCCTGCCAGACTTACCATGCAGCTGGCCCAGCAGCTCTACGAGCAAGGATACATTACCTATCACAGGACAGACTCCTTGAACCTGTCCCAGTTCTCCTTGAGCTTGGCGCGCTCCTTCATTGAACAAGAGTACGGCAAAGACTACCTCCCTGAATCCCCCAGGAGATTTAAGAGCAAGGCCAAGGGAGCCCAGGAAGCCCATGAGGCCATCCGTCCCACGCAGGCTACAAAGACACCCGGAACCGCAGGGCTCACGGGACCTAAAGCAAAGCTCTATGAGTTAATCTGGCAGAGATTTATGGCTTCCCAAATGTCTCCTGCCGTGTTCCAAAGTACCGCAGCTGACATTGCAGCCAACCAGTACACCCAACCCCAGCGCCATGGGGCTGGGTACACCTTCAGGGCAACAGGACAAACCTTGCAGTTTGACGGATTCTTGAAAGTCTACTTAATGAAGTTTGAGGAGGCGGACTTGCCCAACCTTTCACAAGGAGAAAGCTTGTCGTTGAAAGAGCTGTTGTCTCTCCAGCACTTCACCCAGCCCCCTGCCAGATATACTGAAGCTACGCTTATTAAGGCTTTAGAGCACTATGGTATTGGGCGTCCTTCAACATACGCTCCCATTATCTCCACTGTCCAGGAAAGAGGATACGTGGAGCGGGATGAAAATCGCAGGCTGTTCCCCACAGAACTGGGAGGCATTGTAAACTCCCTGTTGGTAGAGCACTTCCCTACTATCGTGGATATTGGCTTTACCGCGGACATGGAAGAGGATTTAGATGAGGTAGCTCAAGGCAAGAAACAATGGGTCCCCATGTTAAGAGAGTTTTACGAGCCCTTTGCAAAGAACTTGCTGCAAAAAGAGGAAGAGGTGCAAAAGAAAGACCTGGTCAAAGAGGTGGAGGGAAAGATATGCCCTGAGTGCGGGTCTCCTTTGGTCATGCGCTTTGGCAGGTTTGGTCAGTTCTACGCCTGCTCCACATTTCCTGAATGCAAGCACACGGAACCTTTAGAGAAGAACAAGCCAAAAGAGCTTGGCATTACCTGCCCCAAGTGCGAGAAAGGAGAGCTGGTGGCTAAAAAAACCAGGCGGGGAAAGCTCTTCTATGCCTGCAACAGGTACCCTGAGTGCGACTTTGCCCTGTGGGACAAGCCCACGGGAGAGAAGTGCGAAAAGTGCGGCTCTTTGGTGGTAGAAGGAACCAAAAAACGCGTTGGGTGCTCTAACCCAGAATGCGAATTAAGCTTAAAAAAGAAAAGATCCACCTCTAAAAAGGGTGGACAAACAGAGGAAAAGTCAGTAGAATAGCCGCGTTAGCCTGGGTGGCGGAACTGGCAGACGCACAGGACTCAAAATCCTGCGAGGGCAACCTCATGAGAGTTCAAGTCTCTCCCCAGGCACCAGTAGTAACTTGTTCGGAATTGACTGCTCCGCGTAAAGCGCGAATGTGTTGTGTTTGACATATCAACCATTTTAGGCTATTATTTCTTCAGCATACCCCGTCAGCAAAAAAACCATGGCAAGGAATCAGCTCATGCAAAAAATTGCACTGCCGAAAACGTTCTTTGCTCTGAGTTTCGACGTAGAGCGAGACTCGAAGAGCAAAAGTGGGTTTCGGCCTGCGCTCACACAACACGAGCAATCGGGAGGACTCCATCAGTTCGCGGAACCCTGTGTGAAGGGATTTGCGGCTCTCCTCCTCCGCTATCCTGCCACACGGCTCGTTGTCGTCGGCGGCAACGAGAACCGCTACAAAGACGTAAACCGGGCGGAGGCCATCCAAGAAATACTTGCGAAGGACTTCGGCATTCCCAAAGAGCGCATCACAATCCTGCCTTCCAACTCAAATACGGAAGGCAACGCCGCTGCCATCAA
>Ga0066639_10004292_pt1 | contig 12187 bp, 10 predicted proteins | sample CryGeyCG2114_010_2_FD_59504 | JGI IMG/M metagenome (GOLD analysis project Ga0066639, IMG submission 59504) | Groundwater microbial communities from aquifer - Crystal Geyser CG10_big_fil_rev_8/21/14_0.10 | ecosystem: Environmental > Aquatic > Deep subsurface > Groundwater | place: USA: Utah...
AAGAAAAAGAGAGAGAATGGCAGCGGGTAAGAGTAAAAACTCTAATTCTCCTAATCTAAATGAAGCTGAAATAAGGCAAATGCAAAGTGAAGTTCAAGAGACTAATAATCCTAATATGCCTGGAATGGGTTCTGAGGTTCAACCTCAAGCTCAACAGCCACAGGTGGTCCCAACTTTTGAGGCGAACCCAATGGAGGATGATTTCAGTGAAATTCGCCTCCCTGCTGCTGAGTAAAGATGGGAGCCATTGTGTTTGAATTAAGGAGAGAGGGAATTTCTCATCACCACCCTATTCAGGAAAATTCAAATTCTGCTATGTTTGACCGAGACCGTAGAAATTTAATTAAATTATCTACCGAACTATTTCCAAATCAAGTTTTTGATCCCATTTTAAGTTTAGCGGGAGATGCTTCGACACGACGTTATTACAGAGGGATCTCCGATCAAGGTAGTTGGATTGGTCAGATCAATGAACCTTTTTCTGAAGAAGGCCCATCATTTAATTTTATTGAAGTCACTCAACATTTGGAAAAAAGTGGAATTTTAGTACCAAAAATTTATGGATGGAATTCCGAGACAGGCGTGATTTTAATGGAGGATCACGGGGATGTTACTCTATTGAGGCGTCTTCAAGAGGTATATGGGCATCAAGAAGAAGAATTGATTTATAAAGAAGTCGTTAGAATTTTAGCAGACATGCACGCCAAGGCCTCTAGAGAAGAAGGGTTTCGAATTAATGCATTTAATCTAGCATTTGATTACGAGAAATTTAAATGGGAGATCGAATTTACTTTAAAATATTTTTTTGAAGAGCATCTGTCTCGTTCTGTTTCATCTAGGGATAGAGAGGTTTTTAATTTTTATTTCGATAAGCTGTGCAATGAACTCATATTGGAACCGCTAGTTTTTACTCACCGCGACTTTCACAGTAGAAACATACTTGTGAATTTAAATAATGATTATGTGTTCATTGATTATCAAGATGCACGGATGGGACTTCGCCAGTATGATTTATGCTCACTGTTGAGAGACAGTTATTATCAATTAGAGGAAAGCGCAATCTATGAACTTTGCGATTTCTACATGGAGTATTCGAAGGAAAATTACGGGATCCAATTTGATAAAAAAAGGTTTATTAAAATTTTCGATTTATGTACAGTCCAGAGGAATTTTAAGGCTATTGGCACCTTTTGTTATATCGAAAAAGTCAGAAAAAACAATCTGTATTTGAAATATATTGGCAACACTTTTGAAAATATAAGAAAAGTTTTGATTAAGTATTCCGATTATAGCGATCTTAGAACCATGCTTCACAAGTATTACTATTTTTAGGAAGCTCTTAAAATGCGCGGAATGATTCTGTCTGCGGGTCTCGGAACTCGTTTAGCTCCCATTACAAATGAATTGCCAAAGCCTTTGATTCCGGTATTGCTGGTTCCTCAAATCACTTATTCTATTTACCAATTGAAAATAGCTGGCATTACAGAAATTGCGATTAATCTACATTATCAATTTGAAAAAATAAAACACTATATAGAGGGATTGGATGTTGGTATTGAATTTTACTTTTCTCATGAAACAAACCTTTTGGGTTCTGCGGGGGGGGTTGTCAATATAAAGGAGTGGCTCTTTAGTGAAGAAAATTGCAATGCTGTTATTTTGAATGGCGATGTTGTTTCTAATTTTAATGTAAAAAATTTAATTCAAGAACACTTGAATCATAATGGGGAGCTGACCTTGGGACTTACCCCCAAAACCTGTAAGGATTATAGCTCGATCCGCGTGGGTGCGGAAAAGTTCTCTAACTGTGTTATTGAAATCACCCCTCCTGGAAAATTAAATGATGGGTATTTATTCACAGGCGCTCAAGTGGTGAATCAAAAAATCTTCGACACCTTTTTGGTTGGCGCTCCCGCTGACTTTAAAAAAGAGATATACTTACCATTGATCAATAAAAAAAAACTCACAGCCTCTATAGATAGGGACTGTTTTTGGTTTGAGACTGGGGATATTGAAAAATATTGTTCTACTAATTTCAAGCTTTTGGATTCACTTATTAGTTCTGATGAAGTTGGGAAGTATCTCAATTCTTTTTATGAGTGGATTGAATATACTCCAATTATAAAAGATAAGTCATTATTTTCTCCGAATTTGGATCTCGATTTATTCAAAAAGTGTGTTTATTCAATTATTGGTGATTGTAATGTTTTAGAAGATGAAGTGGAATTAAAGGATTCTATTGTTTTTCGGGACTCTCTTTTGAAAATGAAAAAATATGAAAATAAAATCATCACTTCTAAATATGATTTGGATATGAAACACTCCCCGCAATAGTGGGTTGTCGGCTGCCGGTGAATGGCGTGAAATCAATTGGTATTTGGTTTAAGCTCAGATATGAAAAATAAGCGAAAGCTTCGGCTTCGAGTGACGAAGAAGAAACCCCGACTTCATCTGTAATTTTCACTTCATATTCTGGCAGGTCGTTTTTTAGACGGCTCATTAGAAATGGATTAGATGCTCCTCCTCCACAAGCAAATAGGGTTTTAAAATGATTTTTAGGGATAAATCGCTCGATTTGATCTCTAATGGTCGAAGCGGTGAATTCTGTGAGCGTTGCAATGAAATCGAATTGGTTAATATTTTTTTTTGAGTCCCTAAAGTCTGAGAGCATTTGTTTAAACCGAGTGTGGCCATAGCGCTCTTTCCCTGTACTTTTTGGCGGAGGACGTTTTGAGTAGTCCTCTTCTTCTTTTAACCATTTTTTTATAATTGAATGATTGATTTTTCCACTTGAAGCAAATTTTCCGGAGTTGTCAAAATGGAGTTCTCCCTTAGAAATGAGAAGGGCCGCTTGATCGATTAACATATTTCCAGGACCAGTATCAAAAGAAAGAGGGGGAGAAGAGCTAACATCCGTGGATACTAATGTTAGGTTTCCAATTCCACCAATATTTTGAACGAGGCAGGGTTGATGGGGTTCAAATTTTTTTTGATGGTAGACTCCAAGTAAAGGAGCTCCTTGTCCACCAAATAAAATATCTGGAGATCTAAAATCAGAAATCACAGGGACTCCCGTGAGATTTGCTAGAATCGCAGGGTTACCAATTTGATAAGTATAGTCTGGGGGGTTGTGAGCCAAAGTGTGCCCTGGAAATCCAATAGCCCTGATGAGTTTTTGAGGGGTTGAGTGGAAATATGTAAGACAAAGCCTTTCAATTTCAGTTGCAGCCCATTTGGGAAAGTCAAAGTGGAGTTTGGCTAGATGAGAAGTGTGCCCCTTCCAACCTGGATCTGAGAGGGCTAAAAGCTGTTCTTGAAGTAGTGGAGGAAATGGGGCTGTGGTGGCAAATTCTACTTTGCTTTCGGGTTCTTTAACAAACGCAATATCAAGCCCATCGCAAGAGGTTCCAGACATCATTCCCAAGTAGAGCCCGGGTAATGGTGTTTGGTTCATGAAGAACTGTCCTCTAAGATGCTTTTCTCGGGGTCAAAGACTTCTCCCTCGACCGCTTCTACGGGGCAGACGAGGACACAAATCCCGCAGTTGACGCACAGGTCAGTATCAATCACCAGCTTGTGGATGCCTTGAGAAATACAGGAAGTGGGGCATTCTTCTAGACAAAAATCACAAGAGACACAACTGTCTTTAATAAAATAAGCCATGTTATCTTCTATTATATTCGGTAAACTAAAAAAAAGGACCAGGAATTCCTAACCCCCTTATGTCTGAGTTAAATGATAAAATTTTAAAATATGGAAATCTGTCTCAAACGAAATAGGATACTGTGGAACGGTGTCATTTTTGTCTTATTCACTCCTGTATTCGTGTGGGCAGAGACGGCTTTGGTCCGTGAATGGCCTATTTTTCCTACTGACTGGGGAATTGAACTCTTTGAAAATCCATTGGCTACTCTAAAACCACTTTATTTTCTGATCTCAAGAAGTTGGAGGCTCCAGGTTTTTTTTGGAGTGGCTTGTTTGGGGCTTATCGGCACGTTGATGACTGTTTTTTTTGTGTACAGAGCCAAAAAAATCGCAGTGCAATTCTTTGGGTTAATTGCCCTGGTGACACTTTCTTATAGTACTTGGCTTATGTGGAGAACTAATCAGAAATACCTGTTGATTGGAATTTTGCTTTACGCATTTTTAAGTTATGAAGTGAATACTTTTTTAAAAGTCGAGTTAATGAGATCTTATTTTAGAAGCAAGGTTCCTTGGTGGGAGGGGAAACCTAAAAATAAATATGGGGTAGTTGCGACATTAACTGGCCCCAGAGATCAGAGGATTCAAGGATTTTTAACTAATTTAAGTTATTACGGGGGATATTTTTTCTTCGAAAATGAGCAAAGAGAGCTTTATCCTAAAACAAGAGTTCAGCTCACCTTTCGTGATCGGATTGTTCACTGTTCTGGAGAGATCATGTCTCTCTTTAGAAGAGGCGAGGGGATAGGGATTGCTTTTAACTCAGCAAATTTGGATGAAGAAAAAGACTTAAAAGATTTTTTTAGTTATTTAGATCGAGAAGGATATTTACTAGGCGAGTAAGATATCTGTTGATCGAGTAGAAAGGGGACTTATGCTGCGCTCTATTTGGTTTTTGGTTTTGTCTGTCTCTCTTGCATCTTGTACTAAAAATGAAATTCGAAGAGTTCCTCCATCTAAAGTTTTGGAAAACTACATTGAGGTTCGATTTAATTTAAAAGGGGTAGAGGATAAAGAAAAGTTAATAGTCTTGACCTCTGGAGAGGTTAGGAAATCATTAGAGGGGTTAACAGACGCAGAATTTAAAGATAAATTTCTTGAGAATCAACTTCGCTTTAAATCTCTTAAGATTCTACAGGGAAGAGAAACCGGAAAAGACCAGTTTCAGGTCACTTATGAAATCCGTCTGCTCGGTTCGGGCTCTCCAAAGCCCGATGAAGTAGTAAATAAGAAGTTGGTCATACTCGAACTCCAAAATGGGAATTGGTTGATTGCTGAAGCAAGGAACTTGAAAACAAGCCTTGTTTTGGGGGGAGAGACCATTGTCGTGGCTGATCCGATCTCTCCCTAAGTGAGCCGCCTTATTTAAGGCTCTTCTCTAAAGATTTTCTCTATTCATTACGAAAAGTGTCTGAGGAGTTAATTTAGCTTAAGGACACCTTTTCTATGGGCAATCACAAAGAAGAATTAGTTGAGAGTATTCGGCGTTTTAAGGAGTTCTTGAGAAGGGCGGATGCCACCCTTAAAAACATAGTAAAATTATCAGAATTAGAGTTGGACCCAGAGTTGGGAGCTCCATTTGAAAGCGTATTGGGGGACTCCTACGTTAATTCTGAAGATCCGTTTTCTCAGATGACAGAAGAGACTCTGCACTCGATACCAGTTCCTAGCCCAGAAGGACTACAGGACTTTTTTGAAAATCCAGAGCCTGAACGAGAAGTAGGGGGAGAGGAATTGGTATTTGGAGATGAATACGGGAGCTCAGTCGCTTCAAAGCTCATGGTCCTTGAGCGCCTTTTCTCGCTATTGAGTCAAGATATTGAGTTTCATGAGCTTTTAGATGAGCTTTTAAAAATTGTTTTAACAGCGGTTCCTTGTGAGGCCGGTTCTATTATTGAAGTTGATTATGTTCGTGGAGATTTATTTTTTAGTGCAACGGCTGGGACTAGCAGCGAAAAACTACAAGCCTTTCGGATTCCTCAAAATTCTGGAATTGCTGGTTTTGTGGCTCAAAGTCAGACTCCTTACCTTGTAGGGAATGCTGACGGAGATAATCGTCATCTCGCGGTTGTGAGTGAGTCTATCGGATTTAATGTACATAATTTAGTTTGTATTCCGTTAGTGATTCGGGGAAAAACGTTTGGAGTCGTTGAACTCCTAAATAAAATGGGCAGTGAATCCTTTAATCAGGAAGAGGTTTCTCTCCTTAACGAAGTTGCCAATTATGTTTCTGCCGTGATTGAGAACAAGCTTGTTCTTATGGAACTTTCTAAAAGAAATTCTGATGCTGTTCCGTCTGATTCAGATCATCAGGAAGTGGCTTAAACTATGGGGCATCCTTTAGAAAAGGAGCAAGTAGACGAAACCCACCCGTGGAAGCCGAATTTGGGGCTTCTACTAAAGACTTTGATTAAATACAGTGCAAGTGATTTGCACTTGAAAGCGGAAAGACCCCCAATCTACAGGATTTCCGGCAAGCTCATCCCAGCAAAGCTCGCAGTTTTAAATGCAGAAACGGTTAAAACGTTGATTTACGGGATGATGACTAAAAAACAAGTTGCTCAATTTGAAGAAAATTTAAGTATCGATTTTAGTTATGGGATGAGGGGGGTTGCTAGATTTCGAGTCAATGCATATTTTCAAAGAGGCAGTGTTTGTGCAGCAATTCGTCTCGTTCCCCTGAGTGTTCCCAAGTTAGATTCTCTTGGACTTCCTCAAATTATTAAGGATCTCTGTTCTCAAGAGCAGGGATTGATTTTAGTCACGGGTAACACGGGGGCAGGGAAATCAACTACCTTGGCTGGAATGATTAATTATATGAATGAAACCAGGAGGGTCCATATTCTCACCATTGAGGATCCAATTGAATTTATTCACCATGACATTAAATCAGTCATTACTCAGCGAGAGTTAGGTACGGATGCACATACTTTAGCGGATGCTTTAAAAAGTGCCTTACGGCAGGATCCAGATGTGATCGTCATGGGAGAAATGAGAGATCCAGAAACAATCATGACGGCATTGACGGCAGCAGAAACGGGACATCTTGTTCTGTCAACGATGCACACAAATGACGCCAAGGGTACCATTGATCGAATTTTAGATGTGACTCCTGAAAAATTTCGAGATCAGGTGAGACTACAACTTGCTGGAAGTATTCGGGCAGTGATTAGTCAGAGACTTCTGAGTTCTCTAAAAGGGAAAGGGAGAATTCCAGCTGTTGAAGTGATGGTGAAGTCTCCTAGTATTGAGCGATTGATTCTAGAAAACAAACTCGAAGAAATTACAGAAGTCATTGCAAATTCCACGACTTATTACAAAATGCAAACGATGAATCAAGCGCTAGAAGAGCTTGTGAAGCAGGGTAGAGTATCAGAGGAAGAAGCGATTCGTTACAGTCCAGCGCCTGAGGATTTGCAATTAGTTTTGGGCGGTTTTTCAAGAGGGGAAAGCGGAGAGCCGGACGTTGAAAAGCCTGCCTCTATCAATCAAAAGCGCCCTTTTGAAATCAATCTCAAAAAACTAATTAAATAGCTTCGTAGGCTTCTTTGAGTTTTACTGCATCTTCTAATGCATTGGGGCCTTGTGCGATGACCCACCCCTTGGCTCTGTAGTCTTTAAGAGCTCTTAAGAGTTCTCTCCAGCGGAAATCTCCATTATCCAATGCCACAAACTTGGGCTCACCCTTTGTGTTCATTTTTACATCTGAAACATGGATATGGACGTTTTGAATCCCGTCTTTTCCTGTCTTTTGTTTTACTTCTTCTAGGCACCTACAGAAGGCATCGTATCCATTACAGATTCCAGTCCGAGCATGCAGACTTGTAAAATCGAGGCAGGGCTTCACATGGTCTACTTTTTGAGCCAAATACATCAGTTCTTCGAGAGTTCCAAATTGGCTAGTTTTTGAAGTCATTTCTGGTCTGAGTTCAATATTGATGTCTAAAAAGCGAAGTCTTTCGATAATGTCTCTTAGGTATTTTTCAACCAAATCTAAAACATCCAGGGGATCATCCTTCATGTAAAAAGCAGTGTGAAACGTCATGCTATTTGCACCGCAGGCTCTACTGATTCTCGCAGTTTGGATAATTCTCTCCATGCTGCTATCAATTTTGTCTTGCTCCTTGGCATTTAGGTTAATGTAATTAGGTCCATAGGCAGTGAGTTCGATTCCCATTTCACGGGCAGTTTTTTTAATATTTTCTGCCATGTCATCTCTCATGCGGACGCCATGAACAAACTCGAGCTCAAAGCAATCTAACCCTGAGTTTTTGATTGATTGAAATTTTTTAGTAGGATCAGATTTACCAGTTGCTTTTGAAGTTCCGCCGATACCGAATAAGAGTCGATCCATATGTAACTGCCCCCCAAAAAAAAGCCCAACGAGAGAATGCTATAGATATTTACAGATTGCCTTCCAATCAAAAACTTAAAAATTGATAGGAAGGCCGTCCTATATAACGCAACACCAAATTTTTATCTACTCCTTCTTGAAGATTTCGTTAAAAAAATGGCAGCAACAAAGGGGGAGTCTATTTTTTTAGTGAATAAACATGTTAAAATCATTAAAGAAAATGTTACTCTCCTGGTTAAAGTTATGGTGAATTTATATAAAGCATTCTTATTTATCCTTTGCTTAAACTTCTGGTTTTCTGCCTTATTTTATTTAATTTTCGGATGGATCGGCTTTGGTGTGGCACTCAGCTTTGGTTTTCTGATGAGTCTAGGAGCCTGGTTTTTTGGCGATTTGATGTTGATTAAGCTCTCTCGAGCTGTCCCTGTTGGAGTCCGAGGGCCTGATATTTCTGAAACAGTGAAGAGGTTGAGCCTACTTGCAGAAATAGAGCAACCAAGACTCTACCTTTCACCTGAAATGGCTCCTAATTTATATGCAGTTGGGAGGGGCCCTAGATCCTCCAGTAGTTTGGTGATTACAAAAGGGCTTCTTTCAGCCTTAAACGATCTAGAGTTAGAAGCAGTGGTGAGCTATGGGGTGGTGTCTATTAAAAAGAGGGTCGTTTTGCCAGGAACCCTTGTGGGAGCCTCCCTACTTTTTATTTTGGGTGGAGTTTGGATATTTGAATTGGCTTTGAAGCGAATACTGCAAGCCTTTCGATTACAATCTAAAATAGAGACTTGGCCTCTTTTTGGAGAAGTTTTATCGGTTGTTTTAATGATCCCCTTGGTGAGTTTAGTGTTTCCCCGCTTTTTTATTAAAGAAAAGTCTGTTTTGGAAATCGATCGGGAGGCCTCTGAATTAATTGGCGATCCAACAGTTTTAGCCCATGCTTTGAGGAAAATTAAAGTGGGCTGCAACCGAGTGAGTTCTGGGTCTTCTATTGCGGTTTCGCACTTACAAATTTATTCAAAACCCCGGCTATTATTTGATATTGTTGGGAAATCTGTACAAGCCCCCATTCAGACTCGAATTGCAAATCTCAAAAAGACCCCTTGATTTTCTAAAAGGGAAGCCCATTTTACTCAATAAGATAACTGCATAAAAGGAGTTTAGGAATGTCTATTAATCCGGAAATGTTGACGTCGAAGGTTCAACAAGGAGTGGCCGAGGGACAGAAAAAGGCCCAATCTTTAGGGCACTCTGAATTGCGCACTTCTCATATTTTGCAAGCTCTTTTGGAAGACTCCAACGGACTGGGTATGAGTCTCTTTCAAAAACTTGGCGTTCGTTTAGAGGACATACAAACCAAGTTGGCCCTTTTTTTTGAACGTTATCCAACTGTTTCTGGAGAAAATCTTCAAATTTATCCCAGCCCCGACTTTTTGAAGCTTTTTGATCAGGCAGAGAAAGAGAAAAGCTCCCTCTCAGATGAATATGTGAGCGTGGAGCACTTGATTCTTTCTATGGGCAGTAAGTCCATGAGTGATAGCGACGTGGGGCAACTTTTTAGAAATTTAAATCTCAATTATGATTTACTTAAAAGAGAAATACTTCAAATTAGAGGGTCTCAAAAAGTGGTTGATCAAAATCCAGAAGATAAATACCAGGTGCTTGAAAAATACGGAAGAGATTTGACTGAAGAGGCTAAGAAACAAAAGCTAGATCCTGTGATCGGTCGAGAAGAAGAAGTGAGAAGAACGATGCAGGTTTTAAGTCGGCGTCGAAAAAATAATCCAGTTTTAATTGGGTCGCCGGGAGTTGGAAAAACGGCTGTGGTCGAGGGGTTGGCCCGTCGCATTGCATCTGGAGACGTGCCCGATAATCTTAAAAGTAAAAGGATTATCAGCTTGGACATGGGGTCTTTAGTTGCAGGGGCAAAATACCGTGGAGAGTTTGAAGAGAGATTAAAGGCAATTATTAAAGAGGTTTCAGAAAGTGAAGGGAAAATCATTCTTTTCATTGATGAGTTACATCTTTTGATAGGGGCAGGAAAAACAGATGGTGCGATGGACGCTTCTAATCTTTTAAAACCAGCTCTTGCCAGAGGAGAACTCCGTTGTATTGGAGCAACCACTTTAGATGAATACAAGAAATATATCGAAAAAGATGCAGCTCTAGAGCGCAGATTCCAGAGAGTTTTAGTGGATGAACCAAGTGTCGAGGAGACAATTTCTATTTTGCGAGGCCTAAAAGAAAGGTATGAGGTGCACCACGGGATTTCAATCCGAGACAGTGCTTTAGTGGCTGCTGCTGAACTTTCTAATCGCTATATCACTGATCGGTTTTTGCCGGATAAAGCGATTGATTTAGTGGATGAAGCGGCTAGTAAAATTTGTCTCGAAGTTCAGTCCAGACCTCATGCACTGGATCGCTTAGAGAGGTCCTCTTTACAGCTAGAAATTGAAAAACAAGCCCTGAAAAAGGAAAAAGACGAACATAGTAAAAAAAGATTAGAAGAAATTGAAAAGAAACTCGCAAATCTAAAAGAAGAGGAGAATGAACTCAAGTCTATTTGGGATAGACAAAAATCAGATATAGAAAAGACTCATGAACTGAGAAGAGAATTAGAAGAAGAAAAACTAGCATTAGAGAGAGCTGAGAAGAATTACGATCATGAAAAGGCTGCTGAGCTTCGATATGGAAGAATTCCAGAACTTGAGAAAAAATTAGAGGAATTAAAAAAAGAACTGGAAACTCAAAACTCCGGGGATCAAGTAAAGCTGATCAGAGAAGAAGTTGTTGATGAGGATATCGCAGAAGTGGTTTCTAAGTGGACCGGAATTCCTGTGAATAAGATGCTTCAAGGTGAACAAGAGAAGATTATAAATTTAGAGAATTTTTTGAGTAAGCGAGTGATTGGTCAGGAGGAAGCTCTGAGAGCGGTGAGTAATGCGGTGAGGAGATCTCGCGCTGGAATCTCAGAAGAAACAAAACCGATTGGTAGTTTTTTGTTTTTGGGCCCTACAGGTGTTGGAAAAACTGAAACAGCCAAGTCACTTGCTGAGTTTTTATTTGATGACGAAGCAGCAATGATACGTATTGATATGAGTGAATATATGGAAAAGCACTCTGTTGCTAGGCTGATCGGAGCGCCTCCTGGTTATGTGGGTTATGAGGAGGGAGGGGCTTTAACAGAAGCGATTAGGAGGAGGCCTTACAGTGTTGTTTTATTTGACGAGGTTGAAAAAGCTCATCCAGACGTCTTTAATATTTTCCTCCAAATTTTAGATGATGGGCGGCTCACGGATAGTCATGGACATGTGGTGGATTTCTCTAATACGGTAATTATTATGACTTCTAATATTGGGAGTCAGTCTATTTTGGATGAAAGCGACGAAGGAAAAATTAGAGAGCGCGTTGAAGCGAGCCTAAAAGCTCATTTTAAGCCTGAATTTTTAAATCGGATTGATGATGTGGTTATTTTCCACTCTTTAAAAGAAAATCAATTGGAGTCTATTGTTGGAATTCAACTTGATAAATTGAAGAGACGCCTTAAAAACAAGGGGTTAGAACTCGAGGTGTCAGAAGGTGCATTGAGGGAACTTGCTAAAGAGGGATATGATCCAAATTATGGCGCGCGCCCACTAAAGAGGTTAATTCAAAGAGAAATTGAAAACCCACTTGCTTTAAAAATCCTAGAGGGCAAAAATAAGAGTTCCTATAAGATTGATTTCAAGGGCAATGGGTTTTTGATTGAATAAAAAAACAAAAATTAATTTCAAAGCAACGGCGAAGTTTAACCCACTTTTACATGTGATTTTTAGACGAGCATCTGGACTACATGAGATAGGGTCCGTGATGGCCCGTTTATGGGACATTTATGATGAGATTGAAATAGAGCTCGAGTTTGAGGGGGCCCCTGTATCTGGGGATCAAAGGAGCCTTCTTCCAAAGATTGAGCTTTCTATTCACACTGGCAAGGGGGCCAAACTTCCGGTTTCAGAATTGTCTGGAGAAGAACCCCAAAAAAATCTGGCCTATCGAGCGGTTGGGCTCTTTTTAAAAAACCTTCCAACCCCCTTAAAAAGGATGCCCTCACTAATCCGTCTTAGCCTGTTTAAAGGCATTCCTTGGCAAGCTGGGCTT
>Ga0066639_10004296_pt1 | contig 12180 bp, 11 predicted proteins | sample CryGeyCG2114_010_2_FD_59504 | JGI IMG/M metagenome (GOLD analysis project Ga0066639, IMG submission 59504) | Groundwater microbial communities from aquifer - Crystal Geyser CG10_big_fil_rev_8/21/14_0.10 | ecosystem: Environmental > Aquatic > Deep subsurface > Groundwater | place: USA: Utah...
ACTCTCTATAACCGCGAGGTCATTGGACGCAAGGAAAACCATTTATTTTTTGTCTACTCTCTCACTACCGACCGCTCTCCCGTCCTCAACCACGAATCAGTAGAGTATCGTTGGTTCTCGGTCGCCGACATCCAATCCTCCCTCAAAACCAACCCAAATCTTTTTGGCGGGGCCTGGCATCACGTCTTCCAAAACTGCTTTCCCTCCATCTACGCTTCTACTTAACTTCCGGCTTGCCCGCCGTAGCTTTAGCGTAGGAGGGCCACCGCGACACCATCAACATCTCATCATGTTTCTTTGGCATTTCTTTCCAGATCGCTTCTGTCACAAACGGCATAAAAGGGTGGAGCAGTTTGAGCCCAGTTAGTAGCACGTGTCGCAGCACCGATAGCGCCACCTCCATATCTTGCCGGTCCTTCACCTGCTCTATATAAATATCCGCCACGGTGTGCCACATAAATTCATAAATCAGATCGGCTGCTTGGGAGAAGCGAAACTTCTCCAGCAGGGTAGTCATCTTTGTTACCACAGTGTTTAATTCTTTAAGTATTTTTTTGTCTTCTTTTTGTAATCCCCTCATTCCTGGTTCGTACCATTCAATTTTCCGTGTCCCAAGCGTAGCCGAAGGCGAAGTGGGATCCGCCATCATCAAGAAAAACCTAGCCATATTCCATAATTTATTGCCAAAATTGCGCATCGCCCTCACTTTGTCGTCCGACAGCGGCACCTTACCCCCCTCGCCGTTGCCAAAAAGGAGAGACATCCGGAAAGCATCGGCCCCGTACTTATCGACTAGCTCAATCGGGTTTATCACGTTCCCCTTACTTTTACTCATCTTTTGCCCCTTGCCGTCCGTCACCGTACTCCAGAGATACACGTGTCTAAACGGTACTTCCCCGCGAGCATACAACCCGAACATCATCATTCGCGACACCCAAAACCGCAGGATGTCGCTCATCGTCGCCATCACATCGGTAGGGTAGCGCGAGCTATATTCCTCCTCTCTCAGTGTTACCAGTGGCCATTGACTAGAAGAAAACCATGTATCAAAGGTATCGGTTTCTTGTAAGTATCCCTCACCAGGCTTCGTCACGCGAACTACATATTTAGCATCAATCGGAGCGGATAAAGTTTGTAGCCCAGCTTCAATTTCTTGGAAAGAATAATTTTTCAATAACTCACCAACAAGTCCTCTTACGACCTTTTTCTCTTTATTTAAAAATATCACATGAATTTTCAAATTAGGATTTCTTTGTAAATTGTCAATTGTCAATTGTGAATTGATCTCGTACCACGCCGGGATTCGGATCCCCCACGCCACTTGCCGACTGATCGGCCAATCATGCATTATCCCCATCCAGTCCAGGAGTTGTTTTTCATATTTCTTGGGATAAAACTGGGTCTTCTTTTCTTTAACCGCCTTTACTACCGCCCCCTTGAGTGGCTCCACCTTGATATACCAGTTGGGCACTGTCATCGGCTCCATATCGTGGCCGCATTTGTAGCACACCATGGCAGAATGTAGGTAGTTATTGTCGATTTTTTCGATCAGTCCCAACTCCTGCAGCTTGGCTACCACCGCCTCCCTTGCCGTCTTGACCTTCATCCCCGCGTATTCTCCCGCCGCACTACTCATCCGCCCATTCATCTCGATGCCGTTAATGATCGGGAGACCCAACTTTTTGGCCACCTCGTAATCGGCCTTATCATGAGCCGGAGTCATCTTCACCACCCCCGTTCCAAAGGCTGGATCAACAAACTCATCGGCGATTATCTCCATGGGTTTGCCCGTTAGGGGATTCGCCAATTTACGCCCCACCAGCCATTTATTCTTTTTGTCTTTGGGATTAACCGCCAGGTGGGTATCGAGCATGATCGGCTCTGGTCTGGTGGTGGCAACTACGATAAACTCCGGCTCTTTACCAGTTTCATCGAGTAGGGGATAGCGAACGTAGTACAACGGATCCACTCTTTCGGGATGGTTGATCTCTAATTCGGCCAGACTCGTCCCGCAATGGGTACAATAGTTTACCAGGTAATCGCTTCTGTATACCAGCTCATCTTTGACCATTTGTGTAAACGTTTTATACACCATAGCTATTACTTGTGGGTCAAGTGTAAAGACACTGCGATTCCAATCTGCCGAGAAACCGAGTCGTCTAAATTGTTCGAAAATTAGTCCTGAGTTGTCTTCCACAAACTTGGCAATGTTCCCATAAAGAGTTTTGCGGTCAAAATCTAGTCGAGACTTTCCTTCTTTGGCTAAATACTTCTCATACACAAATTGTGTCTCAAATCCTGCGTGGTCTCGCCCCGGAATCCATTGCGCGCCGTACCCCTGCATTCGTTTCCAACGGACAAGTATATCGTCGACCGTGTACATCCCGTGTCCCGCATGAAGCGAAGCATTTGCGTTTGGTGGTGGCATCAGGATAGTAAAAGGCCGTGCCCCAGCGGAGCTCGAAGAGCGAAGTGGGGTTTTCCTTGGTTTAAACGCCCCACTTTTTTCCCAGGTTTGGTAAATCTCTTGCTCAATTTTTTTGTGTTCAAACTTTGAATTCATACTTTTATATTGTACCAGAGGTTACTTAAATTCCCGTTCCTCGCAAATACACACTTGCCCATGGCTGATAATTGGTCATAAATGTTTTCTCGATCAGTGTTTCACCATTCCTCACAACTTTATATTCAAAGCTAATTTTGGCCCCTGGTGCTGCCCAGTCTACCTGTTTTGATGTTCCTATAGGCAGCGAGGGATCATCCTGATAAATCGTCGTGAGTGAGGGAGTAATGCCCCAGACTTTGGGCTCTGACATTGACGCTACTCGTCCGTCCGACGTTCCATAAATCTCAATCACCAAATGTAATGTTTTTGGATCATTGATTGTTTGAATCAAAATATGTCCTGGCGTGTCATTGCGAAAACGAAAATCTTTACTTGGTGCTATCACCGTCGCATCTACTCCCGGCTTACTATTTAATTCGTAATATGAGACGCGGTATGCATGTCCCCAGCGCTCGAGTATCGGTAGTCCGGCAGACATCGCGGCACGAAACATAGTTGTCGAGACCTGGCAAAGTCCACCTCCGTCTCCGAGGATCGTTCTTCCACCAGATATGATATAAGCCGGACGATATCCTGTGGCTCCCGACACCTCACCCACAAGTCCATTAAAACTAACTTCCTCACCTTGGCCAATCAACGCACTATTTAGTCGTGAAGAGGCGAGGGAGATATTATAAATCCGATTGGGAATGGAGTGTTGGTAAAATGATTCGCCCCGTCCAATCCGCTCACGTATTCCTAGTTCATTTACTTTTTCTGTTGTTATTTTAGGTGGCGTTTTGGTTACCTCGATCGTCACGATCTCACTTTTATTATCGTCCTCCAATAATTTTTCTATGGCTTGCTGCATGCCATGAGCTGTTGGTTGTAAGTCTACCTCCACCCCGTCTTTTCCTGGTACAAACTCTTTTACCTTTCCATCTCTAAATTCAAACTTTGCATCTTGTGGCTCTTTATTTATCCCCTTACTCAATCTTTCAACATATTCTTTGACAACCTCTCTATTGACAAGATCAGATTTTCCACTAGTTGCTAAAAAGACTATCAGCTCTTTTGGTCCTAACTTAATTTTTTCATCATCGAGTATGAAGATTACTTCTTTATCTAGTAACATTTCAGCTCTGGTTTTTAATTCAGTCAACTGATCCACCCTCAGTCTTGGATCAATGGGTATAGTTCTTATTATTATTGGTTTCTTTATCAGATTACGACTATTGTCAGCCAAACTATTATCTAGTTGTTTTTGGTCGATCACAGTGCCTTCTTTTCCATTGATAATATTTACTTTATTCCCGACAATCTCCACCGTTGGTTCAATTGGTGAGATCTCGATCATTCCTCCTATTTCCGTAATTAGTGCCTCTAATTTTTCAGTTTTACCCTCTGACAAGACCAGGGGAAAGTTTGTTTTTTTGTTAATTATAAGGAATAGGTAATCAGTAATTTCGAGTTTACGTCCATATCGATATGCATTATTCAAAGTTGCTTCAATTTCGAACTTTATGCCTTTAGCGGGAGTTCTCCAACTATTCCCATTAAACTCAAATTCAGCTCGATAGTTATCTGTCGCGTCTGTTAAGATAGTTCGTGCCTGTTCTCGCGTCAGTCCCGCCACTTTAATTCCCGCAATTTCAACCCCAGGATAAAACTTACTATGCCAAACAACTCGAGCAACTCCCACAGCTAGCACGATTCCAGTCAAAATACCAAGTAAAAAAAAAGTAATAATATTTTTATATTTATTCATGTCTGATATGATGTTATCATGCCGAAGTTTCCTGATCCAACCAAAGAATATGCCGGCGCTCCCATGACAGGTGGAGCAATTGACGCCAACAAAATTCCTCCCTCTTCAGGCATAGAAGATTCCCCACCAACTCCAATTTATGAGGCTCCTACCTCAAACCAAACTACTGCCATTACTCCTCCCTCACCGACTCCAATTCCGCCTCTTTCAGTTTCATCCTCGCCTTTTCGCAATCTTATCCCTATTGCAATTGGTCTGGCGGCAATCCTCCTCTTGGTAGTATTGGGTTTCACTCTTTTACCTAAATTATTTAAAAAAACAGCTCCAGTCACTCTCAACTATTGGGGTCTTTGGGAGCCCAATTCAGTAATGCAAGCAGTAATTGCCGATTACGAAGCAGCCCACTCAAACGTAAAAATTGCCTACACTATGCAACCACCACAGAATTATCGTTCCCGCTTCTTAACCGCTGGCACTCAAGCCAACTCTCCTGATATCGTGCGTATTCACAACACCTGGCTACCTATGCTCAAAAAGGATTTATCTCCCGCTCCTGACTCCATTCTTAAACCAAGTGATTTATCAGATTATTATCCAATCGTACAGACAAACTTTGTTAGTAATGGCAAAGTTTATGCGCTCCCCCTAGAAATCGATGGACTTGCACTAATTTATAATGACGATATTTTCAAAGAAGCAGGATTGACTCCTCCAGCCGATTGGAATTCTCTCAGAAAAACAGCTTTTGACCTGACCAAAACCAACCCTGAAACCAAAATCATTGAACGCGCAGGAGTAGCTCTTGGCACCACAGGCAATGTTGATAACTGGTCAGATATCCTCGGGCTTCTAATTTTGCAAAATTCTGGGGATCCAGCCAAACCTACACAGACCGCCGTTCAAGACGCTCTCACTTTTTATACGATTATCTCAACCCAAGACAAATCATGGGATGTTTCTCAGCCTAGCTCAGTTTATGCTTTCGCAACCGGTACTGTTGCCATGATAATTGCTCCTTCTTGGCAGGTTTCCGAAATCAAAGCAATCAATCCAGATATAAATCTTAAGATAGCCCCGGCTCCAGTTTTGCCAACTGCCAATTATGCATGGGCATCATATTGGGCAGAAGCAGTTCCCCTTACTAGTAAAAATTCGACAGAAGCTTGGGCATTTATTAAGTACCTAGGATCTCCTGCAGTTCTTCAAAAAATGTATGCTGGAGCGATTCAAATTAGGGCACTTGGTGAGCCATATCCTTTAATGAGTTTATCTAATTCGCTCGCAAATGATCCACGCGCTGGAGCATTTGTCACTCAAGGACCAAACTATAAATCTTGGTATTTATCTAGTAAAACTTATGATGACGGCATCAACGATGGACTCATTAAATATTATGAAGATGCAATCAATGCAATCAATACGGGTCAATCAGTAGAAGCTACCATCAAAACTCTAGACGAAGGCGTCAAACAGGTAATGTCCAAATACCCAGAGGCAAAATGACACTCCTCCAGGAGAATTCAAATAGCGTGTCATTCCGAGCGCAGTCGAGGGATCTCTCAGTTTCGATTCTCCAAACCCTCAAATACTCAGATCACTTTGACTTCCCCCTTACCAAAGAAGAAATTTATCTGCGTCTTATAGGGGCGCAGTCGACGCACATACAACTCACACACACTCTTAACCAAATGATTAAAAAATCCCAAATTAAAAAAACTGGTATCTATTACCACCTTTCTGGTCGAAAGTCACTAATTGCTCATCGTCTCGTAAGGACCAAACTTTCCATAGGCACACTTGCTCGTGCCAAACTTCTCACTTCTCACTTGTCCCTTTTCCCTTTCATCCTCGCCATCTATCTCACAGGCTCCCTTGCAATGTCCAACTCAGAAGGAGATTCTGATATAGATTTGATGATTGTCACCAAAGATCACAGGCTTTGGACAACTCGCTTTATCTTGACTATTTATACCGAATTCATGGGATTACGTCGGCACCCACACGCTAAGCGTTCTGCCGGCAAACTATGTCTCAATTTATATTTAACACCTGCAAGCTACACACTTCCCATCCACAAACAGTCCCTCTACACAGCCTACGAACTCATTCAAGCCGTTCCTCTCTACGATCCTCACAACACCCACGCCCAACTCCTCGCCGCCAACCCCTGGATCCACTCCTATCTCCCCAATGCGCCTTCAGGGCCAGGCCCTGTAGGTCACAATAATCTACCTACAGGGCCTGGCCCTATCGGACTAACCATCGAAAGAATTTGTTATCACCTCCAACTCCTCTATATGCGCAAAAAAATAACTCGCGAACTCATCACTCCCGACGCTGCCTTCTTCCACCCCCACGATCCCGGGGTCAAAGCGTTAAGAGGACTCTCCTTAAAAGGCCTGCCCGCCCGAAGCCTGGCGAAGGAGGGAATACCTGGTTGCAAGCCAAGTAGGGCTCGCCAGCAGGCGAAAGGAGAGTCCTCAATAGAACCCGACGTATAATACGATTATGTTGTATTCCATTTCCTCCATCGCCCCCATTTGCGCCCAGCTCCACGCTGAGGGCAAAACCATCGTCCTTGCCACCGGCTTCTTCGACCTCCTTCATGCGGAGCACATCAATTTTCTCCAAAAAGCCAAGGCGGTAGGGGATATTTTGATCGCCGCCGTCGAAAGTGACGAGCGGGCTAGGATCACAAAAGGGGAGGGTAGACCGGTCGAAACCCAGCAACTTCGTTGTCAAAAACTCTCTAAATATGCCGACTATGTCATCGCTCTCCCGAGCGACTTCGACACCTTTGAGGCCTACGACTCCCTCATTTCTGCAGTAAAGCCCCAGATCTACGCCGTCTCTAGTCACATCAGTCATCAAAAAACCAAAGACTTCTTAGTCGAAAAATACGGCGGCCATCTAGAGGTTGTTCATGAATTTAATCCCGCTATCTCCACCACCCAAATCATCCAAAACACTAACATCTAACATCTATCGTCTATAATCTTATTATGTTCGAAACTTATATCTACCAGCCATTTTTTAACATCCTCGTTGGCCTCTACGAGCTCTTAGGGGTCATCTCTCCCGATCTAGCCGACATGGGCATCGCTGTAATTATTTTCTCTCTCATCGTTCGCTTTCTTCTTTTTCCTTTAACCCTGGCCAGCGAGCGCTCCGAAGAAGAAAAGCAAAAGATTACCGACCAAGTAAATGAAGCCAAACGTATCTTCTCTCATGAACCCATTAGACTACACACAGAGATTAAAAACATCATGCGCGCCAACGTGCGCTCAGTCATCGCCACGACCGCCAACCTACTTATAGGTTTGGCTATTATTATTATGCTCTACCGCATCTTCACAACCGGACTGGAAGGCGCCGATTTTTATCTCCTATATGATTTTATGCCTCGCCCCACTCACATCAACCTCATGTTTTTGGGTAAATACGATCTTAGTCATACCAACGCCACCTTAAATATTATTCAATCCCTCATGATTTTTATTGTCGAGGTCTTAGTCGCTCTGCGCTCTCCCTTTCCCATTAGGAGGAAAGACAAGGCACTTCTACAAATAGTTCTCCCCGTGGGTTCATTTATTATTTTTATGTTTCTCCCCGCCGGTAAAAAACTCTTTGTCATCACCTCGCTCGCTTTCTCCGCAGTCTACAACGCCACCAAGCTCATACAGGAATGGGGGCAAAAACTGGTCGACAAATATAGCCCCAAACCCCCGACCGAACCCAATGTTCCCATTGCGACCGAGGGTCAGACCTTGACGGTTGAGCCCACCCAGAAGGTCTGACCCTAAAGGTAATTCGTGCTACAATTCAGCTGTATGTTCGATAATCTCGTAGTCTCTTTCTTGGCTGACGAAGTGGTGGGGGGGTTCTTCATCTCCGTCCCACCCGGTCATGTTGCCTGTGTCTACGATCGTGGCAGGGGTGTCCTCAAAAATGTCTACGGCCCCGGCCTGCACTTAAAGATTCCTTTCTGGCAGGTAGCCAAACTTTTCAACGCTCAGGTTCTCGAGTACACCATTCACAAAGGTTTTGACCTCGGCAACAAAGAAATCTTGGGGGACGAGCCCATCAAATCTACAACTGCCGACGGCGTAGCCGTAGTGGTTGAAGGCTCTATTCTCTTTAAGATCGACAAAGCCAACGCTCCCGAGCTGTGGGAAAACATTGGCGAGCACTTTGTGAGCAAAGTGATTCGTCCCTTTAGTCGCTCCAAGATCTCTGCCATCTTCGCTACCGTCGATGCCAGCGTTGTCAAAAACTCCCGCGCTTCTCTGGAAAATACCCTCAAAGAAGAACTTAATCACGAGTTCCAGAACCGTGGACTCATCTGTGAAGGCGTTTTGCTCTCCGAGGTGGCAGTAGGTTAGAATAAAGGCATGGCACGAGTCAAAATTTCCGAATATCAAGCAAAAAAACTACTTCTTCCCGGTTATCTTGGCATTTCCCTCAACTCGGGTAATTACAAAACCATCATCTCGAGTTTATCGAGAGATCTAAAATCCACTAATCTCGTCGTCAAAGTCGATCAGGGCATCAAAAAACGTGGCAAACTTGGTCTAGTCAAAGTCAACGTTACCCCAAAAGAAATTCTCGACATTATTCAAAGCTGGATCAAGTTAGATTGGTCCAATTTTCTTATCGAGCCAGTAATAGAACACGCGCCTGACGCCGAACACTATCTCTCCCTTGAGCGTACACGAGTCGGCTGGCAAATCTCTTACTCCGCCAAAGGTGGTATCGAAGTCGAGTCCAACTGGGATTCTGTGACGAGGGCTGTTCTGTCCCCAAAGGGCCAGGCCTTAACAGGAAAGGCGGAAGGCCTGGCTCTATCGGACTTTATCAAAAATCTCCTTCCTCTTCTCGACCAATATCACATTTCTTTTCTCGAAATGAATCCAATTCTCATTCGTAACGGCAAACTGACCCCTCTCGACATGGCGTGTGAGGTCGACGATACAGGGTCATCTTTGGTACCCGTATGGGCGAGGCATGCCTCGCCCGCCGAAACCCAAATAGCCATTCTCGACGCCTCAACTCCCGCCAGCCTCAAATTTAAACTGATTAATCCCCATGGTAGGATTTGGATGCTACTCTCAGGTGGAGGAGCCAGTTTGGTCTTAGCTGATGAAGTTGCCGATCAAGATATGGGAAAAGATCTAGCTAATTACGGCGAATATTCTGGTGCCCCCACCGATGACGATGTTTACTCCTACGCGAAAATTATTTTGGCTACCATGCTCCATCAACCATCAACCATCAATCATCGACCATTGGCCCTCATCATTGCCGGGGGCGTGGCCAACTTTACTGACGTCGCCAAAACCTTTAAGGGCTTAATTCGCGCCTTAGATGAAAAGCAAGTACAACTGCGCAAAGCCAAAGTCAAAATATTTGTCCGCCGCGGTGGTCCAAACGAAGAAAATGGACTCGCCCTCATGCGCTCTTTTCTCACAAAGTCCAAACTCCTAGGCTCCATTTATGGACACGCCACGCCACTCACCCAAGTTATCTCCGAAGTAAAGGAGTATTTATCATGATCTCAATTCAAGAAATACGAGACAAACAAAACAAAATAATCGTCCTCGGCAACCACGGACCGATCATCCAATCTATTCTCGATTTTGATTATTTGTCAGGCAAAAAAGAGGGGAGCGTTATAAACATTGTCACTGGTCACCGTGGCTATGCGAAATATTTCTTTGGTCGTCAGGAGATTTTGATCCCTACACTAATTTCAATTTCGGATTTCGGAGTTCGGAGTTCGGATCTTAATTACTGGTTCCTCAACTTATTATCTGGTCGCCGCGCCCTGTCTTCTACCCTTGAAGCTCTGCAGCTACGAGGAGACTCCTCAACAGGAGACATGACCAACGGCCAAGTCGGGACACCAAAGGTGGGAGGTGTCTCCTCATTGGAATTCTGTGGTGGTGTCATTTTCGCCGAAGGCGTTCCAGAACTTCACGCACTCAATATTATTGAGCAAAACAGTAAGCTAATTATCGGTCCAGCCTCAGTAGGATTACTTGTTCCTGGCTGTCTCAAGCTCGGTCCTATTGGAGGTATTACCCCCACCCAAATTATTGAGGGTAAGTTTGTCCACCCAGGGTCAGTAGCTATCCTTTCGGCCTCTGGCGGGATGACTAACGAACTTATCAATATCGCAACCCAAGCTGGACACAGACTCTCTTTTGCCCTTTCTTTTGGAGGCGATCGCTTCCCAGTTTTATCACCTCGCGACGCCTTCTTATTGGCAGAGTCCGATGTCGAGACCAAAACCATTCTTTACTACGGAGAACTCGGCGGTGAGGATGAGTACGAGCTAGTCAAGCTCAAGCAAGAAGGCAAATTTACTAAAAACGTCATCGCCCATATTGCAGGTACCGTAGCCAGTCTCTTCCCCGAATCTCCCCAGTTTGGTCACGCCAAAGCCAAAGCCGACAAGGCACGTACTACCGCCCTAGCCAAGCACATCGTCCTCAAATCCGCCGGCTTCCAAGTTGGTAATTCTTTCACAGAATTTATTAGACTCATAAATAAGCTAAAATAACCCTATGGATGACTTATTAAATCGCGAACACAGTCTTTTTACCTCTACCATTTCTGGTGACATTGACGGTGAACCCACTATCCTGGGTCAGAACTTAACCAAAACAGCCACCACCCATTCCTTCGCCTGGATTGTCGGATCCCTCTGGCTTGGTCGCCCGCTTAAATCCAAAAAAACCGAGGCTGTGATCGACCAATCCCTCCGCCTCCTCGTCGATCACGGTCCATACGTCTCTGGTGCGGTCAATACCATGATTGCTGCTCGTGCCGGCAAAGACCTCGTTTCCTCCCTTGTTTCTGGTCTCCTCACCATCGGTCCTCGTTTTGGTGGAGCAGTCAACGGTGCCGCCAAAATTTGGTTTGAATCGGTCTCAAACAAAATTACACCCTTGGATCTCGTCGAAAACTTTGCCAAACGCAAAGAATATATCCAAGGCATTGGTCATCGCAAATATCGCCTCGACGCTCCCGATCCGCGTGTTTCCATACTTCTCAAATTAATTGGCAACATTCCCCATCCTCACCTCGATTTTGCCATCGCAGTAGAAAAAATTACAACCGGTAAAAAACCCAATCTCATCCTCAATGTCGATGGTGCGTTGGCTGCCATCCTCCTTGATCTCCTTGTTTATGAAGAAAAGTTAGAGAGGGATGAAATCCAGACACTTATCGAAGCAGAATTTTTCAACGCTATTTTTGTTCTCTCCCGCTCCGTTGGATTTATCGCCCACTACCTCGACCAAAAACGCCTGGGCGAAGCCCTCTTCCGTCTCCCCGACAATCAGGTCCTCACGAAGTGAGGATGGTGAGCGTAGTCGAATCCATCTCCAATGTCGAGTTTGATCCAGTTGACGTGACCCCACCTACTTGCTAATATAGCACTCGCACACAAAGAGTGATAATTAATTATTTTAAATTTAGGAGGTGCTATGCAGTTAGATCCAAAGAAATTAACCCCCATGCCGGGCTACGTCTTGGTCGAGCCAACCGAAAAACAGACCCAGACCGCCGGAGGCATCTACTTACCCGACAACGCCGGAGACAAACCCCAGGCTGGTACCGTCCTCGCCGTTGGAGCTGACTGGAATACCGAACACGGCGCGCTTATCAAGTCACCCGTCAAAGTCGGCGACCAGGTCGTCTACAAAAAATGGGGTGGCAACGACGTCAAGATCATGACCACCGAATACCAATTCCTCAAATTCGAAGACATTTTGGCCATCATTAAATGAAAATTGTAAATTGTAAATTGTAAATTAAACAAAGGAGAAAGTATGACCGCTAAACAAATCATCTACGGCGACGA
>Ga0066639_10004297_pt1 | contig 12177 bp, 11 predicted proteins | sample CryGeyCG2114_010_2_FD_59504 | JGI IMG/M metagenome (GOLD analysis project Ga0066639, IMG submission 59504) | Groundwater microbial communities from aquifer - Crystal Geyser CG10_big_fil_rev_8/21/14_0.10 | ecosystem: Environmental > Aquatic > Deep subsurface > Groundwater | place: USA: Utah...
CCGCCTCAGCGGGATCCCGCACAATGCGGGACAGATTTTAGAATGCCGATTGTTATTGAGCGACAATATAACAAGGGGGCGCCGAGCGCGAGGAATAGGGGTTTTGATTTAACAAAAGGGGAGTATGTGATTTTTTGGGACGCGGATGTGGTAGGGAAGCCGGAGATGCTAGAGAAGTTTGAAAGGCAATTACGTGATCATCCAAATGCAAGCTTTGCATATTCAAACATGTATTTTGGAAGAAAGAAGATGCCAGGACAACTCTACAACTCTACAACTCTACAACTCTACAACTACATCCACACCACCTCGCTCATCCGCCGTCAAGATTTTCCTCGTTTTGATGAATCACTCAAACGGTTTCAAGATTGGGATTTGTGGCTGACGATGGCGGAGAATGGAAAACAGGGCGTATGGATTGATGAATATCTCTTTACGGTCGCCAAGGGCGGAACGATGAGCTCGTGGCTTCCATCATTCGCGTACAAAAAACCATGGTCGTATTTGCCATGGGTTCGTGGACGCGTCCGCGCGTATCAACAGGCAGAAACTATTATTCGGGAGAAGCATCATTTGGATTGAGTGTGTTTTCACCAATGTTGATGATCATTGGAAGAGTGTTTCCATAGTCATCATGAAATCGGTTTCTGTAGATGATTGAACATACGATACAACACAATGAGCACACGCTCAAAAGAGTGAATTGGCTTGCTGGCAACAACAATCGCAAATATGAGATAGAGCAGACCAAATGTCTGAAACAATGCAGGGTCAGTAACATTGATGACGAGGAGCGCGACGACGCCGGCCAGCACACCCACATAAAAATCTTGGTAGTCGCTAAGAGAAATCACGCTGTACGAAATATCATACAATAAGAATACAACGGCAAGCATGAAAGAGGCAAGCCCAAAAAATCCGAGTTTTGCCCACATTTCAAGGTATCCCCAACCAAAATTGGTTGAGGTGAGTGTTTGCGCGAGAGAAGGAACATAAAAAGAAATGGTTTGTCCAAATCCTGATCCAATCAATGGATGAGCTTGAATAACGTGAAAAATTGGTTTGAATAATGACATTCTGGTATATGTACTGATTTCAGTGGAAGGGTGAACGATACTCAAAAATCGTCCGCCAATCATTTCCCAGCCGAATGTTTTTTCACCACTGGCTCCAAATGACAGTGAGGTCAAGAATATCGCAAGCATTGCCAATGCTCCAATAGTGACCGGAATCCACCTTCTCCAAAGATGTTTCCATTTCAGCACAATGAAACCAACAACAAGCGCAACCATGTATGTTCTTGACATGTTCAAGGCCATGGTGAGCAGTCCAGCGCCCACCATCAGACGCCAATATTGGTTGTGTGATTCATTTCTCATCAAAAGTGACGATATCAAGAGTACGAGTGGTACGACGAGGATGTGTTCTGGCAAAACAATACGAAAAAAATCTGATCCGATATACGTAATTTTTCCAAGCGCACTATCACGAAACCATGTATAAAAACCATCGTGAACTGAGCCAATATCTGCAGAATACCAAAGAAATGCACTGAGTGAAATGATAGCGCCACCAATGAGAAATACCGCAAGCAGACGTGCAAGATAGGCCTGCGTTTGCTCACTTTTCACTTCTTCATACGCAGGAAGAAGAAGCAGGAGGAATGAAAATGGCAAGGCGTCTTGAAATATATGCTGTATCGTGTGGCCATTCACTATTCCGAGGATAGTGGATACTATTGCAAAGAAGAAAATAGGGATGAGAAAGAAAAAGAGACGATGAGGAATATGGAGCCTTGGGCGGATTGTTTTGTCCCCGAATGAGTGAACGATCCAAAGAAATAAAAATGTATGAATAAATACCGTACGCACAGAGAGACCAAAAAATTCCAAATAGTGTCCTGACCCTCCGAGCAATATTTCACCAAGCACCATATACCACCCATAGCGTGGTTTTTTGAAATAGACCACGCCGAGCGTCATGAGTAATATGAAGACGAGTATGGCTTGTATGTTTGGATGCGTCATCAGCAAAAAAGAGAGTATGCGCACGATGAAAAACAAAGCAAACAAAAACCATGTTTGTTTGTCATGAAAGATGGATTGTGAAGTGGTGCGAGAGAACATATAAAAGTATGTCAAACAAGCAATTGACCGTTCATGTTTTGAAATCCATTCAAAAAAGTTTTGACACCTATCACGTTCTTTCCCTCCAATTGCAGTTCAATGATCTCAATGGCGTGAGAAGCGCATCCAATATAGAGTGTACCACTTTCTACCGCAACTTTGCCAGCAGGAAGTTCCTTTTGTGTCGGTTTTATTGTAATAAGTTTTAATCGTTTCCCATTCCACATCGTAAAAATCCCCGGCCACGGAGTGAGCCCGCGATATTGGTTGTATATCTGTCGTGCGGTTTGTTGCCAGTTTACTCTGCCATCATCACGGTCAAATTGTTTGCAGAAAGTCGCATCTTCATCTCGTTGTTTTACCGGCACAAGATCGCCTGAAAGATATGGGGAAATAGCAGAGAGAAGCGCGGACGCGCCAAGTGGCGCGAGCTTTGTGTCCAGATCAAGATAGGTGTCGTCAGGATCAATAGCAAGTTTTTCTTGACTCAAGATCGGTCCGGTGTCCAGTCCTGATTCCATTTTCATAATCGTGACGCCGGTTTCGGTTTCTCCATTAATGAGGGCGGATTGGATAGGGGATGCGCCTCGGTATTTGGGGAGGAGAGATGTGTGGACATTGAGGATACCAAATGTGGGTGTGTTGAGAATGTGTGGTTTGATCAAAAGTCCATACTGCGCGCTGATACCAATGTCTGGAGTAATGGGTAACGCGTAATGAGCAAGAGATTTTGGTTGATTGACGTTGATGTTGTATTTTTCTGCCAAGAGTTTGACTGGTGGGGGAGTGAGGATCTTTTTCCGACCAACGGGTTTGTCCGGTTGGGTGATGACGAGGTCTACGGAAATGTTTGGCGCGTCAAGAAGCGCTTGCAAGATGACCGTGGCAAAGGTGTGGGTGCCGAAGAATATAGTCCTTACGGATGACGGATAATCCTGATTTACGGATTTTTTTTTAGTAAACATATATGTTGTAGAAACACAAAATATTTTGTTTCTACGATGTGGGTTGTTTGTATAGTGTATGCGCGCGATCCACAAACAATACACCGTTCAGGTGATCAATTTCATGTTGAATCACGCGAGCAAAATAGCCGGACGCGTCAAATGAAAGCTTGTCCCCGTGCTCATTGAATGCCTCCACATGAATGTCCTTGAACCGTTTGACATCACCGGACTGTCCAATGACAGAAAGACATCCTTCAGATTCTGTTATTGTTTTCTTGCTTGTTTTTTCACATGAAGGGTTGATGAGTATGAGATCCGTATGTGGTGAGACCATATGACGAGTTTTTGGAGAAGAAAAAAATTTCTCTGGAATGGCGTCTTTTCCAATGACACAGATGCGCGCGTTGAATCCATACAGAGGGGTTGATAATTGCGTTCGTACGATTGCAGGATCAGGAAGTGGTTCACCAATGGTTTTGAGATACCGTTCTTTTGGAACAGCGACCTGTGGGGCGGCAATGCCGATGCCTTGGGCATCATACATGGTCGGAATCATTTCAGAGATCACCTGTTGGATCTCTGGCATTTCAAGTTCTCCAATCAAAACAGACCGCGAAGCGCGATGAAGTGATGTGGTGGGGAGGATGGTAATGGGGATCATAAAATTTTTCATGGCACACTGGCCTTCGGCACACGGATCTGATGGATTGTCACGGATTGTCCCGTGAGGATCCGTTTTATCCGTGTCATTCGTGTGCTATCTCATCATGGATTAAGAATTGAAATAGGATTGACATCCACTTTCCATTTTTCTGGAACGAGGGTATTGAAAGCCACGAGGTCTTCTTGCCATGAATCTATTGGCAATTTTACCAGAATCATATACCAATATTGTTTTCTAAAATACCGTGGATGCATCTCAATAGCTTGGCTTATCATAGCGTTTTTTTTCATGTTTGTCAACGCATGATGGAGGCGAGCGACTTCCACTTCCACTGCGCGAATGTCCTGGTGAGCAAACATATACCGTACCAATTTTTTGTATGGTGGATAGCCGAGCGCGCGTCTATGGTTGAGATCGGTTCGGTAAAAACGGTCTGGTTCAGAGATGGATTTTAAGACCAACTGCTTTGGGTTTGATGTTTGCACCAAAATTTTTCCATTGGGTGGTTGATAGAATTGTGCTTCTTGCATTGTATGCCACGCAGATGCGCTGGCAGTAAACTCAGGAATGTTTATTTGCTTGTCAATGTCCACAAAAACGGTGAGTACATTTTTGTCCCATCTGATGTGTGGAAATGCCATACGTGTCCCAATCACGATGCGCGGTTTATTTGGTGATGTGTTTGGAATACCGTTGTCGCTGTCAATACGAAGAATATCACATGTGTCCTGTTTTTCCATGAGTTTTCTGACACATGATTCAATCTGTTCTGTTCCGGCGCCACGCAATTGGATTACTGCCATGGCACAATGTGGGCATGACAGAGGGACAGGGAGTGATTCACCTGTATAGTGATCGTGAAGCATCCGTGTCGCTTCGTGAAAAACATACGGGAGACCTGTCTGTCTTGATGTGGCAACAAATCCGCACGCATGGCATCCGACTGATGTCGCATAGCCAAGGCGATTCACAAACAGAAATACATCGCCTGTCGCATCGCGGAGCGCGTCTTGCACGGCGTTGGAAAGGGGGTCAAAGTTCTTTCCGCGACGCTCATCAGACATATCAATGATCTGTGGACGCGTGACGTGCGCAAAAGTATCAGCACTCTTTGAAAATGTAAAATCAGGTTTTGTCTTTTTGTATTGACCTTTGTGTACCGCGTAATAACTCTCAACACTTGGTGAAAAACTCATGAGATGGAGTGTCGCGTTGGCATGTTGAGCCAGAAGTTCCGCGACATCTTTGGCATGAAACCGAGGCGATTGATCCCAATGCTTGTGATTTTCATCGTGTTCATAATCAATGATCACAGTTTGCAAATGTTGAAATGGTAAAAAAACTGCGCTCCGTGTACCCACAATAACGTGCTTTTCTCCATTGCGAACTTGAAACCATAGTGAAAATTGTTCTTTTTGGGACAGACCGCTGTGCCACAACACTGTTTTTCCCTGAAGCTTTTTTGGGAGCAGTGTCCACACCTCATCCATTCTGTGTACTTCTGGAACAAGGATAAGTGTGGTTCCTGCTACTGATTTTCTCAGTGCGTCCGCATGTTCGTCCTGCGTCTGGTAGTGATGATAGAAAGGTTGAAATATGTTCCTTCTGTTGTTTGACAAACAGTCGGAAATTTGGGACAGCAATACTGATCGTAGTTTTCTTTTTTGCAATGGGGGCATTGCCATGCACAGCAATGACCCGATGGATACGTGGTAAAGTGTGGCAAGATGCTCAAGTAATGTGAGTTTTTCATCAGAAAAAAATGGCTCTGTTTGGACGAGAGCGGTAATAGATTTCAGATCAGTGTTTTCCGCGTGTTCAACGCGTCGGACAATGCCAAATATGGTTGATGATCGGAAGGGAATCTCTACCAGCTGGCCAGTCGTGAGAGAGCCAATGTTTCCCGAAACTGCATAGTCAAACACCGTAGTGTGCTTTGGAAACCGACGCACTGGAATAATGGATGCAATCACAAGCGATGCAAATCAAAAAACAAATTGTCCGGTCAGATAGCCGACGCCGTGTGGCGCTTCGTAACAAAGATGTTTGAATGAATAATCCATATTTTTCAGTATACCAAGCAAAATCAAAATCGATCGATATCCACACTCGTCCGCGTCTTTCACGAGTTGTGCATCGAGAGTAACAAATCCGGTGGTATTTTTTGTTTGGAGTAATTCTTGAATGTTTGCATCAAACGTTTTCGCGGATTTGTGAAAACCTGAGGGTGCATCGGTCGTGAGGGCATGAGAAAGGTCTGCGGATGCAATGACTGCTACACGTTTTTCAGAATCCATGATAAGTTCTTTGATAATTCCTCCAAATTCCAAATGTTCTTTTGGCGAGAGTCCACTGAATCCAATGGGAAGGACTGGACGATCTTGCAAATGGTTCATGAGGTAAAAGAGGGGAACGCTCACCCCATGATCGACATGTTCTTGACTCACGACGCGAATTGGCAGGTGTTTCATCTTTGCATTGTGGGAAAGACGAGCCGCCATTTCCGGATTGCCTCTCCACTCTTTTTTTGTCGACATGTCACCAAATGTTTCAAATGTTGATAGAAGTATTGTGTGACCGTTCACCGAAAACGCATCTTCAAAAAAACTTCCATGCGGTGATATAATGATGACCGCATCAGGCTTTGACAAATACAATTCTTGCTCGAGCATTTCGAGCGCAGATTTTGTTTTATCTACTTTTTCCATGGCCTCTTTCCCGACATCTGGAATGAGAAGTGGGGGATGCGGAGTGATACCGGCAAATACCAGAGACATAGAGAGGAGTATAATGATGAATTAAAATTGGGTCATTGCCCAACGAGCAAGGCGCTCAGGTTCAACAACCGCTTGGTCTTTTGAACGTGATTCGGGATTACCCATAGTAATGATAACAAATTCCTTTGCATCTGTTTTCCTTTTGACCAGCATAGCCAAAGCTTCTCCTGATTCATTCAAATATCCGGTTTTACTCGAAATGATAGTGAATGGGAGATCTGTCTTTTGCATGAGTGGATTACTGTTCTGATCTTGGTGCTTGGCTGTCCCTCCTTTATTTTCAAGTTCAGTATAGGTATAAGAAGCCATGCCGAGGATTTCTTTCAGTGTAGCATTTTTGAGCGCATTTGTGAAAAGGGTGAGGTATTCTCGAGCTGTCATCACCGTATACTCGTCTTCGCCCGTCACACTGGTGAAATAGGTATGGGTGAGTCCCCATGATGCGAGATGGATATTGACCTGCTTGATAAATGTCGGTTCATCCTTCTGAACGCCGTCCACTGCCATGCGTATTGGTGTGTTCAATGAAGAAATCAATCCTGCGAAGAATAAATCTCTGTTGCGGATACGATCTCCGGGAGATACAAGGTAATAGTGATTGGTAGCTTTGTGTTCTGTCGGGTCATAGACCACTGATCCGTTGATATTCATGCCTTGATTCAATAATTCATACCCGGTCATTACTTTTGCGAGTGATGCGGTCGGTCTCACCGTGTCAATGTTTTTTCCTGCCAAAATTTCTCCTCCGCGTGCGGTCGCTATCAAATAACCATCCATCTTGGTATCAAATGTTGGGCCAATGATTTGCGTCTGGTCAGTCGGTGTCGTGACCATTTTGCCGGGAGTGATCGTGATTCCAACAGGATTGGGTTGTTTTGTTGAAGAAGGTTCAACGATTGTCACTGATGGGTCAGGCGTGTTTGATGAAGCAATGTCACTCGAAACCGGGATAGTGGTACTGATGACTGCATTCAGTGATGTTCCGCGAGGATGCGCCAGTGTCGCAAATTCATTGATCCAAACAATATTTTTCCAATCATATCGAAGACTGTTGAACACTTCCTCTGTTGCGATATGTCTTTTTTTTCCATTTTCAACCACAAAAATTTCATTGTCAGCAGGAGAGCCAAATAACACACCATCCTTGAAGAGGAGTACTGATCCGGAAACGTATGATTTCAAATCAGCGACGGTGACTGTTTCAAATGTGAGTGTCGGGAAATTAATATCCGCAATTTTTTTGTCCAAAATTGGATGATACTCGCTGTCTTTGAGATAATACATACTTCCATTTTCCTCTATCCTTATGAGTCTGCCTAATGGATTTTTTTCTGTCGTATTTATTACTGTACCGAGTGCATACCCGCCAATATCTTCTGCGGAGACATCGATGATTTCATCAGGGTTGTAGCCAAGCTGTCGGACAACATCTCGGCTTGCAAATGGTCTCAGCATGTCAAAGTCAAGCAAGTAGTAGGTGGATCCTGCCTTCAAAATGGAATAGTTTGGGAGTGAAATACTCGCGCCAAGTTCAAATTTTTCGAGCTCTGCTTCTGGAATCGTCAAAATCATTTTTGGATCAAAACGGGTGATGAGCGCAGTCATGTTGGTAAATGGTCTTCTTGTGTTCTCTTCTACAAGATAGATCGTATTGTCCGATGCTGTTTTGACAAGTGATCCATTTGGGTATACTTGTTGAAACCACGTAGTCCAGAGAGTAAAAAAATTTTTGTTGCCCACAATGTGTGGGGTGTAGGTGTAGAGAAACGCAGTTGCGAGGTTTAGCGGTGTCACGGTCTGACCGTCGATGGTGTAGGGGGTATATGGTTTTTTTATCCAGGATTTGAAGTCTGCATTGTCATAGTACCAACGCATAATGCCCGCGGCACTATCAATCTGTTTCCCAATTCCTTGATTATTCAAATATGTTGTACAACTAAATGCGCAACTATCAGCGATACCGTACCCGGTCGCACCGTCCAGTTGTTTTTGTGATGGGTTCTTTGTGGTTATCAAACTCTGCTCCTTTTGTAATTTGACAAGAAGATACTTTGGATTGATGCGGTATTCTTTGGACGCGAGATAAATAATATCTGATATTCGGCGTTGCTTTCCATGAGCGTCATCTGCGCGCAAACTTGCGATATACCCGCCCTTATCTTCAAGAAATGCTTGTATATCTCCTCGCGTCATACTTTGCCAGTCCTGAAGCTCCTCGTCCGAGATAATGTGATTTGCGTTGAATGTATCATTGGACGCAAACACCGCCACATTTGGAAATAGCAACATGAGCAATAGTGCCCAGACAGCACATTGTTGTATTCTTCTATACATACAGAAAAAGTATACCATGGGAATTGATTTTTTCCCATAGTTCGGATACACTATCTCATATGACCCCAGGAACCCTCTCCATCGTCGCGACGCCCATTGGCAATCTCCTTGACATCACGGAGCGGGCTTTGACGACTTTGCGTGAGGTAGATTTGATTTTGTGCGAAGACACGAGAGTGACGAAAAATTTATTGACACGATATGGAATTGAGACACCAACAGAGAGCTACCATCAGCACAGTGATCAAAAAAAATTGAACAAAATCATACAAAATTTGAATGAAGGAAAACATCTTGCACTGGTGACAGATGCGGGGACGCCGGGGATTAGTGATCCGGGGAATAGGTTGATTGAAGAATTAAGACTAAAGATTAAAGATTGTTTGATAGTGTCGTTGCCTGGGCCATCGGCTGTCGTGAGTGCGTTGTCCATTTCAGGATTTCCGACTGACAAATTTTTGTTTCTCGGATTTCCTCCGCACAAGAAGGGGAGACAGATGTTTTTTCAGGAAGTGGCGGATGCGAAGTATACGGTGGCGTTTTACGAATCCAATCATCGGATCAAAAAAGCGCTCCAGAGTTTGTCTGGCGTGCTTGACGCAAAGCAACAGATTTGTGTGTGTCGTGAGTTGACGAAGAAGTTTGAGACCGTGTATCGTGGAACCATTGTAGAGATTCTTGAGAAGGATGTGAGTGAAAAAGGGGAGTTTGTGATTGTGGTCGCCCCCGTCCGTGACCACCGTTGATCCTTTGGCTTCCGCTTCCCCTACCCATTGTTCGGTCGGAAAGCCCAGCTGGATCGTGGGTGGCCACGGACGGCAAGGCTCCGAAGAACCTTGGGGGATGGGCGAGAGAAGCACTGCTCTCCTCTGTGAGAGTTGAGTCTTCTCTTTTTATCCCCATGTATTCAGTATATCTATTCTCTCTATTATGTCAACACCATTTTACCTAACCACCACCATTCCTTATGTCAATGCAGAGCCACACATTGGATTTGCGTTGGAAATGATTCAGGCAGACGCGAGAGTTCGGCTTGAGCGTTTGCTTGGAAACGATGTGTATTTTCTTGCGGGAACTGATGAAAATTCTCTGAAAAACGTGCAGGCTGCGGAAAAGGCAGGGAGAGATGTAAATGAGTTTGTTGCAGAACACGCAGAGCAGTTTTTGGGACTCAAACTGTTGCTCAATTTGAGCTTTGATGATTTTATCCGCACCACTCAAAAACGTCATTTTGATGGAGCGCAAAAACTTTGGTCTTCGTGCAAACCTGATGATATGTACAAAAAAACATACAAAGGTTTGTATTGTGTTGGGTGTGAAGTTTTTTTTGCTGAAGAAGAGCTTGTTGAAGGGAAATGTCCAGATCATGATGTAGCGCCAGAAGAAGTGGAAGAAGAAAATTATTTTTTTAAGCTTTCAAAATACCAAGATCAAATTGAAAATTTGCTGGGAAATGGTGGGCTCAAAATTTATCCTGAATTTCGAAAAAATGAGATGCTTGCCTTTGTGAAGCGTGGACTTGAGGATTTTAGTATTTCTCGTTCGCGCGAACGGGCGCATGGGTGGGGCGTTCCGGTACCAGGGGATGACACACAGATCATGTATGTCTGGTTTGATGCGCTGTCAAATTATATCAACGCGCTTGGTTATGGCGATGATGAGATGCTGTATAGAAAGTTTTGGCTTCAAGACGGATCAAACAAGCGACAGGTTTCACACGTACTCGGAAAAGGGGTCGCGCGATTCCACCTCGTGTATTGGATTGGCATGCTTTTGAGCGCCAACATTCCACTCCCGACAGAAGAATTTGTGCATGGATATATCACAGTGAATGGTCAAAAAATGAGCAAGAGCACTGGAAATGCATTGAGTCCGTATGATGTGGTTCTCAAATATGGCACAGACGCATTTCGCTACTATATGCTTGGCGCTATTTCAAGCGCGCAAGATGGAGATTTTTCAGAAGACCGTTTTGAACAATACTATACCGCACACCTCGCCAATGGGATTGGAAACTTGACTTCCCGAATTTTGACCATGCTTGAAAAATATGCAGACGCAAAAATTCCCGCAGGTTCGTCAGTTCATGATGTTTTAGGGTTTTGGAAGGTTTATACAGAAGGGCTTGAAAGGTATCAATTTGATAAAGTCGTTGAACATGTTCAAAGCTATGTTTCAAAACTTGATGGGCTTATCACGGAAACTCGACCATGGGAAAAAGCAAAAGCAGGTGAAGACGTTTCAGATTTGCTTTACACGCTTGCGGAATCGCTCCGACACATCGCGCTCGCGCTTCTTCCCATTATTCCCGCATCAGCGGAAAAGATTTTGACACAACTCGGGATTGATGTTTCATCATTGGAAGATTTGAAAACAGAACAGGCATGGGGGAGGTTGAAATCAGGGACAAAGATTCAAAAAGGGGATGTGTTGTTTCCGAGACTTACATAGGTAAAATTATTTACGTACTCTATGGGCGAAAGAAATCTTTTCGATCAACGTGTTTTTCCATTTTCTTTTAGAAAATATAAGATTCCCGAAGTGCCAGAGGAGATTGGGGAACAGTGGCATAAGGAAGTGAAAAAACTTCAGACGATTTTATTATCCCCGGAAAACCGCTGACGAAGTCAGCGGTTACCTTCCCACCGAAGGTGGGCTTGTTTACACGAATAGGGATGCTTGCTAGAATGCAGGCATATGGAATCTCCGCAAGAATACTATAGAAAACTCACACACGCAACGTACGATTGCCACTATCATATCGTGTTTGTTCCAAAATACCGCTATGATATGCTGAAAGATGAGAAAGTCATCCATACAGTACAACAAGTGTTCGATTGGGTATGCGAGAATAACGACATCCTGTTGATCGAAGGCAACATCCGTCCGGATCATGTCCATCTTTACCTCTCCATTCCGCCAAAGTACGCTGTATCAGACGTGGTCAAGTGGCTCAAAGAAAAGAGTGCGTCTCGGTGTTTTCTCCATCATCCCGACCTTTTAAAACAATACTGGGGACGACACTTTTGGGCGAGAGGATACTTTGTGTCTACAATCGGCATCAGCGATGCGGTGATCAGAAACTACATAAAAAACCAAGAGGAGCAGGAACGTGAAAAGGAGGAGCTCGCGAAACAATTAAGATTATGGAAATAAGAGACGACGAAGTCGGTAGTTCGCGTAAAGCCACCGACTATGTCGGTGGTAGTTTACTTGTTCCGTAGTAGCGGTTGCTTTCATGAAGTCAATTTTTGATGTAATAAAATTGTTGGTAATTAGTGGGAAACGTAACCAAAATAGATATTCATAAACTCTTTAAACGAGTTATC
>Ga0066639_10004304_pt1 | contig 12158 bp, 5 predicted proteins | sample CryGeyCG2114_010_2_FD_59504 | JGI IMG/M metagenome (GOLD analysis project Ga0066639, IMG submission 59504) | Groundwater microbial communities from aquifer - Crystal Geyser CG10_big_fil_rev_8/21/14_0.10 | ecosystem: Environmental > Aquatic > Deep subsurface > Groundwater | place: USA: Utah...
GTAAAAGAAGCATACGGAAGATTTTATAAAAGGGAGGAATGTTGTGTTTAAATGAAAAAAATGTATGTAGCATACAAATTCAAAGGCTCTGATCCAAGCGAGCTAAAAGCTAAGCTTGAAGAATTGAGCAAAGTTATAGAAGAATCCACAGACTATAAGACATTTATTTTTTTCAGAGATGCCCAGAATTGGGGTGAAAAGAAAATGGATATAAAAGAAGTCGTGGATAAAGCCCTGGAATATGTTAAACAATGTGACGCTATGTTGGTAGAGGCTTCTGAAAAAGCCAACGGAATGTATTTTGAAATGGGTTATGCAAAAGCTTTGGGAAAGAAAATAATTCTTATTCATAAAAAAGGAACAGAAGTTAATTTCCTCAAGTCTGCAAGTGATGTCTGCATTGAGTATGATGATTTTGAAGATTTGGAAAGGAAACTAAAGAACTTGTAGGTTATGATAACGTATTCTCAATAAAATTCTTCACAGCATCAAATATCTCACTAATAGTCAAACTTTCATCTTCCCAGACATTAAAGACATAGTAAGAGCTATTAGCTATGTTTGTAAAGCTTTCACCATCAGTCACATAATTAAATCCCCATCTTTGTGTACCATTAAAGGAAACCTTGTCAAATACCCCGTTTTCCTGTGTTCCGTCAAAATGCCTGACATCAACTTCCAAGTCTGTATAAATTGTTGCAGAAGGTGTTGCATTGTAAATTCCTTCTTCAATTGCATCTCTGCCTTCTGTCTCATTTGCATAATTCTGAGTTTCATTTGAGAAATAAAAAGTGTAAGTTTCTGTTTGATTTTCATTTGAATAAATATCATCTGCTGAACAATACCACTGCATACTGCCTGAATCCCTTAAAACAATTTGAGTTAATTCAGCCGGGGAGTTGGTCATTGTGAAAATAGTTTTTGCTGTTGATTCTGAAGGAATTGTTGACAATCCATATTCAGAACAAGTTCCTGAACAATCCAAAATATCCCCTGCTGAAATATTCCCAGAGTAACTTCCATCGGAAAGACTATATTCCTGTATTAAATCTGCACTATAATAACTATCAAGAATGTAGAGAGTGTCTGCGTCTGTATCTGCTTCTTGCGGTGAAATAGTCTCGGGTAATTTAAAGTCAATATCCAAATTATCGCAATTAAGATTTGTGGAATTTAGATTAGAGTAACTTCCTGCATCTGTAACCAAATAAATCAAACTATCATTATAATGGGAAATCCCTGAAACAATAGTTCCTGTAATAGCACTACCAACATTGCAATTGCTTATCTCTGTGCCATTACTCCAGTAATAATACATATCCTGGCTGACTATGTCAAGCATAATTAATTTGTCGTCCCAAGCATCAATCCCCCTTAGCCAGGTTGATGGAGAATAAAAGGTACCTACAACACTTCTATCTGGACCATAGTGCGTTACATTACTGCTCCCAGAAACTCTCCACCAGTCAGTTCCATTATATGCAATTCCATAGGTTGATATGCTTGGAATTACAGTTTCTCCATCAAGCCAACCAGTGAAGTTAAATGTGAAGTTATAATCAGTATCGTTAATTCCTGAAGAATTTGTTCCTTCAAGCATCCATGTTCCGTTTCTAAAATCAGAATAAAAATACACATTATCAACTTCTGTATCGTCTGAAACATAACATGAAAATGTCTGATTAGTTCCTTGGGAGTATAAAGTTTCATTTGCAGGACTTAATATTGAAATTTGTGGGGAATTTGTCTCAGAGGTGTAAGTTATATTCATAAATGGTCTTACAGTTGTATTTGAGTGCTGTGGAGATGCAAAGCTTCTGTACTTATTCAAAAATCCGTCTTTCCACCCAAATCTTAAAATTGTATCCTTTGATTCTGCAGATGTAATATTCCCTAAAAATGCGTCAGGATCAGTGTATCTTAATGAAACATTGTTTATTCCTTCTTCAAGAGATGCTCTTACCTGTGTTGTTGCATTTGAGCACCACCATCCATTGTCTTCAAGTGTTGAGCCTCCAGAAATATTAAACCAATTCTGGCTTGACTGATTTGCCTGATTGTCTGTGTAAGAATTCCAATTTCCAAAAACAGTCCCATATTCATTGTATCTTGTCATGTTTAAGTCTCCGTCTGGTCCTGACAAACAGGCAGAACACGGCTCCATATAACATGCAACTGAGTCAACAACATTTGCCCCTGCAGGAACTTCTGATAAACCATACATTATGTGGAATCCGTAAGAATCGGAATCCTGCCCTCTTGACCAGCTTATTGCATCATCCGAATCAAGAGTAATTACAGGATCAAGCGAAATCTTTCCATTTTCATAATTATCTGAAACACTACTTATCAAAAGATAAGTTGAGTTGGTTAAATCAACAGTGTATCCAGAATCTTCAAGGTCATTAAAGTTTATTTCAATGTCATCAAGAATAGTGGATAAATCATCCTTGCTTATTGAGTTTGCTCCTTTAACATTTTTAATCCTGAACCCCAGATTATCAACGCTGTTTGCAAAACTTGAATCAGTGTTAATATTCAAAGTAAATTTATTTGAAAATCTTGAAGCTGAAACAACCCCCTCAAAGCTTGTTCCTGCAAAAGTGTTTTCTAAATCACTTATTGCTCTGTATTCTCCGTTATAAATCACAAATGGCTCAATTTCCAAAGACAAATCTTTGTAAGTCAAGACAAATTCATTGTTCTGCCATGTCAGACTAGCCAAATCTGAAAAAGTGTACCATTCTCCGTCATACTCTGTAAATGCATTAAACCCATAAACTTGTGTAGTGCAGGTGTCACCATCACAAATAGTTTCAGAATTTTTAGTATAGGTTGCATCTGGATTTAATGAGGAAGTTATTGTTTTTTGTGAAATTTCTGCAATAGGTTCGTTAGGCGGTTCATCCTGAATGATATCTGAAGTTTGATTTTCTTCTTCTGTTATTTGAGGGGCCAATTCTATAGTAGAATTATTTATTACAGAATCATTAATCTCCATTAGTTTCTTATCTGTTGAATTTGTGCTATTTGATTCATTAATTACTGAAGCTGCAAAGATAAATGCTGACAATAAAATAACTATCCCCACTATCAAAATCAGTCTTACCTGTGCCTTATTATTTAAGTCTATCTTCATTAAATAGTTACCCCCAAACTTTCTGAATCTGAAATGCTCCCATCTCCCCCGTAAGCTGTTGCAATAGCCGTGTAACTTCCACCACTCGAGTAATTATATTCAAACACAACATACTTGCTGTCTCCTGCACTTAAATTAGAAGCAAATTGCGAGGTGATGTTGCTTTCTCCAGTGTTAAATTTCCATGTGACATTGTTCATTGTAGTATCATTAAGGTTTGTTATGAAGAAACCAAATGTTCTTTCTGTCGAGGCTGTTGAATAGAGTTGTGTGAATGAATGCAAATCCAAAAGTGTAAACAGGTTAATTGACCTTGTTTCAGTTATATTTTGATTTCCATTCGAATCAGAAGCATAAACATTGTAATAATAGTCATTAGGCTCAAGACCTGTCCAGTTAATTTCTCTTGTTTGGTCTGTGTATGTTGTTGAATTAACAACCCTGGAATTATACAATTCTGTAATCTCCGAAGCTGATAAAGACCTATTATAAATTCTTACTTCATCTATTGTGCCATTCCAGCGAGTATCTCCCCCTTGTGTTTGTCTTGCTCCAACATAAACGCTTGCATTTCCATCTGTTTCCCTTGTCCCAGATGCTGAAGTACTATTTGTTCCTTCCAAAACACCATTTAAGAAAATGTAAGCTCCTGTACTATTCACAGTTCCAGTTAAATGATACCAAGTGCCTTCAGATAAAATTGTTGCTCCTGTTGCAGTATAAAAGTTATTTCCATCTGTATTAAAGACTATAAAAGATGGTTTCTTTGCGGAATTTGTAGCTAAAGCCCATTCAAAACTATTTATTCTTCCTTTTGTGACTACATCTCTTCTTGAATCTGCCGTTAAATTATCTGAATTTACCCAAGCACTCACACTTAAATCTCCAGTAAGATTTAATGGGTTAGAGTTTCCAGCATCAATATAATCATCAACCCCATCAAAATCATAAGCACCATTTAACTTTCCACCACTTGTAAAGACAGCATCATTCACTATTGCATCATTTCCATTAAGAGATCTATCGATTAAATCAGTTTTATTTTCATCCAGAGCTAACCATAAAACCAAACCTTCTTTTGAAACAGATTCATTATACAGATTAAATACTATTTTTTCTTCGCTTCCATTGACAGTGGTATTAACATAAATCCAATCTCTTTGGAAACTTGTATTATCTGCTTCTGTTTCTGTGGTATAGTCTATTGAAAGGTAATCCAATGCTTCTCCAAGCACAACAGGGTGGAAAACATTCTGCACCTCACTTAAATTGTAAATAGTTGTGTTTGTAGCATATCCTGACTTGCTTACCTCAATTGTGTGTGGAGTGTGATATGTTTTTGTTGCTCCAGTTCTTACATACTCTGTTAAATTTTCAACACCAATACTTCCATTCACATTAGTGAGTTCGCTGTTAATCAAGGTGCTTGAAATATTGTAAATGCTAACATTAGCATTTTCTAAATAACCATTGGAATCATTTACTTGGGTTTCAAAGTACCATTGCCTTGTCAAACTATGTCCAGATGAAACTGTTTCTCCAGTATAAGAGACATTGAGGAATAGTAATCCGGTAGAAGACGTACTAAGCAAATTTAACGATTCAATATTGCTGTCAAGAACTTGGCTATTTGAGCTATCGGACAATTCCAACCCATCACCATTATTCCCCTCAGCAATGAGATTTCTAATAAAGGTATTTCGTCCTCCAAAGATATCCACACCATCTCCAATGTTATCATTTGTCACTATGTTTAGCAAATCAAAATCTTCTCCAGAAGAGGAAAAAGGAGATAGCGCAATTCCGTCCCCAAAATTTTCATTTGCGGTTATGTTTATTAGATCCCCTCTTCTTACCGCAGTAGTTCCAAAAAAGGTAATCCCATTTATAGAGTTATAACTTGCATTTACATTATGGAGAATATGTTTTCCAGAACCATCAAATATCCAGATTCCATCACCCACATTGGATATTGAATGAACATCTAAGATAGTGATATATTCTCCAGAAGCACTATTTTCAAAGTAAATGCCAGTATCAAAATCACCGAGAGTAATATTTTTTATTACAAAATCATCCTTTTCAACTACGCTAACCCCATAAATGTTTTGTGAATTATTTCCAGCTACAGTATGCCCCTGTCCATCTAAAGTTACATTATCTGCATTAACAAAGAAACAGGTGCCATTTACAGCAATATCACTTTGAACTAAATATATAGTATCTGAGAATTCCAGCGTTCCACAAGCTGTAACGTTGATATAAACAGGCCTATCAACAACTTTTCCTGTAGGTGCATGGGCTAAATCAGTGTAAGTATAGTTTGTTACTATGGTTATTTTCTCTCCGCTAGAAGGATTCAAGAAATTATCTTGGTTGTAAATGCTACTTAGAATGTTTCCCTTTGCATCGTAGACATAGGTGTAATTGTCATAGGTATCAGATGAACCTGAAATGTTTGTTTCAGTAAGCCTACTTAAATTATCATATTGCATGGAATATTCTTTTGAATTTTCGGTGTCAACCATATTTTGAACATTTCCAATAGAATCATAGGAATAACTTAAATTCTGCACATTCTCTATCTGCAATGAAGAAACTCTCCCAAGCACATCATAATCAATTGTTGTGACTAAATTGTTTGCATAAGTTTTATTCTCTACTTTGCCAAAGGCATTGTAGTTGACTGAATCTAAAAATCCATTGATATTTTCAATTTTTCCAATTGGATTATATCCATAACTCAAATTATCTTTAGGCATATACATATTAAGAATTCTATCTTGAGAGTCATAAATTATCGAGGAATTAATCCATTCTCTCTGGCTGGGGGTTGATTTTAGATTAATAGAAATATTCTCAGAATTAATCCTTAATCTGCTATCATAGGAATATCTATAATAGATTGGATTTGAGTATTGGGCATTCAAAGTTATATTGCTCAATGTTCCATTAATATCGTCATCATATGTAAAAGTCACATTTGTAGAGCCCCCAAGAGAATACTTTTGAGTAAGTCTGTTTAATTCGTCATAGACCAGTAAAGTTACAGTCCCTCTTCCATCTGTTTGGTTTATTAAATTACCATTAAGGTCATAATTATAGTTCCAAGGATTCATATTTGGATCATCCATAGATGTTCTTCTTCCTAACAAATCATATTCAAAAATAAATTCGTTCTCATCAGTATCAGTTATGTTAATTAAGTTATCAGCAGAGTTATAAGAGTAACTTGTCGTATAAATCTCATCTTGTCCTGAAGAATTTGTGACATATTCTAAAACATTTTTTATTCTCCCATAAGTATCCAAAATGTAATCTATTCTATTGTTTTTCTCATCATATTGGCTCACAACTGATTTGTTGAATACAACTCTTGTTAAGTTTCCGTCTTGTTTTGTTAGATTAACCACCCTGTTAAGAGCATCATAATCATAAGCGATTATCTCTTCTGATAAAGGCGTACTTAAAGTTGAAGAATAAGTGTCAAAATAAGGATTTTGCTCACTAGATATTCTATATTTGTTGTCATAAAAATAATTTTTTACTATTTGTATACTTGGATTAAATTTAGTTCTTTGCTGAATAAGATTTCCAAAACCATCATAAACAAAAATATCCTCTGAATAATCTGTTTCATTTCCTTTGGTTTCTACTTTAATCATTTCAGGAGAAGATCCATTCAAATCGTAGGTGTAATTTTTAGTTGGATAAGTTGAACTGTCTGGAGAGATTATCTCTTTCTTAATTCTTCCAAAAACATCATACTCAAAACTCTTATTTAATCCATCTCTTACTTCTTCAAGAATATTCCCTGTCCTAAAATCATAATCATAGTTAACAACATGTCCAAGTTCATTAGTTTGCACTATTCTAAATGTCCCTGTAGAGTCATATGTAAAAGTAGTATTATATCCCAATGGCTGAGTTTCTTTTATTATGTTTCCAAAAGAATCATAGGCGTAAAGAGTGTTTGGATTTTGCCCATTGTTAAATTTGGTTAGTTTTGTTAAATCTCCAATAGTTATTCCTGCACTTAAACCATCATAAAAGTAAAGGTCTCTCCTCACAATGGTTGAACCGTCTGAAGCAAAAAGAGTATAATTTGCAGGTTTGTCTACTACAAAATTAGTTGTATTGTAAACATAATCAAACACTTCATATTTTTCATCACCACTCGTTGAGGTATCCCCAGAATTGTTTATTTGTTTAACATTTCCATAAAAATCATAGGCAAAAGATGTGTTACTTACAAAAGCTGAAGGATTTCCATCATAAATGTACAAAGACGAGTAATCAAGAGAAATCATGTTGTCAGAATCATGTGAGAATGCATTAAGAGTCTCTCTAATAAGAGACCCATTATTATCATAAACGCTTGTTTGATATTCTCTGCCTTTTAATACATCATCCTGATGGAAAAAGTGAGAAACTGTTGAGTTGTCTGGAAGTGTTTCATTCACATTTCCGAATCCTCGAAACTCCAAACTATTATGGTCAAATTTTCCATCTTGGTATGAGTATGAATAATCTGAGCCAAAACTAAAGTTACCTGTTAAAGAATTGTTCAAAGTTGTATTCTCAACAACCCATATATTAAACCCTAAATCATCACTATTTTCATTTTCAGTTGATTTGCTATAAACTATTTCAGTAATTCCTCCATAGGCATTAGTTATTTTTTTTAGTAGGAAAGCACTCGTCCCATTTTTTATATGGGTTACATTTTGGTATGGAGATGCCTGATAAGCTCTTATTATATCTGCATAGCCATCCCCATTAATATCAGCTATTCTTCTTCCAATATTGAATCCTTCATCTGTAAACTTTTCAGGACTTAACCATCCTTCACTAAAAGTCCACCCTGTTCCATTATTTATTTTTACGTCTGTACCACTAGTAATATTATATGAGGTGCAATTAGTTCCATTTTGCTCCACACATGTCTGATTTATAACAGTGACATTACTTAAGAAATTTTGAAGAATGTCAACCAATCCATCCCCATTTATTTCAATAAATCTTACTCCTAAATCAGGCCGACTATTATCATTATCGACAAACTCTAAATCTGGAGCATATTGTGAGTAACTTTCCCACCCAGTTCCATTGTTAATCCACGCACTTCCAGGTTCTCCACCCTTAAGAAGATCAGGAAGGCCATCGTTATTAAGATCAAGGAGCCTCAAACCAGTATCTTTATTATTACTTGTTGTGAAATAGTCAGGGGTGTTCCAATCCGTTGAACTTTCCCACCCAGTACCATTATTCAAATAAACAGCTTTTGTGCTTGGTTCCTGAGCTCTTAATATATCAATTCTTCCATCACCATTTAGATCAACTAACTCAACACCCAAATCTTTGCTGTCGCTATCTATAAAGTCCAATGGGATACTCCAATTTGTTGAGGTATCATACCATCCTGTACCATTATTGAGATAAACTAACTTTGAACTTCCACTTTTTGCTCTTAGTATGTCTATCAATCCGTCTCTATTAACATCTGCAAATCTTACTCCCTGATCAACACTATTTGAATCAGCTATTTCAATTCCAGAGGGTATCATAAATAGAGAACTAGTGTCCCACCCACCCACTTTGTTGTTAAGTCTTGTTGCATGAGACTCTCCAGATTTTGCTTTAACCAAATCAGGAAATCCATCATTATTAACATCAATTAACCTCACTCCAAAATCAAGCTTTGTTGCAGTAGTGGAGGAAAATGCAAATGTTTCAGGAACTTCCCATTTTCCAGTACTATTATCGAAGCCTTGCTCTGTCTGATAATACGCTAAATCTATAGTGTTTAAAACAGAAGAACCATCAGATCCAAAATAGGTTATATTTGCTAAGGAAGTTAAAGATTTTTCACTGTTTAGATTTAGGTAACCAAATTCATATTTTCTAACCAATGAATTATTAAAGTAAACACTGATATTTTGGAGTCTTCTGCTTTCTTCCAATTTGTTTCCCTGTTCATAAACAAGCCTTCTATCAGGCCTCACAGAACTTTCATATCCAAATGAAACCAGTCTCAGCCCATCATTATTATAAGTTATATTTGAAAGATAAACCGCACCTTCATCCTCTGCAAATGGATCTTCAAGGTAGAAGTAACTTATCTTATTTTCGTGGACGTCTTCTATTTGGTCAAGACTCCATTTAAGATCGTAGTTTCTTCCAGTATTTGATTCAAGTCTTGAATCATTATTGTAGCCAAACCTATACTGAGTTCCATCAGTAGTTGTAACAATCCAATACATTTCCCCGGAATTGCTTAAATTTTCTATTCTAAATTGATGAAGATTTATTTCAGTATTGAAAGCAGACCCATTGTAAAGAACTTTATATCGTGCATTGTTAATTGAAAGTATAAAATAATCATCACTGGTATCATCAATTGTAAAATTCACGTTCCTAATAATACTATTTTCTGTTAAAGACCACCCAGCTCCTAAAATACCTGCTCTTTGAATTGCACTTTGGCTATTGTAATCAACAGAAATGAAAGGTTGCAATCCTCCCACTCCCAAGGGAACTTCAATGTTGTAAGTATATGTTCCTGCTCCAGGATACAATTCAGTTTTATATTCACCAAACGTCTGTAGTTTTGGAACATCCCCCACACTAGGGTTGTGGAGATAAGGCTTGTAATCATCAAACTCGTTAATCGCAACAACAAAGTGAGAAGCAAGAACCACTATAACAATAGTCAACAAGATAAGTGTCGCACTCCCCATTTTTCCTCTTCTTTTCTCTTTCATGTTTTTTATTGTATTTAAGTTTTTCATTTACCGATATTTTGAATCTTTGCTTAGCAAATGATCTTTGTTTAGTTTCTTGAGAGTATTTGTGAAGCCATTAATATCATAAACAAGAAATTCAAACTTCCGATCCAGGTTTGTTTCTAATATTACATATTTTCTTAAAACACTAAGTTTTGGAGTTTGATGTGCTTTACCCACTATTTTTATACTCTTAATTAAATTCCAGCCTAAAAAAATATTATTTTGATTTTTTTCAAAAGTACTCCATTTTTTTAAGGTTAAATTTCCTATTTGGATTCCCTTATTCTTTATTAAGGCTAATTTTCTATTCGCTTGAATATAAATGAGTGAGAAAGATAGCAAAAAAAGAACACCAAAAAATATTCTTTCCAACATACTTTTAAGTAAGAAAAAAATAATTAACAAGATGAATGAGGGAGAGTATAATAGTATTTTTCGTAAGATTTCTATATCTCCATGATCCTTCCATATTTTTTCTTGTTGTTTATTAGTGGTCATTTTAACTATGGGCATGAAGCAGTCACGCCACAAACACCTCCGCCAAAGATGGTCTCTCCAGTTCTTGATGGGTTGCTTGGATAATATCTTCCACTGCTTCCACCAGAACCCCTATTGGATGATCTAGAAGTGGGTGCGCAACTCTGATAAGCTGGATTGCACCCTCCAACATTCTTAGCCAAATCCAACTGGCTTGATCTTGAAAGAATATTACTTGTAAAAAGATTCGAAGAACTAGAAAAGGCTTGCTCTACAAAAATATTCGAGATAAATGTTTGGCCTGTTTTCGTAGTGAAATAACTAGAAGGATATTTTATTAACCATGTTCTGGATAGAGGGAATTTTGAGGCTAATCCTCCAGAAAGCCCTCCAAGAATCCCTGCAGAAATCAGGCCTTCACTCACTGGCTTGTCAGTTCCGACATTCGCAAGTGCTTGTGATCCTACACCTGTAGCAAGACCCGTTCCTGCTAACGCAACTAATCCTCCGCCAGCTAAAGTAACAGCAGTACCAATAGTCGCTGTTGCAGCACCTCCCACAACATAAGCAGAAAATCCTTTAAGACTAAATTTTTCACCGGTACGGTAGTTATTCAAAAAATAAGTTGCTCCTCCAATAGCCGCACCAACTCCTGCAGCTATTAGTAAAGGGGCTAAAATTCCTACTTTCCCATCCTCGTCAACATACTTATAAGGATTCCTTCTCTCAAAAGCATACCTATTGAGTTGTTGTGGGTCATAAACATCGCTTAATGCTGAATCAGGTTGAGTAAATATTCCCAATTCTGGGCTATATTTTCTAAAATTAAAATCGTAGTCATCTGTCAAATAACTAAATTCTTTTCCCTCGTAATAGTACCTGCTTTGACCTTTTCCTTCCATAGGCAATCCAACAGGAGAACCTCCTATTCCACTATAAGGTCGATATGTTGTTTGTCTTCCATCAATTATCTCTCCATAGGGAGCATAAAAAGTATTTTCTACCAAAACACCAGAGGAATTTGTCAAAGCAGAAGTTGAACCTAAGTGATCATTGTGATAAAATGTTTTTGTGCCATTTTTTATTTCCCCAACAATACCATTTTCATCCTTTGCATAGTATGTATCATTAGATGTTGGAACTCCAGAAATGTCATATTTTCTATCAAAATTGTCGTTGACATACACCACAGCCCCATCGGGAGTTGAAGTTCCATCATATTCATTAAGCTTGATTAAAATCCTATCTTCAGTTGGATGATAGATATAAGTTTCTAAAATATCGCCATTAGTATCATTTCCATCATAAATCCTGATTAGTTGGTTAAACTCATTATACTCCCTATATTTTCCATCGCCTGTAACTAAATTTCCATCGCCATCGTAGGTTAAATTAAATTCAGAAACGGCAGATGCAAACGAGATGGTTGAGAAAGTTAAAATTACTATTAATAGGATGGATACCCCTTTTTTTACCATCAAGTTAACCTCTAAAAGCTATAAGAAAAACCTATTTTTAAATGTTGCTACAATTCTGTTCATTTCAGTAGTAAATAAAAAATATTGACTCTGAGTATAATAGTCTTTAAAAAAGGTTTATCTTATGTTTTTCCATCCCTGCGGGAAAAGAGTTCTGATTGAATTACGATGAGAAACCAGAGTTACCAAATAACAAGATTAATCCTTATAGCCACATTTATAAGTTCGCCTGTTGCAAGAAAACTTCCTTACTTTAGTTTGTGAGAGAATTGCAAC
>Ga0066639_10004310_pt1 | contig 12150 bp, 11 predicted proteins | sample CryGeyCG2114_010_2_FD_59504 | JGI IMG/M metagenome (GOLD analysis project Ga0066639, IMG submission 59504) | Groundwater microbial communities from aquifer - Crystal Geyser CG10_big_fil_rev_8/21/14_0.10 | ecosystem: Environmental > Aquatic > Deep subsurface > Groundwater | place: USA: Utah...
GTGGGCGGTGTGCTACAACTCATGCTCAACCGCCAGATCCAAAAGATTATGTCAAAAACTTTATTTTGGCTAAAGAAGTGGCAAGAAACCTAGGAAGGACAATCCACTATTCTGGGGCTATTGTTGAAGAGATTTATGATGGTTTTTGCACTTCTGTTGATTCTGGGTTTTTTTGTGTTTTGCCTGAAGGAAATATTACTTCCTGCTTAGAGGTTTGCAGAAAATCAGATCCTAGAGCTAATGTTTTTATTACTGGAGGGTATGATCCTGCTTTAAAACAATTCTCCTTTTACTTAGATAGAATACAAACACTAAGATCAAGAAATGTTGATAGTATCCCTCATTGCACTAATTGTTTTGCTAAATATAATTGTGCTGGAGATTGCCCTTCCAAATGCTATTCTCAAACAGGAAGTTTATTTGAAGTTAGGGAAAACCCGAGATGCGAGATTACCAGAGAACTTATAAAGGATGCGCTCTTAGATAAAATGAAAGGAGGTAATAAAGATGGGTCCAAGATTTAGATTGGAGGATAGTGCAGTTTTGGTAAGAGGGGACTATTCTGCAAGAACAGAAGGTGCTGCAACAATTGATTGCTATAAAGTAGACCAGGCTAGATGTGATTGTATTGCTCCTGGAGGTTCTCCTGGATGCGCTACTGTGGCTCCAAAGAGACCACAACAGGATCTTCCACTATATGCAGCAGCTTAGGAAGTTATTTTTTTTCTTTCTTTTTTTAGATAATTTTTATTATTTGTGAATTTCATGAATAGAAAATTTCTGCGCAGGAAGTTTTAGTCTTTGATTATTGAATTTTCTGGGATTTGAAATCCTTTTTCTTTTAAGGAATTAATTATCTCATGTTGGTGTTTTCCGTGATGCAGCATTAAGTGATGATTTGGACATAGACCAATTAGGTTTTTTTCTGAATTATTTTCTCTATTTTTATCAATGTGGTGGAGTTGAACAATTTTGTTAAATCCGCAGACGACACATTTTGCTGTGATTTTGTTGTAAGTTTCTTCATCAACATTGTATCTTTTTTTGTTTTGATGATTTTTGATGTTTTGCAATTGGAACTTAAAATTGTAGCAACCCATGCAGAAACCTTTTGCGTGCAGGGGTTTCATTTCTTCACATCTTTTACATTTTACAACTTTTGGTTTCCAGTGCTCTTTTTTGTAGCAAGTCACACATAACCCTTTTGCGTGCTTTAAAGTATCTTTACCACATCTTGGACAAATAAAATGATCCATGACTAAATATAAGCGTTCGCTTACTTAAACATTTATAGAAACTTTTTAGTGATTACGTTCGTTAAACTGTTTATAGAACTACTCTTAATCTCTCTTAAACGAATGTTTGGAGTATTTTATGGGTTAGAAGTTCGTTTAACTACCATGTAGCTATTTTTTGTTATTGATTAAATGTTTTTGCGGCTATTTTATGCTAATCTTCTAGGTTTTTGTGCTGCAACTCTTTGCGCTGTTCTTAAATTTCTTGACATTATTGCAAAACTCTTTGGTGATTTAATTAGTCTATCATTTGTATGCATATTGGTATAACTCGCAAAGTGTCTTTCAAACTGAGTTTGTCCAGATCGTTTAACTATCAACTCCGGATCTCCTCTACCTCCACTAAATCCATGAACAGTATATTCTCCTTGATCATCCACAAAGGTGCATCCCCTAAAATCCCCCATATCCCAACATTTTCTTAAAGTTAAAGGATCTAACTTAGATAATCCATCGGGATGCATTGTCTCTACAGTTCCTTCTGTTAAATTTCTAAAACAAGGATTTCCAGAACTTTCTGTGTGCAAATATTCAAACAGTGCTCCACTATATTCGTGTCTGAATATTTTTCCCTTTAAATGATTATAATTTGGCATGTTTTTTTGTGGTTTTTGAAGTTTTTATTTATTATTATACTGGAAAAGATGAATTATTTTTAGGTTTTTGATGCCGAGCGTAACTCTTAAATTATATCCCCCATCGTGTATATTTTATGTATAATTTCGTAAATCGGCGCACGCTCGCCCTTCGGGCTCGCCTTATTAAAAGAAGTATTTTTTAGTTATTTATGGGGCTCGGATGATTAAACGAACTTATTTCCTTGAATCTGATGTTTGTGCTGAAGAAAATAATTCTAAAGGGTGCCATCTGCTTTGATATAGACACATCATTCCAGGGCGAACTGGATCTCCCCTATGTCCTGCTTTTGAAATTCTGAAATATAAACATAAACCATCTCCATTATACTCAGAACATTCTGCAAAACATTTTCTTGATTCTTCTTGAGACATAGTAAGTTATATTTTTGTATTTTAAAAATTTACTTACTTAAACAAACTTTATCTCTATTATAAACCTTTTTGTTTTTGATTAAAGGTTTTTGCTATTTTTCTTTGAGCAATTTTGAAAATAAGAGGATAAGCAAAACACCTATAACTGTGATAATCAATGATGTAGTAAACTGAGTTTGAAATATTGTGGTTTTTTCATTTAATGTTTGAATCAGTTGATATGTTGAGTCAAAGATTACATTTCTCCAGGCAAAGGCAATTGTAAATCCTATTGCTGCTGCGATTGCGAGCCGGAGTTGTTTCTTAAATTCGTTTTTGTAGGATCTTGAAAATTTTTTCTTTCTTGGTCGAGATCTCAAATTTGTTCGCTTGATTCTTGATTTGATTTTTGCTATTTTTGGCATGAAGTATCTTAGATTTTGATATTTATAATTTTATTTATTTTAAGGAATTTTGTGCTTGAACTTTAGATGTGTCTAATTTTAATACGAACTTTTAGGTGTTTATTACTGTTTAACCTTGTTTAAAACAGGTGTTTATTCGACACATTTAGGTGTTTATAGTTTGTTTATGCCAAATAAATATATTTAAACTGTTGTTTTTTGTTACTCATTTAGGTGAAAAAATTACATTTTGTAATAATCTTTGGGTGTTTTTATCGACGATAAAATAGAATAAGAAAAAGTTTATATATTAGAAGTGTCTAAAAATAGTATGCTAAGTTGGTTATTATTCGGAAAAAGAGAGGTAAGACAAGCGAGAGAAGATGCAAAAAAAGGATTTGATTCTGTAAAATCAGACATAAACAGCCTTTCTGAATGGATTAAACATTTAAACACCCATAAAGAGAAACATAAACAGGTGTTTGAAGATATTAATGACCGTTTATCGACGATAGAAAAAGACTTAGAAAACTTGAAAAATGTTCTTATTGCTGGAAATCTGCAAAAAGCTAAACAGGTGTTTAAAACATCCACGGATGTTCAAGCCAAACAAACAGGTGTTCAAGACGTTTATGATAGTGTTCAAACAGGTGTTCAAACAGGTGTTTTAAGATATTTATCTGCATCTGAAAGAGCTTTGGTTTATGTTTTGTTAAATAGCGAGATGAAGTTAAGTTATGAAGATTTGTCTGCTATGCTTGGAAAAAGTAGAGCAACCATCAGAGGGCAGATAAATTCAATAAAACAAAAGAGTGAGGGTGTACTAGAAGAAGTAATGGAGAAGAATGGGAAAAAAAGAGTGTTTATACTTGAAGAAATAAAAGAACAATTAATAAAAACAGCAAAAGTGAGATCCCACAAAGGAGAGACTCATGAAAAATAAGAAAAACCCCAGAAAATAGGAAAAGTGAGAGGTTAGATGAAGAAATAGAGTAAAAAGAATAAGAAAATAGGAAAAGTGAGAGTTGAAAACTAAATGCATAATTAAAAAAGTGAAAATTAAAAGAGATAAAGAAGAAAAGTGAGGGAAATATTATTAATCAAATGTAGAGAAGTGAGACTTGCTCAAGAAGATGAAAAAAAGAGGATTGCCTTAAAGAATAAATTCCTTATTTAAACGAACTTTATTTCATTGAATCTTCCTTGTGCCCAAGAGAAACCAGTACAAAGGGTTGGAGTTCACTGTAGTTTGTACTTAATCGCTACACCGAAAATAGTTATATCTCCCTTAACTTCATCACAGTTTCCAAAGAAGCTATTTTTCTCAGGTCTTCAGATATGTGGAGAATGATTTTTTTATTGTCTATTTTTTCCTTATCTACGGGTATTCCTTTGATTATCATTCTTTGAATATAGTCCCTGATTGAACTTTGGGTTAGGTTTAGTTGATTTGCAAGAAGACTGTAATCCACATTCTCCCCTTGATTATCGAGTTGATATAAAAGAGTAAAAACTCTCATTTCTTGATGAGTTAATCTTTTTATTTTTAAACGAACTTCCTTTTTGAGATTATCCAAATTTTCAAGAAGCTCAGATGCTTGTTTTATGGGGGATTCTTGAATTATTTTTTTACTTATCGAAGAGTCTTCCTTCTTAAGAAGTACTTTTTTAAACGAACTTTCTTCTGTCGAAGTGTCTGTCGAAGTGTCTGTCTGTCTGTCTGTCGAAACCCCCTTATTTCCTATGGAGATGCCCAATATTTGGCTTCTTAACCCCTTTATTTCCTGTCGAAGTGTCGAAATATCTGTCGAAGATGTCTTAATTTCATCAAGTTGTGTCGAAAGTTTATTTTGATCTAGATTGATCTTATTTAGGGAGGATTGGATTGAACTATTTAGATTAGATAAATGATTTATTGTTTGAACTAAAGAGTCTCTAATAAGTTGGTTAGCCTGAGTTAATTTTAAAATATCTTGTTTTACATTTGCAAATGCCTCTTTTATCTTTTCCTCATCCATAAGAAAAGAACATCTGAGAGTTATATAAACATTTATTTATTAGAATACAATCAATGTAGTTAATGTAGGGTTTTGTATGCTTGGTGGGCTTTATTGGAAAGTCTCCATTTTGTTCTTCTCAGAAAGTCCTCACCTAAATTGTTCTTCTTGACTTTGGTTACTAAATCGTTTAAATTGAGCTCATCTAGTAACTTCTTAACAAACTCTTCATCTCTAGCGATTTCTTTAGCTATATGCGCTGTGAAAAAAGATTTGGGAAAATTATGAAATAAATGTGCTAAGATCTGTTCAGAAATCTTGTCTTTTTTTTCCTGACTTATTCTCATTATTCAAACAATAAAAAGATGTTTTTAAAACTTATCAGAAAGATATAAAAAATAAAGTGCGCTAATTCTCCTATGAAAAAGAGTAACTTGATTATTTTTTTTAGTTTATTGGTCATACTATCTGCCTTTGCTCGCGCTGAGATTACTATAACTAATATGCAAGACAAGTATAATCTCGGTGATGAAATTGCAGTTAATGTTGGATTTAATGGAGAATTTGATGAAACTGTTATTTTTGGTGTTTCTATTTTATGCAATGATGAAAGTGAACAGATTGAATATTACCGTACGCTTTTCAAAGATAGCTTGGAAGTTCCAGCATTTCCAATAAGCCAACAAAATCTTGGAAAGTGTTATTTGAAAACTTATTTTGAAGATTTGAATGGAGAAATGATAGAAGACGCGAATTCGGAAGAGTTTTCTGTTGATGATTCTATAGATCTTGAGATTTTAACTGATAAACCCAAATATAATCCTGGAGAGAGGGTAATCATAAATGGAAACGCGAATACTGATAATCCATATAATATCACTATTGTTATTTATGACAATAACTCAACAATTAAAGAGATTGTGGATTATCTTGAACAGAACACGTTTGAATATGAATTTAATTTAGCTTCTTTGCTTTCAAGAGGTACAAAAAGAATCGTTGTCAATATTGAAGATGGAATGGGAAATAAAGGGGGTGGAGGAGTTGGGTTTGAAGTTAATCAGATTCCTACACATATTGATTTGCAGATTGGGAAAAAAAGTTTTAGACCTTTAGAAAATGTTAGTTTTATCTCTTCTGTTTATGACCAGAGCAGTGAACTGATAGAACTGCCAGTTGAATATACTATATTAAATGAAAAGAACGCTGTTTTTGATTCTTTTTCTGCGTTTTCTGGAAATGAAGAGCTTCTTGAACTAGAAGAATTTGCAAGACCGGGAAATTATAGCATAGAGGTTAATTATGGAAATCTTAAGGATCAAAAGAACTTTGAAGTTGAACAAGTCAAACAGATAGTTGTTGAGAGCATTAACGGAAGTGTTCTCGTGCAAAATATGGGTAATGTTTGGTATAGAGAAGAAATATATGTAAATGCGAGTTCAGAGGGAGTTGTTTATAGAATCCCGCTAAGTGTTAATCTTGGTCCTGGAGAAAAAAAGAAGGTGGATATAAGCGAGAGTTTACCTTCTAATTCTTATAATCTCAGTTTATTTTCAGAAGAAGAGGTGTATGTCTTAGAAGGAGTAGAAGTTCAAGACAATAGGGGTGTTGTGAAAAAGCTTTCTCAGCAAATTGCTAAAATAACTGGAAGTTCTATCATTGAGACTGAACAAGTAAATAATGTATTTGTTGTTGGATTTGTTGTTCTTCTCCTTGGTTTTTTGATTATTTTTGTTTTGCAAAGAAGTTTAAGAAAAGAAGTGCGGGGAGTTGTAAAGGAACAAGGAATTAGGATTAGGGGACTCAAAGGGAGTCTTAGTATAGCTCATAAAAAAAGAAAGCAGTTGAGAGATATATTTGATAAGTATGTTGATCATAATGTTTTGGAACACCACAAGGAAGGAGTTCATAAAAAAGAGATTAGTGTTCTTTTTACTGACATAAGAGGATTTGCAAAATTATTTGATCAAAAAGATTCTGATGAGATTACAGCTATCTTAAATATGTACTTCAGAAAAACAAATGAGATAGTGAAAAAATATCATGGGTTTGTGAATAAATTTGTGGGGGATAGTGTTATGGCTTTGTTTAACGCTACTGTTGAGGATAAATATCATCTCCTTCACGCAATCAAGTCTGGGGTTGAGATCAAAAAAGAAATAGCTATTTTGAATGAAAGGTTAAAAAAGAAAGGGGTAAATCCAATTGAAGTTGGAGTTGGGATTGATTCTGGAATAAGCAGTGTCGGAAATATTGGAAGCAAAGAAAAATTGGAGTATACGGCAATTGGAATTCCGGTGAATGTGGCATTCAGATTGCAGGGAATGAGCGAGGGTAAGGTTTTAATCACAGAAAGAATTTACAAAATTGTAAAAGCACATGTTGAAGCCGAATTAATCGGAAAGTTTAATTTGAAAAATATAATTCATCCGGTGAATGTTTATGGGGTTGTAAGTGTGAAATAGATATCAGATTGCAATAATTCTTTTAAAATTTAAAAAGGATCTCTAATTAATGAACGAAAAAATAGATGAGACTGTGGGATTTGAACCTAATCATGGATTAGAAGATTGTCTCACAGGCAATGTTTTTCCTCTCCAATGGAATCTAGAGTTTGGAAGGGAGCTTGGAAGGGGAGGGATGGGGGTGGTTTATGAAGCCTATACTCGAGATGTAAGTGGTGTAAAAGTAAGAATCGCTGCAAAAGTCTCAAATAGACATTCTGCTTCTTTGGCTGCTTTAAGAAAAGAGACTGCAATTCTAAGTAAACTTGATAGTGATTATCTTGTTAAATTCTTGGGTTATACTGAACTCAATGGGAGAGGAGTGATTCTTATGAGGTATGTTGATGGTCCTGATCTTAGAGCACTAATGAAAAAACATGAAGAACTTGGATTGAGAATTCATCAAAAGTTCATCGGCTCTATTGGATGGTTGGATTGCGAAGGATTGGAGGTTGCCCATGGAGTTGGGGCAATTCATAGGGATATCAAACCTGAAAATATTTTGGTTGATCTAGAAAGCGGGGATCCACTGCTAGCAGATTATGGAATTGGGGTTTTAAGAAGTGATACCCCTCAAATTATTGGACAAATGGGGGGAACTGTGGGATATATTGCTCCTGAATTAATTGAAGGAAGACAGATTGATCATCGTGTAGACATTTATGGTCTTGGGATGACACTGGATGCTGCTTTGAGAGGAAGAAATGCTTTATTAGACAGTGTTCCAGAAGGTTCTAGTCCTGTTCAAGCTATTGCAATTGTCAGACAAGCTCTTGCTCAAGGGTATGTTCCTTTAGTTGGTATTCCGGGTGTTAATCCTGAATTGGCACAGATTATCAGAACAGCCACAATGATTGATCCGGAGGAAAGATTCCAAAGTTCGGCTGAGATGAGAGAACAAATAAATAATTATTTATATGTAAACAAAGGATTTGGACCAACAAGACCTGGGTTTGTTAGGTATCTAAGAGTTATTTACAATCCTCTTTTTCCGGCTTACTTAGACTCTTTGAGAAAAAATGGGCGTGCTCCAAATACCTTAGAGTTTCAAGAAGTGAGAAAAAAAATTGCAGATTTGAAGGGAAAGATGAAAGATTACTCTTGGGATGAAAAAGGAAGACTATGCTTTGAAACCAATGAAACTGAATCTGGGCGTATTGCAATTGAAGAATAGTTAGATAATTATTTAAAGTCCTTTTCTGATTAAAATTTGTTCCAAATTGTAGCAGCGGTTCTTTAGTAGAAAATGAAAGAAAAAATAGACTATTCAAAAATTTGTAGTGATACTGAGGTTTTGTCTAGTTTAACTATTGGATTAAAAAAATTCTACAAAGGGCGGTTTGAGGGAAAGTTTACAGAAGCTCAAAAACAGGCAATTATTCCAATAAAAAATAGAAAATCCATTTTAGTTAGCTCTCCGACTGGGAGTGGGAAGACATTATGTGCGTTTACTTCCATCCTGGACTATCTTGTTTCCTTGGCTGAGAAAAATGAATTGGAAGATAAAGTTTATGCTGTTTATATAAGCCCGCTAAAGGCCTTGGGAAATGATGTGCATGTTAATCTGATGAAACCTCTTGAGGAAGTTGAGAAAATATTGGATAAAGAATTGGGAATTCGAGTTGCGATCCGTACTGGTGACACGACAGCTCATGAAAAGCAGAAGATGCTAAAAAAATCTCCGCATATTTTGATTACAACTCCTGAGAGTTTGGCTATTGTTTTGAATACACCTAAGTTTATTGAATATATGAAAGGAGTTGAGTTTTGTGTTGTTGATGAGATTCATGCTTTAGATAATAAGCGGGGGGTTCATTTATCATTAAGTTTAGAGAGATTACAAGAGATCAGTATTATTCCTATGGTTCGGGTTGGGTTAAGTGCTACAATTGCTCCTTTGGAAGAGATCGCGATGTTTTTAACTGGAAATAGGCCTTGCTTGATTGCTGATGTTAAGTTTCAGAAGAAAGTTGATGTTGAAGTTATTACCCCGGTTGATTTGATTGATACGACAGGGTATGAGATGCATGAGAAGCTGTATAAATTGATTGATAAACAGATTCAGGAACATAAGACTACTTTGATCTTCACCAATACGCGGGCTGCGACTGAGAGAGTTATTCATCATTTGAAGACAATGTTTCCTAAAAAATATTCGGAAGAGATTGGGGCACATCATTCTTCATTGAGTAAGGAACATAGATTTGACATGGAGCAGAGATTAAGAGAAGGAAAGTTAAAGGTTGTTGTTACATCTACTTCACTTGAACTGGGAATTGATATAGGAGATATTGACTTAGTTTTGTTGTTGGGGAGTCCGAAAGGGGTTGCCAGGGCATTACAGCGAATTGGGCGGGCGGGGCATCGACTGCATGAAGTTGCTAAAGGGAAGTTTGTTATTTTAGATCGAGATGATTTAGTTGAATCGAGTGTAATAATGAAAAATATTATTGAGAGAAAGATGGACAAGGTTCATATTCCGAAGAATTGTCTTGATGTTCTTTCACAACATATATTTGGGATGGCGATTTATAAGATTTGGAATATAGATGAGATGTTTAAGATTATTAAAAATAGTTATTGTTTTGCTGAGCTGAATAAGAAAGATTTTATGGAGGTGATTTCGTATTTGAAAGGAGATTATGCTTTGGAAGCTAGGAATGTTTATGCAAAGATTTGGTTTGATGAGAAAACAAAAGAGATTGGAAAGAGGGGGAAGCTGGCGAGGGTTATTTACATGACAAACATAGGTACTATTCCGGATGAGGCGTTTGTTAATGTGAAGATTCCGGAGAGGGAGGGGATTATTGTTGGGAAGGTTGATGAGGAGTTTGTAGGGAGACTAAAGAAAGGGGATGTTTTTGTTTTAGGAGGGCATAAATATCAGTATTTGTATACAAGAGGAATGAATATTTATGTGCGGGCTGATGTTTCTAAAAGTCCGACTATTCCTTCGTGGTATAGTGAGATGCTTCCTTTGTCTTTTGATTTGGCTTTAGAAATTTCTAGATTTAGGAGATTGGTTAAGGAGAAGCTTGATGGTAAGTTAGAAAAGAAAGAAATTATAGAATTCATCAAGGAATTTTTATATTGTAATAAAGAAGTTGCTTATGAGATTTGGGATTATATGAGGCAACAATATCAGTATATTGGAATTCCAAATATCGGAGAGTTGATAATTGAGAGGTACAAAGCTGAGAAAGATTATTTTATATTTCATAATTTGTTTGGGAGACGTGTTAATGATGCTTTGTCTAGAGCTATTGGGTTTTTAATTGGGCGGTTGGGGGGACGGGATGTTGAGATTGGGATATGCGATAATGGTTTTTATTTGTCTGGGGAAAAATTAGATAATTCAAAAATTGACAAAGCTTTGAAATATTTGACTATAGATAATATTAAGGAAGTTTTGAAAGAAGCTATTGAAAAGACTGAGATTTTGAAGAGAAGATTTAGGCATTGTGCTACTAGGTCATTGATGATTTTGAAGACTTACAAAGGAAGAAGGAAGTCAGTTGGAAAACAACAGATGGGAACTCATTTTCTTATTTCAGCTGTCAAGAAGTTGGATAGTAATTTTCCTATTTTGAATGAGGCGAGGCGGGAAGTTCTTGAGGATTTGATGGATATTGAAAGTGCGAAGATGGTTTTATCCTGGATTAAAGAAGGGCGGATTAAGTTAAAGAAAGTTGAGACTCATATTCCTTCTCCGTTTAGTTTGAATTTGATTATGCAGGCTCATTCTGATTTGATTAAGATGGAGGATCGGGTGGAGTTTTTGAAGAGGATATATAAGAGTATTGAAAATAGGATAAAGACAAAATGAAAATTAAAGATCTGGAACTTGTGAACAAAGCAATTATCTTAAATGATAAGCTGATAATTGCAGATATGCATATAGGATACGAAGAGGCTATGAATATGGGGGGGTTTTTGGTTCCGAGACATATGAAGAAAGAAATTCTTAAAGATTTGAAGAGTTTGTTTGAAAAGTGTGGAGAGCAGTTGAAAAAAGTCATAATTCTTGGTGATTTCAAACATGAATTTGGTAAAATAAATGAACAGGAATGGAAAGATTCAGAAGAAATTTTAGGAATTATGAAGAAATATGCTGATAAGATAATTATATGCAAGGGAAATCACGATGTTTCAACTGGATTATACGGAAAGATAGGAGTAAAATTGGTTGATTATTATGTTGAAAATGGAGATTTATTTATCCATGGGAATAATTTGAAAGAAGAACTAAAAAAAATTGATGGAGCTTTTAATCGTGTATTTGTTGGGCATTTTCACTCTGCGGTTAGAATCAAGGAAGGAGTTAGATCTGAGAATTATAAGTGTTACTCAATGGGAAAATTTGTTGGGAAAGACTTGGTTATCTTGCCTAGTTTTTTCCCGCTTATAGAAGGAGGGGATATAATTGAGGAAAATAAAGAAGGAATTGATTTTTCTAAATTTCAGGTTTATGTAATTAATGAAGATGGCGAGATATTAGAATTTGGAAAGGTAGAGGATTTGAATTATTCAACTGATTAAAGCTGGAGTCGTTGGTCTTTGTGGATTTGGCAATTTTGGTGGTTCAGGTACTGAAGATTTTATTTCAGCGTTTGTTGGTTTGTCCGCAGGTTCGTCTTCCTTCTCTTCTATCTGCATTGGAATTCCTTTAATTAATTTAAGAAATAAGTTTAATAACCAGGTACAAATCAGGGTTACCACAAACATCACTAAAGCCATCAATATAGGTGCTACAAAGATGATTATTATCCCAATATTTGACAATGTTTCAGTTAGGTCGGCAGAAGATCCGACACCAGATAAAGATGAAGAAATTGAAGCAGCCGAATCCATTAAAAAGTAAAATACTACTCCATAGATTAACCCAACAATAAATCCAATCACTAAATTTAGCGTTGCTGTTTTTAATGGGGAGACCTTCTTGAAAACAACATTATAGACCA
>Ga0066639_10004312_pt1 | contig 12149 bp, 7 predicted proteins | sample CryGeyCG2114_010_2_FD_59504 | JGI IMG/M metagenome (GOLD analysis project Ga0066639, IMG submission 59504) | Groundwater microbial communities from aquifer - Crystal Geyser CG10_big_fil_rev_8/21/14_0.10 | ecosystem: Environmental > Aquatic > Deep subsurface > Groundwater | place: USA: Utah...
ATTAATGAAATTTTAAAGGGAAAGACAAGATTCTAGCCTCCCATTTTGTCCATTAAGTCACAAAAGCAGAAAAATGTGCTATATTTCTCTGTTTTGTGGATAGCGTGGAATAGGGTACTTTGTAGGAGAAAAGGGCAATACTGTGGATATTGAGAAGAGTGGATATATATTGTGGATAAGCACTTGACAAAAAGAGAAAAATATGGTAAAGTGCGCTGTTCGATAATGAGTTGTTCTGTAGAGAAGAAAGCAGGGTACTATATGAGATTTCGACTTTGCATGCCAATAGCAAGATCTATTTGCGTGACGAAGCCGACAGCTCATACTGGTCTTCTGACCGCTCTTGCCTCGTGCGAGAGTGAGTAGCTCGGAATACGATCTTTACAACTGATGCTGAATCATATAGAGACATCCCGCATTGCAACGGCAGGGATTCGGTAAGAAGCACACAGAGCTTGTCTGCCTTTTACTGAATCTCTCCCGTGCAAACGTGGGGGGATCAAGTCGTGTTGGGGATTCCCGATACGCACCCCCGCACTTCGCGGGATTCGTCGAGAGCGAGGAGGACACGACGTCCGCCTCGCACTACCCTATCCCGCACCACGCGGGATTTCCATGGAGGAAGAGAGATTATGCCATCGACCGCTACCACCGTCCCCGCCGCCGCGACCACGACGACCCCGGCCACCGCGACCCCGACGACCCCGACGAAGACCCAGAAGACCATGGCCTGGATGGGCACCAACGCCCTCCTGCTCGCGATCTTGCTGGTCGTCCTCGTCGGCGCCACCGGGGCCATCATCGCCGCCGTCAACAGCGGTAGCAACGGGAAGGACTTGGCGACCGTCAACGAGGCGGTCATGGTCGACTTGGGTGATGGCACGAGCGTGAGCGTCGGTCAGGCCGTCTCGGCCCACCACCAGTGGGTCAAGGCCAACCTGGCCGGCCTCGCCAAGACGACCGACCTGGCCGGCCTCGCCAAGACGACCGACCTGGCTGACCTCGCGACCAAGGACGACCTCAGGGCGGCCATCGCCGCGCTCCCCTCCGCTCAGGATCTTAAGGATCTCAAGGTGACCGCCGACAAGACGCTCACCAACGCGCGCGGCCTGGTTACTGCCGCTGGCGGCTGGGAGGAGATTGCTCGTCGATCTGCCGAGCTCCGCGCCCAGCGCGCCAAGGCCAAGGCCGATGCCGCTAAGGCCGCCAAGCCCACCGGCACCGCGACCGTCAAGGCGACGGTCCGCGCGCCCCAGCCCTAGGGCATCGACGTCCCCCGACGCTTGCGTCGAGGGGGTCTCTGATTCAGCATCAGAAAGAAGAATCATGCGCGTCCCGGACCTCACAGAGGAACCCGGGACGCGCAAGAGACCATTGGATATTTCCGGTAAAAGGAAGTATCCAGTGATGCTCTTGTGAGAATCACTCTTGTTCATTAGAAATAAAGATATCGAGAAACATGTACTACATGTTTTCTTGACTTTCATACCTACCAAAACTACCACACGATGAAGAGAATTGGTTGTCTGTGTTGCCGCGTGCGACTATGGGCACCCTATTCTCTTCATCGCGCAAGCGATTTTTTCAACGGCAGCCGTCATTGGGCGGCAGGAGGAGAGTGCTATGAAGCGCTACACGCTTCCGACTCTTGCGGCCATCGCAGTGATGGTCGCCGGCGCCGCCCCGCAGGCGGCAGCATCTGAGACCCGGGTCCTCGACGGACCCGATGGGTACACCGTGGAGCTCGTCTGCTCCCCGGCGTGTCCCGCCGATGCGGACATCAAGGTCGAGTGGACGGCTATCGGGAACGGCTCCTACGAGGCAGAGCTCTCGTGCACGCCATCGAGCGCGTGCTCGACGCTCGAGCTCAGCGTCCCGGCCCCGCCGGCGAAGGTCATCAACAGGACCGTCGTTCGGCAGCGGCTCATTCAGCCGATCGTCACCATCAACCAGCCCGAGCTCAAGCTCTCGGACTCGTTCCTCATGGGGCTCCGGCTCCAGGTGGGCGGGTTCGCGGGTGTTCCGCGCACGAGTCACGCTGGCGACGGTGCCGGCATGTCCCTGCTCGCTGGCGTCACGTTCCGCTTCCCCCACGTCCTCACGGATTGGCTGGGGGCGGAGTTCACGCTGAGCAGTGGCTTCGCGTGGTTCCCGGGGAAGCACGACGTGGCGTCGGCCAACGCGGTCGAGCCGAACCTCGTCTTCCACCTCTGCGACACCGTCGACCTGACCCTGGGCTACCGCTTCGAGTCGCTCGTCGATCTTGACGAGTCTCTGGGGCACGGGCATCACGTCCACCTCGGGGTCTCCTACAAGATCTCCGATCGCGTCTCGCTCGGCATCGACGGGTACGTCGGTGAAAGCATCTTCGTCCAGCGAGAGCTCCACACGGAGCCGAGCGACGACGGTGGGCTGACCATCGACTACAAGACGACCACCCATGCGCGCAAGCTCTCGGGTGAAGTCTTCCTGTCCTTGCTCTGGTGGTTTTGGGAGTAGAACACTTCGGCCTGGAGGCCCGACGTGTGGGGAGAGGACTCAACTGAGCCCTCTCCCTTCCCGTGTTTTCTCTCTATCTTTGATGGAGAGAAAAGAATGGGAAATCTCATTCTTATTTTAAAACAGTTCTTTACAATATATTTGTAATAAACGTTTCGTAAAGTTTCGGGTATATTTTTGTTTTTTCAAAAAAAGACAAAAGCATTCCCGGAGCTTTGCGAAAGCAAGGAACCGGTGGGCTACGCACGCCTGGCCATCATGGCCAAAGTGTGTGGAGCCCATCTGGGGCTCCGTCATTCGAGAGAAGAGAAAACGCGTCACTACGGCGCTCACATCGAGAGGACTCAACCATGACGAAGACCATCCCGGCGCTCAGCGCCATCCTGTTCACCCTGGCCGGGGCTTGCTCCGGTCAGCTGGACACCCCCCCGCTCGAGAAGGCGGGGACCGAGATCGTCGGCGTTCACCTGAACGCTCCGACGAACCAGTGCTTCTACGACAGCGACTGCGTCGACGGCAACTCCTGCACGATCAACACGTGCGAGCCCGCCGATCCGGCGCATCCCGGTCAGCACCTCCGCTGCGTCGCTACCCCTGTGGTGGTCGGCGCTGCGTGTGACGACGGGAACGCGTGCACCAGCGGCGACAGCTGCACCGCGCAGGGCGTCTGCTCCGCCAGCTCCATGCTGGCCTGCAACGACGAGAACCCCTGCACGGACGACCGGTGCAACCCGACGACCGGTTGCGTGAACACGGCCAACACCGAGTCGTGCGACGACAGCAGCGCGTGCACCGAGAACGACACTTGTGTCGACGGTGTTTGCGTCGGCGGCGCGGCGATCAGCTGCGACGACGAGAACCCCTGCACGGACGATTCGTGCGACCCCGGCGCGGGCTGCGTCTTCACCAACAACACCGCGTCGTGCGACGACGGGAGCGCCTGCACCAGCGGAGACATCTGCACCGCGGGCGTGTGCGGTGGCGCGGCGATCAGCTGCGACGACGAGAACCCCTGCACGGACGATTCGTGCGACCCGGACGCGGGCTGCCTGAACACCAACAACGTGGCGGCCTGTGACGACGGGAGCGCCTGCACCGAGGAGGACACCTGTATGAACGGCACCTGCACCGGCAGCATCCTCTATGAAGGGTGCTGCGAGGTCGACATGGATTGCTTCACGGCCGAGCCCCCGACCACGTCGACGGGCTACAGCGCGCCGTGCAGCTCGGACAGCGATTGCCAGGATGGCCGTTGCTTCCAGGGCACCATGTGCCTGCCTTCCAAGAACGTCTTCGGCTGCACCGGCACCTTCCTGGAGGCCGGCGTTGGGACCTGCGAGGTCTGCAACAACGAGGGCATCGAGGGGAGCGACTGTTGGTCCTTCGAGAAGTACTGCGCCGACGGCTTCGACGACGATGCCGACGGCGCCATCGACTGCTTGGACGCTGACTGCGCCCAGGCCACCGAGTGCCAGGCCCCCGAGTGCCAGAGCGCCTCGGACTGCACCGGCAACAACCGCCAGGACTGCGTCGACAACGTGTGCGTGCTGATCCCCGAAGGCGACCTCGTGGGGGACTGCACCGACGGCATCGACAACGACGGCAACGGCGCCATCGATTGCTTGGACAGCGGGTGCGCGGATGCGCCCGAGTGCCTCGACCCCTGTACGGCGGGCGTCACCTGCGACGACGGCAACGCCTGCAACGGCGTCGAGACCTGCGTCGAGGGTGCGTGCGTGAACGGCACCCCGGTCACCTGTGACCCGGGGCTCGTCTGCGACGCGACCGGCCAGTGCGTCACCCAGAACCAGCCCGACAGCATCGTGGCCATCTGGGCCGTGGCGGGTGTTCCGATCAACGTCGTCGAGCTTCTTCCCAGCATCGCCTGCTGGAATCAGAGCGGCAACGTCGTGATCTCCTGGGTTGACGCCAAGGACGCACCCGGGGCCGAGCCGACCTACCCGACCAGCACCACCACCATCACGGTGACACGGCAGAACGTCCCGGGTCTCAAGAACTGCGTCGGCAACGTCGTCGGTTTGGACAGCAACGGTAACCGGATCTGGTGGGCGGTCCGCGACGTCGACCTCAAGACGTCCGGAACGTGGTCGTACGCCTACAACGGGTACTCCGTGAACTCCGTAGGCGTGGTCACGAACTACGTCGGCGGCGGCAACTTCGCGTGGGCCATGGGCATCGACAGCGACGGCGACGGCGTTGGGGACGGCACGGACACGTGCCCCTTCGACTCGCGCAACACCTGCGTGGTCGCGCCCTAGCCTATCATGGGCAATCCTGTGAAGCCGCCGAGGTGCCCCTCTTCCTTCGTATGGAAGGCGGGGCACCTCGGTGGTGGAGGAGGAGGTCACACGTAACCTCCGCTACAAACAATACGTGTACTCACACAAAAGGAGGAACACACAACCGTAGGCTTGACTGGATTTACCAGCCAAGCCTACGGAACACAAATATTCACAGAATATATTTCTGTACAGATTTGTACAAAAAACCACTCATATTCGAGTGGTTTTTTGTTTTATGAAGATGCAACGTTGTTGTTTTTTATTCTTGCACAATTGACTTGCACTGATAAAAAGCTTCTTCCTTCCTTTTTGTCATCAAAAAGGAACAAAAAGTGTCAGGGGAAAGAACTCGCCTGTGTCGCTACTAAGAAAGCACTCATTGGCAAGCGATGAGGCTCAAACAGCTTTCCCCTTGAAACCCCTAGACAAAAATAAGCGGGATAATCCATTTCTGCTGTTAGCGGCATTCAGATTTTATAGTCATAGGACATTTATATTTCCTCTTTATAGACACAATGTTTTCTGCTATACTAAACACAGATGTTTTTATGTCTGATCAGCCTCATTTTTTGCAATTCCCGCTGAAAGAAAAGTCGTTTACGTCTGTTTTTTTGTATGTCATTGCTGTATGTGCTGCGGCTGGATGGGTTGTCCTATTTAGTGTACGGGCAGAGTATGGTGCCATTGTTGCGCTTGTAGCGTTGCTGTTATTGTTTATTACAAAAATAGAATGGGGGATATACCTTATTGCACTTGCAGCATTTTTTCATGCGTGGGAAATAGATTTTTCTCGGTATCCCTGGGCAAAGAATGTTCCATATCTGCCTAGTATCAATGCACCTGTGGTAGATTTTATTGCATTATTCTTTTTGATTGCTGTTTTGTTTGCGGTACTCCTCCGTTTTCGATCTTTGCGATGGCAGCGTATTCCGCGGTTGTTTCCAAAAGGGATATGGTATTCACTCTTTTTGGTTATTGCTTGGATCAGTGCGACCACTGCGTATGAGGGGCTGAGTGGCCTTTCTCTCAAATATTTTTTCCGACCCATTGTATTTGTATATGTGTTGTATGTCGTTTTGACATTGATATTGCTACAGCGACGTGCACAACTAGAGCGCGTAACTCTATTCCTGGCCTGGCTCGCTGTAGCCATTGCTGTGTTTGGCCTTTTTGGATTTGTACAGTCTCTTTTTGCTGGCGGGTGGCCTCGTGTCGAACCCTTTGCAGTCTTTGGTATTGCACCTCTTGGATACAATCACAATATGATTGCAGAAGTCCTGGTGGCTTTGTTGCCCTTTTCTGTTTACATGGCATATAGAGAAGAACGACGTGATATGAAGATACTATACATGGTATTGAGCATGGTCGTTTTTTCGACCATATTACTGACGTTATCGAGAGCGGCATGGGTTGTTCTTTTTGTGTATAGTATTGCCATATTATTTTTTTTCAAAAAAGAACTACGTCAGCATCTCGCGGTTGCAGTATCGAGATTTTTGGTACCTCTTGGTATTCTTATTGTACTGAGTATTGGGTATATGTCTGTGTTCCTTGGTTCGCACGTAGTCGCCAGTTCGAATAGTGCACGATTGGTGACCACACAGATTGCTCTTTTTTATACAAAACAACAACCTATCCTTGGATATGGTCCGGGCATGTTTATTCCACTCCTTACAGACACCTCATTGTTTGCTCTTGATTTTGGTGATGCGCTCGATGCGCATGGTATTATTCTCAAACTTGTTATAGAAACAGGGATATTTGGCATGATAACCATGGGCATGTTTTTGTGGACCGTCCTTCATGCGGTATATATGCAGGCAAAAAAAAATGAAGATGTGCTTTTGACCGTACTCTTTTTTTCGGCATCTGGTGCAGTGATGTTCCAACTGTTTAATACATCATATTTTAATTCTCACATGTGGTTTCCAATTGGTCTGGCGCTTGCTGGATACCAGTTGTCCAAATATGGCGATGCGTATGCCTCACAAGAATAAGAAACTACACATTGTTCATATTATCCCGACATTACGCCATGGTGGTGCCGAGCGTCTTGTGGTTGATCTGAGCAATGCCTTGGCGAAGAATGGACATCGTGTGTCGATTGTCACATTTTTTGATGATATTCCTCTTGCGAGTGAATTAGATAAAAATGTAGAAGTGCATATCGTCAAGAAAAAAGGAAAACTTTCACTTGGATTGATTTCTGCATTGCCAAAAAAATTACTAGAGATTGACGCCGATATTGTACATACGCACTTATTTGGTGCTGATGTCTGGGGGAGACTTGCTGCAAAAAAACTGCATTTACCAGTTGTCTCTACAGAACATAATATCAACAAGAGTGAAGGTATTCTCAAGCATCAGATCAAACGCATGCTTCGAAAAAAAACAGATCAGTACGTTGCTGTGTCTCAATCAGTAGCAGTGTATATGCGAGAAAGATACAGCATCCAGGAGGACTATATTGATATTATACCTCCCGGTATTGACATCAAAAAATTTCAAGAACTTTCACAGCCAGAATGGTCAGATATCACCAGCATCCTTATGCTCGGGCGTCTTACAGAACAAAAAGGATTTGATATTGCAGTGAAAGCACTCGCTGGATTGCAAGAACTCGATTGGACATGTCAGATCGTTGGTAATGGTGAAGAAGAACAAGAGTTGCAACGCCAAATACGTACGCTCGGACTTGAGGAAAGAATAACGATGTCTCAAGCAACGACAGATGTAGGAGGCGTATATACAAGTGCCGACATCGTTCTCATGCCATCACGTTGGGAAGGATTTGGTATGGTCGCACTCGAAGCAATGGCAGCAGGAAGATTGCTCATCGGTTCACGCGTCGGTGGATTGCCAGACATGATTCAGGACAAAGAAAATGGTGTGCTTTTTGAACCAAACAATGAAGAATCATTGCAAAAAGCGTTATTGTGGACATTTGATCATGGAGACGAAGCAAAGCGCATGGCACGTCGAGCGAAAGATCATGTTGAATCATTTGATATTGCGCATATGGTGGAAGCTTATACAAAGATATATCAAGAACTGGTATGACACAAAAAATTCTTCACATCATCCCACGATTTTATCCAGGCGGTGCAGAACGCCTCGTGCTTGAGTATGCCACGCATCTGGATCCCACAATGTATGAAGTTCATGTAGCAAGCTGCGTGGACGATGGAACACTTCTCCCGGCATTTGAACAAACGGAGGTTCATTTGTTCGTCGGATCAAAACATAAACAGGGGGGTAGGCTTGCGATTTTGCGTGATCTCAAAAAATATGTACGAGAAATTCGGCCGGATATTATCCACACTCATCTTATGAGCGGTGACACAGTTGGCTATCTTCTCAAACGTACATTTCCAAGTATTACGTGGATCAGTACTCTGCATAATACTGAATATGATCGTCCGTGGTATTATCGTGCTGTATGGCGATTTATTTTACAGCGTGCAGATAAAATTGTAGCTGTATCAGATGGGGTGAAAACATATGCAGAAAAAACATTTCACATGTTGCCGGAGAGAATCATTATGATACCAAATGGTATCGATACCGCGCGGTGGAAGCATATCGATACAAAATTATTTGCAAACATTCCGTATCAACTTGCGACAATAGGGAGACTGGAAGAACAAAAGGGACATACATATTTACTCGATGCATTGGCATCATTGCCTGAGCAAAACTGGGAATATCATCTGTATGGTGATGGAAGTCTTCGTGACAATCTTTCAAAGCAAGCACAAGATCTTGGCATTGCATCCAACATCTGTATGCATGGTAATGTCGACAATCTTCCAGAGGAACTGGCAACGATTGATCTCGTGATCCAACCATCGCTCTGGGAAGGCATGAGTCTGACAGTAATGGAAGCCATAGCAGCTGGAAAACCTGTACTCGCAACATTTCCTGCAGCGGAGGGCATACTGGAAGATACTAACACAGGGTATATTGTGTCACCTGCTGATCCGCAGATGCTTCGTGTAGCGCTAGAACGTATTTTGTCACATACCGATGAGGCTATACAGATTGCAAAAGCAGGAAGAAAAAAAGCATTGAAAGATTTTGATATCAACAAACATATTGAGCGGATTGAGAAGATATATCATTCAGTGCTGTTATAAAGAACATGGACATGTTTTTCAAACAAGCAAAATATACATACAAAAAAACAATACTACGTTCAATAGTACTTATTGCTTATTGTATATTGCTTATTGTGCCTCAGGCACATGCTTCGATCGACAAACACGTATCACCAAAATTGGTCAACTATTATCTCAATTGGGAATTGTCCGAATCACAGGCACGAGAACTCGCAAACTGGGATATCGTTATTTTGGATATGGAAGTGCAGTATCGTACACCGCAATTGCTTGCAGAAATGCATGCCTTGAATCCTGATATTATCTTGTTGGTGTATATTACTCCCCAAGAAATTCGGCAAGATGCTGCGTCCTCATATAGTGTCATGCGTCGAAAACTTGTTGCAGGCATTGATGATGCGTGGTATCTCAAAGATGCAAGCGGAAAGAAACTTTCTTGGTGGCCCGGAACATATTTACTCAATGTAACAAATAGCGCACCTGCAAGAAATGGACAGCGATTGAATGAGTATATTGTTGGGTTTGTTACGGATGAACTTCTTTCTACAGGCTATTGGGATGGAGTCTTTTATGACAATAGTTGGGATAACATTACGTATTTTGCGGGGAAAAATATTGATCTCAATCTAGATGGACGTATTGACCCAAATCTTGATACGGCATGGAGGGAAGGGATGAAAAAAATATACTCAGACACTCGTACAAAAGCAGGAAGGAATATCTTGCTTATAGGTAACAATAATAATGTAACGTATCTTGAAAATTTGAATGGTGAGCTTCTTGAAAATTTTTCATCAGAAAATTGGTCCTCTTTGATGACAACTGCTCGCACACTTACACAAGGACATGGTCTGCCTCTCCTCAATGCAAATACACACAATACTGGCGTACAAGATTATCGTGACATGCGGTTTGGTTTGACCAGTTCACTGCTTGAAGATGTGTATTTTTCCTATGACTATGGTGACCAAAATCATGGACAGACGTGGCGGTATGATGAATATAATATCGATTTAGGGAAACCGTTGAGTGAAGCACAGCCAGCACAAGGATCCCCCTATTACGCACCAGACGTATGGCGTCGTGATTTTGAACACGGTCTCACTGTTGTAAATAGTCTCAATACCACACAGTACGTGGATCTTGGTGGTGACTATGAACATATTCGGGGTACACAAGATACGAGTATCAATGATGGGTCTATCGTGTCACAGATTTCACTTTCTGGTGCAGATGGACAAGTGCTTCTCAAAACGTTTCAGACATTGCAAGATGTTGTTTTTCGTAATGGCGACTTTGTTCGTTTCTTGCGTCCAGATGGATCCCGTGTGAGAAATGGATTTTTTGTGTTTGATGAAGGAGAAAAAGGTGGTGCGCTCGTCGCTCATATTGATTTGAATGGCGATGGACTCAAAGAGCTTTTTGTCGTTGATCATAATAAAATTATTGCGTGGCGTCATGATGGACAGCCGTATATCAATTCACTCTACCCGTATACAGCGAGTTATACAGGAACATTGCGTGTTATGATTGGGGATGTGAATAATGATGGAAACATGGAGATTTATGTTGCTCCAGACGCTGGCTATCCAGCACCTATAAAAGTATATACCCGATATGGGTATCCTCTTCGACAAGATTGGTTTCCATTTGGAGCACAATATACTGGGGGATATACACTCGCATTGGGATCCTTTTCACCCTCGGAAACAAAACAAATTGTGATCGGCAGTGGTACGGGTGTTGAACCCCGTGTAGGAATATATACATGGGATTATCAATTTCTCAACAGCTGGCTTGCGTTTGAGAAAAATTTTCACGGCGGGGTGAATGTTGCCACCGGCGATGTAAATGGTGATGGTATCGATGAGGTCGTTGTTGGTGCAGGTCCAGGGAAACCACCAGTTATCCGTACGTTTGATAAAGAAGGTAATCAACTGTATAACGAATTTCAAGCCTATAGTACATCACAAAAGCCAGGAATTGAGGTACAAACGCAGGATGTAGATTTTGATGGGAAAGCAGATATCCTTGGGTTTAGTAATGGCACGTTATAAAAAATAAAAAAACCTCCGATTGGAGGTTTTTTTATGCGAGGATTGGTTGTGTACGTTCTTTATGTACTTTTTGTTTTTGTTGGTAGATGGATATGATGTCTGTGACAATGTCATCCCAATTATACGTAGCTCCAACATACCGTTTATTTGCGTCACCAATGCGTTGTTTTTCTTCATTGCTCATGCTGATCAATCCCTTCATGCGTTTGTAGAGGGCTGTGATATCATTTTCTATAAAAGTCATACGGACATCTTTGACAACCTCAAGATGTTCTGGAATAGTGCTGACAAGTGTTGGTTTCCCATAACTCATTGCCTCAAGGACTGTGATTGGCAATCCTTCACTCATCGATGGATGAACAACAAAGGAGGCTCCTCGGAAAAGTGATTCGAGTGTATCTCCAGATTGATAATCCGTGAAGACAATATCATTTGATGGGGCTGCAAGTGTATGAAGAGAACGAACGTAGTCGTCTGTAAATGCAGATCCTCCTACAATAACCAATTTCAAATTATTCATGTATTCATTGAGGAGTGATTCTTGTTTCAGTTTTTGAAATGCTTCGATAAGGATATGTGCTCCTTTGTGTGGAACAAGTCGAGAGACCATAAGAACATAAGAGCCTTGTGTCAGACCAAACGGTGAAAGCAATTCATTTGATGACATGTTTTCTGCACGGACAGAAACACCATTGGGTATATATGTGGTTTCACGTCGGTATTCTCGTTCACAATATGTGGTGAGGGTTCGTGAAACAGTTATGGTTTCGTGTGCAAAAAAACATGCAGATTTTTCTCCCATACGGAGCATAAACCGTGCAAACCAATTCCATTTTTGGTGATGGCGATCAATGCAGTGAAAGGTAGTAATCACACGTGCGTGTGAGAATATACGAGGGATCCAAGACATCAGCGATGGCCCTACACCGTGATAGTGGATGACGTCTGCCTTTTTGTAGATTGCATGAAAGGTGGACAACCATGCATGTACAATAGCATCAAGATGTTTTGTTCGTATGGTTGCAACTGTTTTCACGCGTACACCGGTTGAGGAGTCTGTCCCATTCATATCTCCCCCATACCACGCACGGTTATAGATCGTGACATTGTATCCATCACGAACAAGACGTTCACTGATTTCAGCGACGTGTCGTTCCACCCCACCGTAGTGA
>Ga0066639_10004314_pt1 | contig 12145 bp, 10 predicted proteins | sample CryGeyCG2114_010_2_FD_59504 | JGI IMG/M metagenome (GOLD analysis project Ga0066639, IMG submission 59504) | Groundwater microbial communities from aquifer - Crystal Geyser CG10_big_fil_rev_8/21/14_0.10 | ecosystem: Environmental > Aquatic > Deep subsurface > Groundwater | place: USA: Utah...
CTTTGTTTCAATTTATATTTATTTACTTATGTTTTTAATAATAATATTTTTCCCGGCCGGTATTCTTTTGGCATTTACTGAAAAATATGCCCCACAAGCCATGCCATCTCACGCGTGGAAAACCCTGACACCTGATAAAAAAAATCAGAAAGTAAACTTAGCATTTATTTCTCTTAGTTTAATTTTGGGTTGGAGTACATTCTTCATATTAATTGCACTTAATTTTTCCGTAATTTTCTCACTATTCTTTGCTCAATTCATCCTAACACTTATATTCATAATGTTTTTGCTCAAATATCCACCGGAGCGAAAAAGCAGTCCAAATCTACGACCTGTTTTTATAGCATTTTTCTTTTCTCTAATAACAGTAGCAACTATGCTGGCTCTTCTTCAGATCCTCATCGCCTTACTATAATTAATTTATTAAATTGCTTTTTTTGAAATAAGGAGATAGACATTTAAGAATATTAGCGCAATTAGACTAATTTATTTCCTACTGAAATAATAAAGTCTCAGAATAAAGGCTATTCAGTACTTTTCTTTTATCTTCACCTGTTAAAAAGTAAGGCTGACCATAATCTACAATTCTTATTGGTAAAAACTCAACATCAATTAATTGATCATCATAAAATATATATTTACCCACAACTCCGAGCTTGGTCTGTTCACTCCACTCCTGGTCAAAAATAAAATTACCATGACTATAAGCAATAAGTTTTCCTTTATAAATTTCAATTGGCTGAATCCAGTGAGGATGATTTCCAATTACTAAATCTGCTCCGGAATCTATGGCTAAATGCGCTAGAATTTTCTGCCTATCTGTTATATTTGATGTATATTCATTGCCCCAATGAAATTGAACTATAATTACATCTGCTCTTGGTTTTAATTCGTTTACTTCTTTAACTAAAATATCCTCTATGGGAATACTCTTTCCCAAATAATCTACATCATTGTATCCTAAAAACCCAAATTTTAAACCATTGATATCTTTAACTACACTTCCTGATAAGCCTACAGGCAAAATCCCATAACTGTTTAATATTTTTTCTGTCTGCATTGCTCCTTCTTTTCCCTGATCATAAATGTGATTATTGGCTATATTTGCAACATCCACTCCTGCAAAAACTAAACCTTTTGTGTTTTGAGGATCACCACAAAACCTCATTCCCTCGTGAGTTGACTTACAATTGTTAATTAACGGAGATTCTAAGTTAATATAGGTAACATCTGCTTCCCTCAGAACATCTGCAACTTTTAAAAAAGGCCAATTAAAGTCATTCAAGGCAACTGTTTTACTATTTACAGATCTCGCCAAAAGTACATCTCCTGTTACTAATATAGTTCTAATTTTACTTTCAGGATAATCATTTATTAAAAAATGATCATTATTAAAAATTTTATCTATAGAAAGTTGGGGCAAATTTAATTCATCTCCTTCAAATTTAACTTGATTTTGATATTTATTACCTAAGCTAAGGTTAGACTTGTCTAGAAATAATGATCCAACGAAAAACAAAAGAGCAGTAAAAGTAATTCCTAAAAATAAGAACATAGATGAAGTTAAAGAGTGAGCCTTTTTGAATTTCATTTCGTAAAAAGCATAGCATTTTTATTATAAAGATATAAAGGGCCACTGAAACATTTATTTCTTACTTTGGTTTTTGATTTTAACAATTTAAGCTTATTTAATTAAATATAATTTTTTTAACAACTACACTTCTTAAAGCATTTATTTAATCCTAAATTTCTTGTATTGATGTAACAATGAATGGATACAAGAATCATTAAATAAAATGGCTGACTGGTTTTTTAAACAACGGAGATTTCCGGGCAATGAGTGAGGTAAATTAACCCCATTATTTGTTATTACTCTCGGTGACATTGGTGCTGCCGGTGAGCTTAGCCCATAAGCTACCAGCGAAGTTGGCGTCGTTGTTAGTGATTACAAGCCCATCCACATACTTTGCCGTCACTACGTTAGCCCAAGGCGCGCTGTATGCATACGAGTCTTCAACGTAATTACCTGTAAATCTGAAATTTGACATACGACGGCTCGAATCCGTAACACCCGCGTTAATGGTTGTCCACATGCTTCGATGTAATGGTTTGCAGCTATCCGGCGTACTACTGGCGTTCGGGCAACTGGGACAAAGACTCTGGTTCCAATAAGTACTATCCCATCGGTAACCGTCGAAAACGTTATTTTCTATAAAGATATCAGTGACGCGTCTGGTTTCAGACGGTGTAGCTGTGCCACCGATGACAGCAAATCCTCCTCCCGCGTTGTAGCTAGTCGAACAACTTGACCCAAACGACGAGAAGCGGTTATGGCTAACGATAAGTCCGTCGTAATAGTGCTTGGACGAATCACTCTCATCCTCCGGCTCAATGTCAATTCCCCAATAGCCACAGCGATCAAATGTATTGTACTCAACAACATTGTCAGCCCGTGTATTGGCTGGATCGGGCCGGTAGTTAATTGTCGCAGTTACGCACATCCGCCCGGCGTTGACAAAATAATTATTGTGGACATAACCACGTGATCCGGCACGAAATCGAATATGATCACCCGTGATATTGGCGACTTTGTTGTACAAGGCCTCGATGTCAAGAACGCTACCGAACATGAACGCGGCATTACTCTCGTAACCCCCTCCGGGATACAGGCCAGTGTAGTGGAAGCCATTGATAAAGAAGCCCCGCACCACGATATCCTGAACTATATGACCGTGTTTTGAGTTCTCGAATCCTTCGTAGCGGGAGCCGAAAAGGAAACCGCTGTGGTTCGGATTCCAGTATCCGGATTCGGGCCGAATTTGAGCGCCGAAGTCAGGGTGCAATCTGGAATCACCACGTATCCATGCACTTGATGTTGGAGCGTGGCCCCAGAAAGTTGTGTGATCCATACCTTCCTGAACATGAATAGCTGAGTTCATGCGAAGCACGGACGTGGCAGGAAAGATCAAGCGGACGTGATTGTTTTCATCAATACCACCACCATAATCTCTCACCCAACGATTGATTCCCTGAGTAGTGGATTCCACCAGTGCAGGGTCAGAAGATCCGGTGTGGTCAATTTTGTAACCTGCATGGCTTTTCGGCAAAGTGTAGTCGGTGTATTTCACGCTACCTGAACTTGGTGTAGGAGTAGGTCCGCTTGATTTATTAAACAAAACATAACTACCCCTACTTGCACCAGAATGGCTTTGTTTAGTTACCCCAGATGAAGATAAAATCCCAGATTCTGTTTCTAGCTGATCAGGAAATGCAGCGCGGGAAAGTAGATTAGTAGTATCACGAACAAGAAGTATGGTAATTGGTAGAGCAAAAGCGAGGAATCCTAATAATAAAATTCCAAATAGAATTTTATGTGTTTTTACCCTAGATCTCATGTCTAGTTAGATATTATCACTCATAATATTGACAAGCAAATTCAAAACCATAAGGTCAAAGGGTAATTATAGGAAAGTTGTTAGAATAATATAAAGTTTAAAGTAAATAAATTAATTATAATTTCAATCTATAAAGGAGGTGAGAATATGGTAACTAAACAAAGCCAGTTTAATTGTCCAAAATGTGAATCCGAAATGATGCCTGGTCGCTTTCTAGCTAACGGAATGGTGTGGACGGGAAAAAAATGGGATGAGGTATACGAAAAAGTTGTAAAAGGATGTGATGCTCATCCTGCTTACGGTGTACTTGCATTTAGGTGCCCTAGCTGTCAATTCATGGAAATCTATACAGCTGAAGACGAAAAAGCATAAATTAAATTTTAATTTAATATTCATACTTAATGTACTGATGTGTTTTAACACACGGAATACAGGAAAATGGTATTTTTTAAATGCTGGTGGTGTTAAATATTAACAAAGCTATCAAAATAAAATTGACTAATTAATTAATCTCTTTTATTCTAAATTAATGAAAAAGTATTTTCTTTTGGAAATATTTACGCTTGGACTTTTTATCTTATCATTATTTACCTACAAACGGCTCAATTTACGATCAGAATTTGAAACTTTTGCGGATGTCTATTTCATGGTTCTGTTTTTAGTGATTTTAATAATCATTCCAGCAGCAGTTTTACTCACTCTTACAGAAAGATATGCCCCTAAAACTATGCCATCAAAAAACAACAATAGACCTTTTCCTTTTCCGATTTCTGTAGGAATGTTAACCTTTGCGCTTTTTCTATTATTCTTAATGCTTGGTCAGAATGTTTTAATTTCATTTTTCCTAGCTGTGATTTCTTCTCTAAGTTTTTTTCTCATACTATTTAAAAAATTAAATTACGACATAAGGCAAATTTCTATTGTATTTATTTTTGCTCTAATTGCATTTTTATTCTTACCCATTGGCCTACAGCTCTTGATCATAATTTCTTCTTTTTTATAGATCAAAAATATTCATACTAATATACTCAAATCAGAATAATCAAAAACTCAATATAGCGATATTTTCCTATACCTAATCCAATTCAATTGAAGAACAAAGCTACAAGACTTGTATTTTAAGCAACGGGAATTTCTGGGTAATGACACTTCTTCCACTTTTTGCCACTTCCGCACCAACAGGGGTCGTTTCGGCCGATTTTTTGCTTTTTTTCTACACCCGGGACTGAGGAAACAGCCGAACTGGAAGACCCAAAAGAAGTAGCTGAAACACTGGATATACTAGCGCCTGAGCTACTGGCCGAAGACGATATTCCTGGAATTGGTCTTGGAGTACTCGCAGCTCTACCCGAAACTTCATCTGCGCCCAGTTCTCCACCTGCCGGTTTTTCCTGAGTGTGAATGTGCTGATGGGGTGCACTCGCTACCTGTATTTTAAATATCCGATGGGCTATCTCATCATCTATTCCATTAACTAAAGTTTCAAAAAGCCTAAATGCCTCATTTTTATATTCCACCAGAGGATCCTTCTGACCATATGCACGAAGACCTATTCCCTCGCGTAGATTATCTACCACATCCAAATGATCCATCCAAAGATTATCTATGGCAGAAAGAGCCACGAAATATTCAACCTGGCGCATAACCTTTTTGTCCAGCTGTTTTTCCCTCTGATCATAAATTCTTCTAACTACGTCCATGAGCGTTTTGGATTTTTCTTCAGAGTTGTTCAATTTATCAAGCTGTTTTTTGAGATCTTTCATAGAAGCTTCATCAAATGGAATTATGGTTGAGAATTCCTCAACAATTCTCTGGTTTACATCACCGGCCTCAGGTGTCAAATCCGCAGCATTAACTGTACCCGATATTGAAGAATCTATATTATCTAAAATTTCATCCTTAAGGTTATTTTCTTCATCTTTCATGCCCTCCAGTACTCCTCTTCTTCTCTCATAAATAATATGTCTTTGCTTATTTAAAACGTCGTCGTATTCTACCAACTGTTTTCTTCTGTCAAAATTAAAACCTTCAACTTTTGATTGAGCCTGTTCAATAGCCTTACTAACGATAGGGTGCTCAAGAGGCATATCTTCAGGCATATTAAATCTATTCATAAGTCCTGCTATGGAATCTCCTCCGAAAATACGCATAATATCATCATCTAAAGAAACAAAAAATCTAGATTTTCCAGGATCTCCCTGACGCCCACTTCTACCTCTAAGCTGATTATCAATTCTCCTAGACTCATGTCGTTCAGTTCCTATCACATATAGCCCACCAAGTCTAAGAACTTCATCATGGCTCTTTTGCCATTTCTCGAGCAGTTTCGCATTTGCTTTTCCGGATTCATCATCTACTTCTGGAGGCTCACCTCCCAAAATAATATCTACTCCACGGCCTGCCATATTTGTAGCTACAGTAACAGCGCCCTTTTCCCCGGCTTTTGCTATAATTTCTGCCTCTCTTTCATGATTCTTCGCATTAAGTAGCTCATGTTTTATTCCCTTCCTTCTCAAGAGCTGGGAAAGAATTTCATTCTTGTCAATTGATGTTGTTCCCACCAGAACTGGCTGACCCTCCTTATGGGCTTTTTCAATTTCCGCAACAACAGCTGAGAATTTTGCTCTAGAAGTTTTATAAATAGCATCCGAAACATCTTTTCTCTGAACATCTTTATTTGTAGGAACTACCACCACCTCAAGGTTATAAATTTTATTAAATTCCTGAGCCTCAGTTACAGCAGTACCGGTCATTCCGGCAAGAAGATCATACATTCTGAAATAATTCTGAAGTGATACCGTAGCTATAGTCTTGCTTTCTCTTTGAATTGCTACGCCCTCCTTAGCCTCTATTGCTTGATGAAGTCCTTCTGAAAGCCTTCTCCCTTCCATAAGTCTTCCTGTAAATTCATCAACTAGAATTACCTGTCCGTCTTTTACAATATAATCTTTCTCTTTTTTAAATAACGTTCTAGCCTTCAGGGCAGCCTCTAAATGATAAACTGTATCAAAATCTTTTTCGTATATATTTTGTATTCCAAAAAGCTTTTCAATCTTACCAAGACCGTGCTCCGTCAAGTGAGCTGTTCTTAACTTCTCGTCAATTTTATAATCTGTATCTGAAGAAAGTTTGTCTACTATTTTTGCGTATTCATAATATTTCGTAGTAGGCGTTGAATCGGGTTGAGAAATTATATGAGGGGTTCTGGCTTCATCAATTAAGACCGAATCTACCTCGTCTACTATGGCATAGTAATATCCGCGTTGAGCCACATTCTCGATATTTTGAGCCATATTGTCCCGAAGATAATCAAAACCGAATTCTGAATTTATTCCATAGACTACATCAGCAGAATATGCTTCTTTTCTAGTAACTGGTTTTAGGTGAACCAATCTGGAGTCATTTACATTCTTTTCCTCGTATTTTGAATCAAAAATAAACGAGGCCTCACCTATAATCGAGGCTGTTTTCATACCCAAAAGATTAAAAACAGGACCCATCCAACCTGCATCTCGTCTAGCTAAATAATCATTTACAGTAACTAAATGAACAGCTTTTCCCGTAAGTGCATGTAGATAAAGAGCAGGCACAGCAGAAAGTGTCTTTCCTTCTCCGGTTTTTTGCTCTGATATTTTACCCATGGAAAGAACTGCAGCAGCCATCAGCTGCACATCATAATGACGCTGACCAATTGTGCGTCTAGCAGCTTCCCTTACCAATGCAAAAGCTTCCGCTGTTACGCTCACAACAGTTTCTCCTTTTTCTATTCTTTTTCTAAGCTCTTCTGTTTTTTTAGGAAAATCTGCTGCCTTTAGCTTCTTCATTTTTTCTTCCAGAGAATTAACTTCAGAAACTAACGAGTTTAACTTTTTGATCTCTTTTTCGTTGGAATCAAACAACTTTCCGAGGACTGATATCATTTGATTAATTATAGCAGATTCGAGGCTGAGTTGCTATTTTCTTTCTATCTTTTTTATGCCACCCATATATTTTATCAATACTTCTGGAATTTTAATTGACCCATCTTCCTCTTGATAATTTTCAAGTATTGCGATTATAGGCCTAGCCATTGAAAATGCAGTACCATTTAATACACTTAGATATTTTTTTTCGTTACCATCAAGATAGCGCATATTAAGTCTTCTTGACTGGAAATCTGTGACAGTTGAGGTGGAAGTGACTTCTCTATATTTTTCCTGAGATGGAAGCCAAGCCTCTATATCAAACTTTCTGGCAGCGTTAAAACCTAAATCTCCGGTACAAATATTTATAACTTGATATGGAATATCCAAAGCCCCAAATAATTTTTCTTCTAAAGACAATAAATATTTATGCTCCTCGTCATCTTTTCCTTCCTCAACAAATGAAACCATCTCTACTTTATCAAACTGATGAACCCTAAGAATTCCTCTTGTATCTTTCCCATAACTCCCGGCTTCTCTTCTAAAACAACTTGAAAAACCAACAAATCTTTTCGGAAGTTCTTCTTTTCTAAGAACTTCATCTTTATACATTGGAACAATAGACTGCTCTGAAGTTCCCACTAAATATAAGTCATCCTTATCAATTGAGAAAATATTCTCATCCTCACCCATTGCTGTATAGCCTAAATCATCCATAATTTGCTTATTAATAAGCACCGGTGGAATAGTGGGAATAAATCCTTCTTTTACTAAAACCTCAAATGCAAACTGTTTTAAAGCAAGCTCTAAAAGTGCTCCTTCATTTTTAAGATAATAATATCGTGCACCCGACACTTTTGCTGCTCGTTTTACATCAATTATGTCTAATGATTCTCCTAAGTCCAAATGATCCTTCGCAGCAAAATCAAATTTTTTCGGTTTACCTACTTTTTTAATTACCTCGTTACCTTTTTCATCCATACCAAAAGGTACATCTTTTTTAGCCGGATTAGGAATTTTTAATAACCAGCTATGTAATTCTTCTTCCACAGCCGAGAGAGCATGCTCTTTTTGATCAAGTTTATTCTTTATCTCCTGACCTTTTTCAATTTGCTCCTGAGTAGGTTTTCCTTTAATACCAGAGGAGTGTGCATTTCTTTCTTCTCTAAGTTTTTGAACTTCCTGATCAAGTTCTCTAAATTTTGCATCAATCTCAAGAATATGAGTAACATTTATCTGAACGCCCTTATCTTTACTGGATTTTTCTATTTCCTCAGGCTTTTCACGTAATAACTTAATATCTAGCATAATTAATTTAATAATAAATTTTAAGCATTAAATATTCATTGCAAATTGATAATTTAATATTCAAAATTCTTATGTATTATATATCGTAATTTACTTTTAGGAAATCTTTAAATTTAGTGAGTGCTATTCCTCTATGAGAAATTGCATTTTTTATTTCTGGTTCCATTTCTGCATAAGTTATGCTGTGACCGTCAGGAATAAACACCTTGTCCCAGCCAAAACCATCTTTTCCCTTAACGCTTTTGGCAATTGTACCCTTTGCCTTACCTAGGAATAAGTATGGTTTTTTGCCGTCGTGAAATCCTATCACCAGCCCCACCCTAGCTTTTCTATTTTTCTCATGCCTGAGCATTCTAAGAAGAAGTTCAGGTCCCCCTGTTTTAAGTATCCACTTGATTAGCGGTCCGGGGAAACCGTCCCAAGCATCCACCTCAAAAGAAACATCATCCACTAGAACAGGCTTTTTTACTTTATTATATGCCTCATTAAGCTTATGAAGTGCTATCTTTTCTACATCCATTTCCTGAATTTCAGCTAGATCAATATCTGCAATCTCAACATCAATATGCATTATTTCTTTAAATTCCTGAACCTTGGCAGGATTAGATGTGACTAATAAAATTTTCTTCATTTATATTTCTTCACTCTAATACAGCGCAGTATCAGAGTTATATACTATGCTTAACAGATTCCTTTCGTTTTATTCTCTTTCCTTTTTCCTCCACCATATCTATTATAATTTCTGGTAAAAAATAAGATGGATACCTTTTCTTTAAATCTGTTCCAATTTCCATTTTCTTACTTTCTATTTCATTGTCCTTACGCCTAAGCTTACTAATAGCAATTTCTAAACCATTATTCTCTAATGCCAAAAGATTACTTATTCTTGAAATAGTAGAATCTGTTACATTTACAGATTTTTTTATCTCATTATAATTATGTCCATCAACTAACATTTTTGCTATTTGAATTCTTTTTGAGATCATTTCCAGTTCAGTTCGAGTTAACAAGCTCTTAAAAAAGCTGGCTATTTGCTTCTTGTCATCAAGTAATGTCACTATACTTGAGAAGTCATTGAATATTAAATTCCTCTTATCTGGATCTAATTTATATTTTGAAACTTTAGTCATAATCTTACTTTAATACAGCGCAGTATCGAAGTAAATACTTATTCTATTTTGTTATTTGAGTAAAGCGAGTTTTTACAAATTCCGGGTCAAGGGAAAGAATAAGCCATCCGGCTTTTGGACCATAATCTTTTCCAAGAAGCGATTTATAAATTGCCTGAAAAGTCTCTTTTCCGGATAACTCAAGCTCTTTTCCGATTTCATAAATCCTAACCTGAAATTCTTCTCCATCCCACTTTCTATCTAATTCATTCGCAATTATAAATAAAGCTTCTTTTTGTTTGTCAGATAAATCTTTTGTAGTTTCCGGAAGCTCTTTTTTAACTTCAAATTTCATATCTTCAGGCGCGAAGCGATCAACCCAAACTTTGGCATAATTAGCCCACTCACTTAGTCCTTGAGCTTCAATCTCCTCTTCCATATTCGGCATCTGCACCCACTGCGTTAATGTAGAGAATTTTATCTCTGGTGGCTTTTCAGGTTTTCCAATCTGAGAAAGCTCGAAAGCTCTTGCCAAATCATCATTTCCTTTATTAAAATAGGCATCCGAAGCTTTCTGATAATCATCAAAAAGCGATGGGATTGCATTTTTGTCCATTGGATCAAATTCTACTGCTCTTTTATAATCGGTCCGGATAAACAAAAATCTACCTATCTCAAGAGGCAAAACCTCAGGTAAATCGCGAGCTTTAAGCCCAAGCCCTGATGATGATCCCATTTTCTTACCACCAATTAAAATAAACTCATATGGAATATTGAATGGATTTGGATAATCAAAGACCTCCTTACAAAGTGCCTTTGCTATGTCTCTCGAACCGCCGGCGGATGAATGATCTTTTCCTGCTCCTTCAATTGTTACGCCCAGTACTTTCCAGTGAGCTGGCCAATCAACTTTCCATGGAAGTTTTCCGTTTCCATCAAATGGAGAAATCCTACCCTCATGACCACAACCTTTTGCCCATATAACTAAATCTGGCTCACATGTATACGCTACTGTTTCGCCATCCCAATCGGTAACCTTTGTAGTGCCCAATTTTCCACATTTTTCACATATCACCTGGAGTGGAAGCCAACCAGCTTTTGCCTTCGCACTTCCTGATACCTTTTCGTATATATCCTGTATTTTTTCAGAGTTGTCCAATGCAGTTTTAATTACTTCGTTAAATTTTCCATCATGATACATATCCCACGATGATATGTATTCAGCCTCTACGCCTAGTTTTTTCAAGACGCTTTGAATATCATCTGCAAAGAATTCTCCAAAACTATCAAATCCCTTTTTTGGAGATGGAACCATCCTAAGCGGTACTCCCATGTATACGGAAAACTTGTCTTTCATGTCTCCAGGCAATCCGTCTATAACATCAAAATCATTCATTATATAAGTCCACTTCGAATCAACCCCTTTACTTTTTAAGGATTTAAAAACCAAATCATGAACAAGAGGACCCTTAAGTGATCCTATATGTGGATACCCTGAGGGAGTAAACATATCATCTACCCAATATGGCTTATATTGCCCTGATTTAATGATCGTGTCCGCTAACTTATCTGCCCAAAACATAATGCTATTTTACACTTTGTAGAAAGATTATAAAAGCTTACCTCCTTCTGCCACGACTATCATTATGACCGAAATTATTAGGCGAAGAATAACCGGCTTTTGCCAGTTCCCTCTCAATTCTTTTGGCAGTTTTTTTAGTTCCTCTTCCATCTTGATAAAGCACCGGCGAATTATTAAAACTATCAATATGACAATAAAGCCTTAAACTACTATCGCTATATGAACTTCCGATATTGATTATGAACACATCAGGTTTATTTTTATCTTTTGATGTCATTACAGACATTCCATTCCCTATAAACCCATCATCCAATAATAATTCCATTGTTCTATCCATTGCCTCGTTTAGTCTTTGACTGTCTTTTTCAGATAGAGTATCTGCTGCTTCTATCACGGCTTCATTACTTTTAATGGTTGAGGAAATAAAAGCAGGACGCCCATGATCTTTAAATGGAGCGAGCGTAACCGACGCTACTTCTCCCTCTCTTAAATACGGTACTGTTTCACTTCCCACCTCAATAGTAACCGCGGGATGTCTGAATTCTTTTGGAGCTTGAAATTCAGCTCCATAATTTCCATTTCTTCTTTCCATAACTTAACACCTCCTTTCAAAATAATTTTTCAAATCAGAATCTACGGGAAAGTCCCTCAACTCCCCGCAAATTCTTTTTTATACTTCACTTGCCTCAACTCTTCTAGCATCTACTAAAGCAAATTGAGCATTTAAATAATCCCCTGACTCCCATAGAACTGTTCCTTCAACTCGGGTTTGCCATTCAGCTCCTTTATGTTCAAAAACAACTTCATTTTGATTTTTTTCAGATCTTCTAAATCTATATCCCCAAGCTT
>Ga0066639_10004315_pt1 | contig 12144 bp, 12 predicted proteins | sample CryGeyCG2114_010_2_FD_59504 | JGI IMG/M metagenome (GOLD analysis project Ga0066639, IMG submission 59504) | Groundwater microbial communities from aquifer - Crystal Geyser CG10_big_fil_rev_8/21/14_0.10 | ecosystem: Environmental > Aquatic > Deep subsurface > Groundwater | place: USA: Utah...
GATTTACGCTCTTAGTCGACGACTAAAATCTGTCCACGTTATATAGGGGGCTAGAAGGCTTCGATACTTAAAAGATAGAGCTATGCAACTCTGCCCTTATCCCCAGGCCCTTCCATAATAACTTTGAATTGGCCACCGCAAGCTTCTACTATCTTTCGCAGAGTTTGAATTTCATAGCGATCATACTCTGCATTCTCATAGCGACTAATAGCCGAAGCTGTAGTCCCAACTTTCTTTGCAACCTGGGCTTGCGTTAACTCTGCTTGCAAACGAAGACGTACTAATTGCTCACCAATAGAAAGTTTTTCGTATTCTAGTTCAAAACCTTTTCGGAATTTTGGATCTTTTAGTTTTTCATCAAGCCAGCTTTTTGTTTTTGCAGTTTTTCTCATTGCTTGCTCCTTGCCGTAAAATCGGCTTTTGCTTTTTCAGCACGTTTAATTTCACTTTTTGGTGTTTTGTCGCTTTTCTTTAGGAATCCGTGAGTTAACACCACACGTTTTCCGATAAAAAAGAAACATAGCACCCTCCCCTGATCAGCCTTGAACTCAAATAGCTGATCGGTTCCGGTAAGATGTTTAAATTTTTGCTCATTATAGACCTTACCGGCATCACCCAACATCGTAAAAAGAGCAGCGAACTTTTGCTGCATCTTTATAGATTGTGAATCCAGCCAATCCTGCGCAGGAACAGAACCATCCTCTGCCACATAAAACTCAATGCTGAATACTTCGCCATCATAGGCCAGTTTGGATAGCTTCATAACCTAAGAGGCATATTAGCATATATGCTAATATGCTGCAAGAGACTATTTTCAGATCGTTTCTATTCGTTTCAAGGAGGTCGCATTTGGTAGCATTAAGAATTAAACCAAAGTAATTTCAGCAGTTTGAAATGCTCAGAAAGGTCCCATCCAATTTTCCTCTTAAAAAATCAGGCTCTTCTCATTTAACCGTAGATAGTTTTAAAAAAGTCAAAAACCACAAGCATTTAGGTATATGAGTCTATATATTTTAAAGCTTTTAACGCCGTAAGCGCGCTTCTGTACGAGCTTTGCGACATTGCAGTGAACAGCCGCAGTTAATGGAAACTCCAAATACAAAAACACTTCACGTTAATTATTAAGTCTAAAGTAAGGTAGTCCGATTTACATGGAGTGGTCCTAGAAGGCTAGTCTAGGACAAATGGGAGGTATAGATGTCGGCTTTAGTGAACTGCGGTGTGTGCAAGCTAGAGATATCCAACGAAGCTCTTTCGTGCCCACATTGCGGCCACCCTCGCAAGGGGCACAAGAAAAAAATGGGTTTTTTGAAATCACTTTTTTCAGTCATTTTTTTGATGTGGTTCATAGGTATGATTATGAGCCAAACCACTCAGAAATCATCGGTCAGCAATGCCTCAAAGGCACCAACACTTGTCCCGCCCAAACCTAAAAGTGAAGCAGAACTGAAAGCAGAAAAGATTCGGCAAAGGCTGGAAGCAAAATTTGGTGCGAAGCCAGATCAAAGTGGATGGGACGGTTCTTACCGTGAGGTAAAAAGATATCTTAAAAAAGCTGCTAATGACCCAGGCTCAATCAAAATCGAAACATGCACCCCTGTATCTTACGATGAAAAGGTGGGTTGGTTGGTAGGGTGCGATTATCGTGGCAAAAATGCCTTCGGTGCTCTAGTTAAAAACTCCAATTGGTTTGCGATAAGAAATGGGACTGTTATAAAAGTTCTTCCAGCTGGATCATACAAATAGATCGATACGTCGTATTGACATTAACTTCATCGAAGCTTATTGAAACAGTGATGGCTGAATCTGAAGCATTGGAAGAGCTCAAGCTCATGGAACCTCTTTTTCATCAACTAGAGACATCGAAAATATCCAATTGTACATGGACCAAACAGTGAGGTGGGGTTGGGGCACACCCTTTGGCTTGTAAGATCTTTATATTAAAACTCAGGTTTCATTACAGCCATTTTTTACCCAAAAGGTTCCCGGTTAAACTTCCGGGACTCAGAGTTTAAATCTCCTTTTTACTTGAACATCCCAACATCAAACAAAATTAGCACATATCCGTTAATGCTTGATCATTACATGCTAAAGCTTGAATCCAACGTAGGATAGAGCTTTCCAGTAAATAAAATAGGCGACGACTGTCCCGAAAATAGCAAAGACCATTGATAGCCAAAAATTCCATCCAAACTTGATAGCCCCAGAGAGAATAACAAAAAAGGCTAGTGATGGAATTACCAACAAAGCCGTACCCGTTGAAAGTTCGGTGACTCGCGATACATCTTTAGTGTCCCAATAAATCCATATAAAACTAAGAATCGAAACGAGAGGCAGAGAAATAAAAAGAGCGGCCACCGTTGTTGATCGCTTCGCAAGCTCGGAGACCACAACTATCACCCCAGCCGAGAGAAAAAATTTAAAAAATAAATAGGGCATTACAAAACCTTCTTGCTATCCAATCCCTGACGAAGCTTTTTGCTCCACCAACCTATGGGATTTTGCCTTCCAAATATAAAATACGACCGGGTAAATTAAGAGCTCAAGAAGGAACGAGCTTAAAAGCCCTCCAATCATAGGAGCTGCAATTCGTTTCATAACATCGGCACCGGCCCCTATGGACCACATAATAGGAATAAGCCCCATAAAGAGAGCGGCAACAGTCATAAGCTTAGGTCTCACTCTATGAACAGCACCCTCAATAACCGCAGCCTTTAAGTCACTCAGAGAGTTCATTTTGCCATTTTTCACTCGATCATCAAATGCAAGATCAAGGTACATGAGCATGAACACACCAGTTTCTGCATCAAGCCCAAGCAGCGCAATCATACCTACCCAAGTGGCGATAGAAAGATTGTACCCAAGAAACACTAAAAACCAAACAGCGCCAATCAGAGAAAATGGTACAGCTAAAAGAACTATTCCTGTTTTAATCCAAGACTTCGTATTAAAAAAGAGTAAGAAGGCAATCAACAATAGTGTGATAGGAATTACAACCTTCAAGCGCTCTTTTACACGCACCATATTTTCAAACTGGCCACTCCAGGTGATCAAATACCCATCTGGAATCTTAAGTTTTTGATCCAAGAGAGTTTTAGCTCGATCTACATAGGTTCCAATATCAACTTTACTTGTATCAATATCAACATAGACATAACCGACTAATGAAGCGTTCTCATCGCGAATCATCGAAGGGCCATTTTTAAAATGTACCTTTGCGACTTCACTTAAAGGAATTTGTGCTCCCGTCGGGGTTGTTATGAGAATACGCTTTATAGAATCAGCATCTTGACGTAAGCCAGGAGCGTATCGAACTTGAATGGGATAGCGCTCCCGATCCACAAGAATTTGAGAGACATTCTCCCCTCCAACAGCAGCCATAGCCTGATCTTGAGCACCCTTTACGGACAAACCAAATATTTTCAATTTCTCTCGGTCGAAATCAATATCAAGAAAATACCCAGAGGCAATTCGCTCAGCAACGACAGTTCTCGTTCCCTCTAAAGTTTTAATCTCCTGTTCAATGCTCTCGCCAATATCTTGAATGGTCTTGAGATCAGGGCCAAAAATCTTAATACCTACGGGGCTTCGTATTCCAGTAGATAACATATCGATTCTATTTTTAATGGGCATGGTCCAAATGTTGGGCATTCCCACAAAACTCAACTTTTCGTTAAGCTCATCCACCAACTGATCCTCACTGATCGTCTCTGGCCAGATTCTCTCAAAAGGCCCCTTCATAAAGTTTGGAATAAATGAATACCACCTCTTGTTCTTACGCCACTCAGACTTTGGTTTTAAAACTATAGTGGTTTCAAACATACTCATTGGAGCTGTATCTGTAGACGTGTCAGCTCTACCCGCTTTACCAAAAACAGATTCAATCTCCGGAAATGATTTGATGATCTTATCTTGTTCTGTCAAAAGTCTTTGAGCTTCGCCCACCGACACTCCAGGCAACGCGGTTGGCATATACAAAAGACTACCCTCATGAAGAGTTGGCATAAATTCAGATCCTAAAAGCATAAAACCAGGAATAATAGAGAGCATACTGACAAGGGCACCAACCAACATTTTCTTTTTATTTTTAAGAGCCCAATCAATCACTGGTTCATAGATTCGAAAGAGCCTCTTGCTTATGGGGTGATTATGTTCAGAGTAGTAGGTTCCCACCAACAGTCGGTTTCCAATTTCATTGACCCATTTTCTTTTGGTTTGAAACTTATCGGGGCGAGCAAACAACATTCGAATGGCTGGATCCAGCGTTATCGCTAAAACAGCAGCGATCCCCATGGCAAATGTCTTTGAAAATGCCAGTGGACGAAACAACCGACCCTCTTGATCAACAAGTGTAAAAATGGGCAGAAATGCTACGGCAATAACTAGTAAAGAGAAAAATACCGAAGGCCCAACTTCTTTAAGTGCATTAAGTCTGACTTCAAAAAAACTCTCCTTACGACCTCCAACATCCCATAAATGAATTTTTCGATAGGCATTTTCAACCTCAACAATGGCACCGTCAACAAGAACCCCAATGGAAATTGCGATTCCTGAAAGGGACATAACATTAGAAGTCAGGCCAAAGAAATAAAGTGGAATAAAAGCAAGAAGAACTGAAATCGGAATTGTCATGATCGGCACAAGTGCCGATGGAATATGCCACAGAAAAATAAGTATGATGAGACTGACAATAACAAGCTCTTCAAAAAGTGTTGATTTTAAAGTCTCCATAGCTCGTTCGATAAGGTCGGAACGATCATACACAGAAACAATTTTTACGCCTTCTGGTAGACTCTTTTGAATAGCAGTGATCTTCTCCTTCACTCGAGAAATAACAGCTGGAACGTCCTCACCTTGTCGCATAATAGCGATTCCACCAACGGTGTCTCCAAGGCCGTTAAAATCAGTAATTCCCCTACGCATCTCAGGGCCGATGGAAACTGTCGCCACTTGTTTAACAAGAATCGGGGCGCGGTTTCGCGGATTGTAAGTTACAACTGCACTCTCAATGTCTTCCACTTTGTCGACAAGTGCGCGGCTTCTCACCATGGCCTCTGCGCCAGAGAACTCTATGGTTCTCCCTCCACTTTCTTGGTTAGAATTTCTAACGGCATCCATCACCTGATTCATGGTTACCTGAAATTGGGCTAACTTTAGGGGATCGACTTTAACCTGATATTGTTTTAAGAAGCCACCCACAGCGGCAACCTCACTCACGCCCGGAACGGACTGCAACTGAAACCGAAGGAGCCAGTCTTGCATAGATCTTAAATCTGCAGAGTTAAAACGCCCCGACTCATCACGAAGAGCGTATTGGTAAACCCAACCTACACTTGTCGCATCGGGGCCCATTTCTGTCTTTACACCTTGAGGCAATTGAGAGGCAATGCGATTTAAGCTTTCGAGCACACGACTTCTGGCCCAATATAAATCCACACCATCTTCAAAGATAACGTAAACATAAGAAAAACCATAATCTGAAAAACCACGAACTGATTTTACTCGAGGCGCACCAAGCATAGATGAAACAATGGGATAAGTGACTTGGTTCTCCACGATATCTGGAGAGCGATCCCACTTTGAATAAATAATGACCTGTGTATCTGAAAGGTCAGGAATTGCATCCAGTGGAATTCGCTTGAGTGAGTACACACCAATAAAAATGAGAATCACACTCATCGCAATTGTGAGAAATCTATTTTTTGCTGAAAAATCAATGATGCGTGTGACCACTTAATTCACCCTTTGATTGGCTATTTGACCGGTTGCTTGGTTGGTCGTTCGTTTGGCTGGCACCTCTAATTTTTGCCTCTGAATCAATGAGAAAGTTTGGACCCGAACTAATAAATTGATCTGGTTCCAGGCCTGAGAGAACCTCGTAGTAACTTTCAGACTTCATCCCAAGTCTCACTGTTTGAGCCTCTAGGTGGCCTTCTTCGTGAATTAGATAGACCAGATCTCCATTTCCGGTATGAAGCACCGAGCTTTCAGGAATAACAACAACATTTTTGAGCCGAATTGCAATATCGCCCCTAAAAGTTGTCTCTGGAATGATATGGGGGGGGCCCTTACTAATGACTCCAAGAACCCGAACAGTTCGGCTTGTGGGATCCACGATATTATCGACCGAAGAGATAGTTCCATTGATCTCAGCTTCTGGTGAAAAAGAATTTTCTCCAGTAAAAGAAAGGCCCCTCTTCACATATCTCAAATCACTCTCGTAAACTTGAAATGCCACTGTTGATGGAGAAATAAAGCGGCCGGCAACGGGGATACTTGCTACTAAATCCATCCTCTCCACTTGAATCTTTTGAACTCCCAACAAGTGCATTTGGTCAGGCGAAACCATAACTGCAGAACGATTCTCGCTCTCAGAATGAGTTGTATGTTCATTTTTAGCTTTTACTTGAACGAGTTTCATATGACATATTGGGCATTCGCCGGGGTGATCCAAATGGATTTGAGGATGCATAGGACAGGTCCAATAGCTAGCCACTTGCTCTGCTTTTCCCATGTTCATCTGTTCATGTTCAATATTAGATTTACTAAAAAAGCCACCCTTCCAAAACAACAATACAATTACAAACACTCCAGCGGCTGCTAAAACTTGCTTTTTCACTCTTGTGCTCCTCTAGAAAAAACTTGAAGCTGCATCACGGACTCTTCGTATAAGCTCCTTAATTCAAGTAGTTTAAGTTTTAGATTTGGAATTTCTTCGAGCACCTCTCGGTGTTCAATAAGTGTTTCCATATCTCTGGGTGCCAGATTATGAAGCAAACGCATTCGTTTTTCTGCTCTAGGAATGAGTTTTTCATTAATCAAATCAATTTGTTGCTTCAGATTTTTTGCTCTGGAGTAAACTGAGGTGACTGCGGACTCAACATTTCTTTTTTCGAGTTGCAACCTATACTCTGCGCCTGATCGCTCTGCTGTTGCTTTATTTGAGGCAGAGTTGGGCCCCCAGAAAAAAACAAAGGGTAAAGACATACTCACCATCACCTCTGAATACTGAGGTATCATGGATGTTCTTTCCATCTCACGGTATTTGAGATTAAAGTCAGGGAGCCATGAAGATTTCGCTTCGCTTTCTCGAGCTTGAAGTTCCTGCAGCTGGTATTTTTTTACCTCAAGTCTATAGGGTGAGTTAAGACTCTCCTCTTTAGGTAAGGTTGAAAGAGTCAAACTATCAACTACGGGATCAAATTGTTTTGGATTACGATCTAAGAACATGGCCGCTTGAATGATGCTATCTCTATGGTTTTGTTCGGCTTGAATCAAATCATTATCCAACATATCAAGATCGGATTCTGTTTTTAAAAGATGTACCTTCATAAAGCTGTCTGACCTTGCTGCCGCCGTCGACAACTTTAAATGTCGTTCAATTGCACTTTTTCTTTCTCCAAGAAGATTTAGCCGCTCCTGAGTCTGCCAAATTTTAAAATAGATAAACCTAGCTTGAGCCACAACCTCAGTTTCTGTATTTTTTTTCTGAGCTGCCTTCGCCTGTGCTTGATACTTTCGAGCCGAGCGATCATTGGTTACTTTTGTTGGAAAGGGAATGGTCTGGCTAATTTCAAACCCATTGGCTTTGCTACCAGTTTCCATTTGCATCTGTGATGTTCCTACCATGGGAGTTGGAATAGCAATATTTCCAGAATCCGCCTCCGCGGCTGCAGATTCCGCAGTGTCAATCTTCAAGGTCAGGTTTTGAGTTCTAGCCTGTTCTAAAAACTGGACCAAACTTAGGTGTTCCGCCGCCAAACTGAGGCTTGGGGTATATAATAAAAAGCACATTAAGATTTGGAAGAGTCTCATCATATATTCTATTACGTATCCTACCCCAACTTTGTGACAACTCAATATGCAATTTTATATCTACTTGAAATTACTGTTCTTTTGACTTTTTAATATGGCTTTGTCACAATTTATCCTGAACATCCGTATTAAAGGGTATGAATGCAAGTCCACATGAATACATTGTCAGACGAGGAACTTATGGCACTTTATCAGTCAGGTGATGATAAAGCCTTTGAGGTTCTCTACAAGCGACATTCCGGCCGAGTGCTCAGTTACTTGCAGCGCAGGTCCAATCCCCAAACGGCCCGTGATCTTCTGCAAGATGCCTTTTTAAAACTTCATCGTTCAAGACATCAATATTCTACTCAATACCCTTTTCTACCATGGCTTTTCACAATCACTCGCAATGCACTGGTGGATTTTACAAGGCTCAATGAGACCAAAGTTGCAAAATCTTCGACAGAAGAAGTTGAACTTGTTGCGGCGGCCATTCCCTCTCTGCCTTTAACAGATTTTGAACCGGCACTGGTGACGCTTTCAGAGCCTCAAAGACGCACCATCGAATTAAGATATATGCAAGACTGGTCATTTGAAAAAATAGCCGCTGAAATGCAAACAACACCGCTCAATGTGCGCCAAATCATAAGTCGAAGTCTAAAAAAGCTTCGCTCAGAATTTGGAGGAAATTCTAAATGAAAAAGATTTCTGAAAATGAGTGGATGGAGGACTTTCAAGATTTCGTCAAAAGCGAAGTGGTGTCCGTTCCTGATAGTCTCTCTAAAGAAATTTTAACTAGAGTGCATGAGGATCTCAATCCATCCCCATGGATTGTATTTTCAAAACTTTTTGGTGTTCAAATGCTTGTTGGGACCCTCTCTCTAGCCATCTGTAATCAATTTGACATTAGTCCATTTCAAACCCATTTTTCATTGAGTGATTATTTTATGAGCTTCGGCCATTCCACCTGCATGTTTCTCTGTGGAGTCATTTTTGTTGGCCTTGGCGTGGGAGCCGGAAGAGCAATTTTAACTCGCGAAGAATTTTCTGTTCTCCGCAAGAATGCGCCACTTCAAGTTTTTGGGTTGAGTTTCATTTCTCTTGGAATTTTTGCAGCCGTAGGAGCTGAGATTGCCTTTACTTTTGGATTGATTTGGCTTCTTGGAAGTATGTTAAGTGGCGTCAGTGTTGCCCTATGGCCCAACAGACATGCCATGGGGTAAAGATACATCGACTCTTACTGTCTATATAATAAATAACCTGAGGACCTTATTAAAACTTATACAAAAAATCCAAATACCAAGAAAAGTATAGCGGCGATTGTTAAAGCAGCGAAATTATAGGGATTAGCATATTTCAAATATTTTATATGATCTGCGTGAGCAACACCTGAGGCCATATTGGTCATTCCGGCAACAGGAGATGTGACATCACCAAAGGTACCACCCGTTATCACTGCTGCCACACAAATGGGGATCCCTGAACCTGCCGCCACGGCCAAAGAAACAGCAAAGGGCATAATAAGGGACGCGGCAGCCCAACCTGTCCCAATGAAGTAAGTGACAGCAGAAGATAGAACAAAGAGTACAAAAGGAATGCTCCAGCCCGGAAGAGAGGTTCCTAATTGTAGTTGAATAAAACTGCTTAAATTTAAATCCTGAGAAACAGCCCCTAATGCCCAAGCAAGAACAAGAATTGCTATGATATTTGTAAGTTCATTTCCACCGGAGATAATATCTTTACTGATATCCTTGATAGGATAACTTTGTAGCAAAAATATAATGCCAGTAATAACTATTGAAATAAATAGAGCCAGCAACATGGCCTTATTGGGTTCTGTCGCAATAATAATAGATGAAAGGCTTCCGTCAATGCCCGGCTTACTTTTTCCAAAATACCAAAAAAAATAGAGGCTCAAAAAAATCACAGTCATCATGGGGACTATCAGATTAATTAAACGTGGTTGAATTTTTGGGTCTTGATCCTCCATATCCATATTCATCATACTTTCTGATTTTTTTTGCATTGATTGAGCTTGAGAGTTTTGTTCAGGCTTTTTCACCTGAACAAATATTGAAATAAATGTAATTATTAAAACGACGATACTAAAAAATTCATATGGAAGCGCATGGAGTAAAATATTATAGGAGGAGTACTTTTCTAGCACTCCAGCAGACTTCAGCCCTTGCCCAATATTTGCGACATTAAATCCAACAAAAGTTGTTGCTATTGGAACCAGCTCAATCAATGGACTGGCTGTATTGTTGAGCATAAAAGCAAAACGTTCATTTTTAATTTTATACTTATGAGCTAATGAACGAACTATAGAGCCCGCCCCTACAACCCTAAAGCCACAATCAATAAATGTAACTGGTATTAATGCCCAGAGTGTGAAAAGGACTCCTCTTTCGCTTTTTACATACTTACCTATAAAAAGTGAAAACGCACTAATTCCCCCAGCCTTCCTGATAAGCGCTATTAAACCACTAAATAAATATAAAAATAACAGCACCTGGAGATTATCTCTGTCAGACAAAATCCTTACTATGCTATCAACGGCCACTTCAAATCCCCCAATAAGCGAGGGATTCAATAGATAACTACCTACCAGCAATCCAAGTAAAAGAGATGGGAGAACCTTTTTAGACCAAACTGCTGAGGCAATAGTAATGACAGCTGGTAGAAGCGACAGCCATGCTTTATCCATTATAAATCCTCTTTGCTACCAAGCTTTGAGTCTGAGATTCAGAAATAATTTCCGGTTCAATGTGATCTTCTATTTTTTTTGGTTTTTCTTAATTTGTCTCTTTGCTTGTCTCATCATATTCATACATTCTTTTTTATCCATATTCTCCTGACACTGATTCATCATTTGATGTTCACAAGTCTTGCCATCCTTATGCATAGATTGACACTGATCCAACATCCCCATCATTTGATTCATATCCATCATTCCCATAGTGTCCCCGTTCATCATGCCAGCGCCCATCATTTCCGATGGATCCTTTGTGTCTTGAGCTGCCTGAGCTATTGAGCCGCCTACTCCCAAAAATAAAATACAGCTTAAAATTACTATCGTAGTCTTCATTGAGACCTCCTATTGAGATTGTTATTAGTTCTTTTATTAATACGGTAATTTAATTCACTCCTAACTATCTCCGTATTTCTGTGTGGCGCATATAATATAGAAAAGATCTGTGTGAAGCACACCAAGCATCTGAGACAACTTGCCACATTGATGTGAGTAATTATCTCGTGTGGTGCGCTCAATTCTTATCTAATTTTACAGAAGCGACACACAATATTCCTTAGCATGTAATGTGCCAAAAAATTCAAGAGGAGAAAAAAAATTAGATAATATGTTTTTGATGATCTTGGAAGCACAGCTTATAGAAAAGTAAATATATCTAATCTTCTACGAGTGTATTTAAATTTGTGGCGGATTGATTACTAACAAACGAAGGTCGAGCAATACCGGCTTTTATTAGAGATTCATTTCCTCTAATTAATATATCCGTCTGTAATGCTTTCTCAAATCTAACATCTAACACATAACATTTTACTCGTACCTGCATTGCAGGTCGTTGAGCAAAGTTTATTTCACTAAGTACCAGTGTCACTGGCTTTTTAAGAAACACATAGGGGCTTGTCACTGCAGTCTCATAAAGTATTTCTCTTGCACGAGTCATATCTGAAGACAAATCAATATGAAAGTTTGTCTCAACCATCATATCCATCGCTCCAAAATTACCTGATGCAACTGCATCAGTAATAAATCGACTATTGGGTATGGTCACTACAGAATCATCCAGTGTCACAAGCCTCACCGCACGCAAACCAATGGTGCTAACTTCACCGTAAAGGCCTTCATAGGTAACTCTATCACCTACTTGAAACGGTCTATCAAAAATTAAAATAACCCCGGCCACCACTGAGGCAACTAAGTCTTTCATGGAAAGCCCAAGGGCCACCGCCAATGTTCCACTCACAGCCAGAAGCAAAGATTTGGGTGGCTGCAGCACCCCGTATACAAGGTAAATACCACCAAAAATATACACCAAAAATGTAACCACAGTTACAATTTGCGCTAGCAATAGACGCTGAGATGGCAGACGATCATGGAGTTTATCTCCAATGGAGTTAATGACCTTTACCGCCAAACCTAAAACAACTAAACCAAAAACCAACAATGCAACTTTCATTGCACTGAAAATTTCAATAGCTCCACTCAGTTTTTCAATATCAGTTTCATTCATATAAGAAATTCTTTCCTATCAAGTAGTAGTCAATAGGCTCTTCACGACTCACCGTATAGAACAATGAGTCAAAATAGACTGAGCATAGTCCCTC